>ERZ1034691.2202-NODE-2202-length-11049-cov-7.762507_pt1 | contig 11049 bp, 8 predicted proteins | sample MGYA00520638_ERZ1034691 | MGnify/ENA primary metagenome ERZ1034691 (study PRJEB33766, sample SAMN09781763) | gut metagenome | biome: gut microbiome | host: Homo sapiens | place: Madagascar | study: EMG produced TPA metagenomics assembly of the PRJNA485056 data...
ACATGTCGCGCGGCTTGCCCTACGATGCCACCAATCTTCTGATGCTCAGCATCCGGAATCTCTATGGCATCACCTGTCTCATCGGTATTGCCGTGCTGATCATCTTCCTGCTCTGGGATGTACAGCCCGTGAGAAGTACCCTGAAGAAGATGCCTTCCTGGAACTTTGTGGGAAAGAGAATGAAGAAAAAGAAAGGATTTGCGAAATAAAACCTATTATCATTACGGCTGTCAGTTTCTTATAAACTGGCAGCCGTTTTTGCTATTCAGCTACCCAAAACAACCAGAATAAAAGAAAAAGCCCGAAGAATCTTTGCTTTTCCAAACTTTATCCGTACCTTTGCAGTATGAAAACATTATTAGACGTTCATACACATACAATAGCATCCGGTCATGCCTTCAGCAGTTTGCAGGAAATGACCATGGCTGCAAAAGAAAAGGGGTTGGAAATACTGGGAATCACAGAGCACGGACCACATATCCCGGGCACCTGTGATCCCATCTATTTCAGAAACCTGCATTGTGTTCCCCGTCAGCTCTATGGAATCAAGCTGATGCTGGGGGCAGAACTCAACATCCTCAATACCCAGGGCGATATTGACCTCGATGAGGATTACTGGCGCATACTTGATATCCGAATCGCTGGCATTCATAGCCTTTGCTGGCAGGGAGGGACCAAGGAAGAGAACACGCAGGGTGTCATCAATGCCATGCGCAATCCATTCGTGCAGATTATCTCCCATCCTGGAGATGGAACGGCAGAACTGGACTTCGAGGCTCTGATGAAGGTTTCCAAGGAGACGCATACCTTGCTCGAAATCAACAACCACTCCATGGCTCCCATCCGTCACAAGACGGTAGCAGCTCCCAATAACCTGGAACTGCTGGAACTTGCCAAGAAGTACGAGACCCCTGTCATCTTCGGAAGTGATGCCCACTTCTCTACCATGATTGCCGACTACAGCAACATCATGCCTCTGGTAGAGAAAGCAGAGTTCCCTGACGAGCTGGTTCTCAACTATCAGCCGGAGAAGTTCATGGCTTATCTCAAGCCTACCCCAGAGAAATAGGAAAATTTCGTTTCACATTTCATTAGCACTACTATGATTATAGAGGAAATTATCAAGTATAACGAGGAATTCGTAGCCAGCAAGGGTTACGAGAAGTATCTTACGAGCAAATACCCAGATAAGAAGCTTGCCATCCTTTCCTGTATGGATACCCGCCTGACAGAGCTTCTGCCGGCGGCATTGGGATTGAAGAATGGAGATGCCAAGCTCATCAAGAATGCCGGCGGACTGGTTATCAGTCCATTCGACTCCGCCATGCGCAGCCTCCTGGTTGCCATTTACGAACTGGGGGTAGAGGAAATCATGGTCATCGCCCACTCCAACTGCGGTGCCTGCCACATGAACGGCCAGCAGATGAAGGAATTGATGCTCAAGCGCGGCATCCATCAGGATGTCATCGACACCATCGGACTTTGCGGCATCGACCTAGGCCATTGGCTGGAGGGATTCCATGACACCGAGGATTCTGTAAGAAATACGATTGATACCATCCGTACTCACCCTCTTGTACCAAAGGATGTCAATCTGCATGGTTATATCATCGATTCCCAAACGGGTAAGCTTACAGAAGTAAAATAGAACTATATAATAATAATGAGAACATCAGCCGGTGATGAAGAAGAAAAAAAAAGATAGTTTTCAATGCTTGATGAACGCCAACCCCATCTGCATCGCCTTTTTCACCATATTTGCCACATTGCTGGCTTGCAGCTTGCTCATCAAGTTGTGGCGGTGAAATTCTACGGTATTGTTGCTGATGTTCAACTCCCGGGCAATGGTATTGGTCGAATGTCCCTCGGCTATGTGCTCCAAGACTTCGAGTTCTCTATTAGAGAGATTGACTTGCTCGACATTCTGCTGATTGATCAGTCTGAAAAACTGTTGACTATAATACCCCTTTCCTTCTTCTATCCTGTGCAGAGCAGTAAGAAGTTCCTGCGGGTCATCACCTTTCAAAACTATGGCATCTACATCCTCGTCCATCAGCTGACGTATCGTCCAGATTTCTTCGTGCATCGTATAGACAATGATCTTGGTCTTGGGATGCTTATGGTGAAGCTGCTTGACAAGCAACAGACCATTCTCATTACTCAGTTCCAAGTCGATGATAGCGGTATCGATATTCTCCCTGTTGATGATATCCCTGGCAGATAGGAGGCTAGAGGCGGTCTGTACATTTTTATAGACACCATCTTGCAGGATGAGTGCCCTCAAACCAACCAAGACGACAGGATGGTCATCTACAATAAGGATGCTTTTGCTCTTTTCCATGATGATACATTTTTAAGCGTAATTTTTCGCAAGCCTTTGCTCGCAGATTATAGTTGAAACTTGAGTTCTACCAGATACTCTTCTCCATCATTTCTTATATCGAGTTCTGCCTGCAGAGCATCAGCTCTCATCTTCAGGGTATCTTTGCCGATTCCTGGCTTGTCCTGGCTGATAGGGTGAAGTGGTGACAGATCGTTGATGATGGATATGCTCCCCTGCTTTCCACAGGTATCCAGCGTGACGCTTATCATCTTGCTGTATCCATATTTGATGGCATTGGATACGCATTCCTGGATGATGCGGTAGATCTCTATCGCCTTGCCGTCCGGGAGATTCTGCGCATTGAAAGAGGTACTGATGAATGGCTTGACGATGGTTCCGTTTTCGGCTGTTACCGATTGACAGAAGCTTTCTATCAGCTCCGCAAGCGAAGTGTTGTCAAACCTAGGTGGTATCAGCTCATGTGAAAGACGGCGTACATCATGTCCCACGTTCTTAAGCAATCTTTCTGCTTCCTCCTTATTGGTCTGCATCATGATATTCACCGCCAGAATATCGTTGCATACTCCATCATGCAATTCCTTGGCCAGACGCTTGCGCTCATTCTCCACACCATTGATATAGGATGTCTTTTCCGACAATTCGGCTCTCTGTCTGTCGAGTTTTCTGCGGTATAGGATGACAAGAATGGCTATCAACAATATGATGAGTGCCAGGATGAGCCATAAGATACGGATATAGAGCAAGCTCTGTTCGTGGTTCATCTTTTCTATCAGCATTTCTTTCTCCAAGGTCTTGTACTTGATGTTGAACTCACTCAACTGCTTGTCGATGTCACTCTGCTTGAGGGAGTCACTTTTCATGTATGCCTTTTGCATTGCCTGGTATGCCTGAGTGTATTTACCCATATTGTTGAGGCATCTGGCCTGTGTGGCGAGAAGCTTGTCTTTAGGCATCGTCAGATTGGTACCCGCCAACCTGCCGATGCTGTCCAGAAGTAGCCATTGCTCTGCGTATTTCTTCTGTTGCCCCAGCAAGTCGGCCTTGATTTCCAATATGCCTAGCACCCCATTGCTCGTAGGTGACAGATTACGGCAGGCTTCATTGGCGTATGTGAGATAGAAGGCAACGGAATCGGCCTTACCCAGTTGCAAGTACGACTTGAGCAACGGAGAAAGGTATTTGAGGGTCAACACATTATAATTGGCCTGCTTTACCATATTCCACATCGAAGTAAGGCTATTGACGCTTTTCCGGTAATTTCCCTGTCGCATCAGGATAGCACCTTTATTGGCATGGGCAGACAGACGCTCTATGGTATCGTTGATAGCGATAGCTTTAGATTCAGCCTTGTCGGAGTACTCTATGGCTTCCCTGAATCTCTTCTGTTCGTTGAAAAGCACGGAGATACAATTGTAGAGATAAATCTCATATTCCGCATTCTCGCTCTTGATGGCTTTCTGGATGCCCTTCTTATAATAGATGAGCGAGGAATCCAGTTCTCCGATTCTGCGATAGCAGATGCCCATTGCTCCACACATGGCAAGCATGCCATCGTAATCTTCAATCTTCTCAGCAAACGGGATGCCTTTCTTTCCTATTTCTATGGCTTCTCTCATCTGTCCCAGGTCTGTATATGCGGTCATCTTCTCGCTGGTAAGCCAACTGCGGGTAGTGTCGGCACAGTTCATATTGAGTGCGCTGTCTATCAGAAGGATGGCCTGTTTCTTATCACCATCAGCATTATAGTTGACGGCTTCCAGAAACAAGGAATATGCCCGTTTCTCGTCTTTGCAGCTGTCTCGTTGACAAGCGGCAAGGAAAGCGATGGATGATAACAGAAGGAAAATATATGTGAATATGGCTTGTTGCCTGTGATGTATTGTTTGCTTCATTTGCTATTATATTTACGTTATTTGCAATTACTATCATAAACGATTGTCCGTGCAAAGATATGAAAAATAATCGGAAGAGACATTTTTTCTATTGTTAAAAAAGGTGGCGGCTGTTGTTTTTCCGTTCATACGTCCCTTTACCTACGGAAAACCATAGGCTGCATACGATGGTAATCCGTAGAAATGAATATAAATATCCTTTTTTTACTGTCGTTTGAAGCTTTGTATGGTAATTGTCGCTATCTTTGCATTCAGTCATTCTCTTGTTATACTTAGCATCCCTAAGTGAACGGCGAAATGTAGTAGTAAATAATCAAATAATAAATGTCTAACTTAAATTTTAAGGATTATGCGTAATATTGGTGAAGAAATCTTGTGGGATATTGTGCGTGTTATCAAATGGATAGCCATGCGTGTGCTGCGCCTCTTTGGCAAGTTATTCTCTTTTGCATGGGACAAGGCAAAGGAGAAACAGGAAATGAAGAAAATGGAAGAAAGGGAGCAGGGCTTATGAAATACGTGAAACTATTGTTAGTATTCGCCTTCGCATTGCTTTCTATGGCTGGCTTTGCTGAGAAAGGCGATATGTGGGAGGTGAAAGATGCCGACCTAACGGTGTGGGATTCGCCTAATTATCTTACGAAGTTGGGCATGATGCATCAGGGTGATACTTTTGAGGAAGAAGGTATGGATGGCGACATGATCAGATTCCTCTACAAGGGCAAAACGGCTTATGTGGCATCTTACTGCTGCCAACGATTTGAGCCGGAACCGGATTCTGATGTTGATGTAGAAGAAGAAATGCCTGCAGCTGCCACACAGCAGGATGTCAAGGAAGACGCCAAGAATGAAAAGACGGAACTGACTGCTGTTACCCAGCAGAAAGGGAAACAAGCCTCTAACGCAGATGCCAAGAAAGAGGATATGCAAGCACCAGCAGGAACTCAGCAAAGCGCCGAAAAGGAAGAAACTGGAGTATTAATGAGCATAGCGTTGCTGCTCCTGTCACTTGTTGGAGGCGCCCTCGGTCTTATCGCCATCGTGTTTACTTTCTTTTATGTTTTCAGATACCAGAAATTGGCAAAATGGATGAACGGGAAATGTGGCACGGAAGTGATACCTTACAAACGATTCAACAAGTTGCTCCTCGTTCCCGTACTGGCGGCACTAGCAACTGTAGTGATTACCATATTATTTGGATATCTAGCAACGCTGGCAGAACAGAACAGCACCTCGCAGATATTCCTATCGCTGATAGGTGTAGCACTAACCATAGCAACCCCCGTTCTGTGTCTTTGGTACAGATATAAGAAAGACAAGGAACAATATGGCAAGAAGGCAGCAAACTGGATGATGCTCTATTCTTTCCTCAGTATAGTGGCAATATATCTGATTTGTGTTGTAATAGCCTATATTATTGTGGGAATTGTTGCAGTACTGATTTTTGCCCTGATTGTAAGCCTGGCATTCCCTACAAGATACTATGTTGTCCGCAGGTGGTAGCAGACCTGATTTCAATGACAGCTATATGTTATACCACCATTTGACAATGTTATAACTATACTTTAAAATACGTACAGAAAAAGGAAAAAGCTTTGAAAACAATCTTATTTTCAAAGCTTTTTTCTTGCATCATTCAGATAAAAGCCGTATATTACCATGCCTCCAGCTTATCAGCAATCTCAGGCATCTTATCCTTGCTGAATACAGGATTCTTTCCTTCCTTTTTCTGCTGACGATAATCTTGCAGCAGGAAGACGGCTTAGCGGGAAAGCAGAACAATAGCCACCAGATTACAGAGCGTGAGAAGAGCCATCGTGATATCGGCAAAGCTCCATGCGAAATCCAGCGATACCACAGCTCCTACCATCACCATCGCTGCCACAGCAAGGCGATAGATAAATACGCCCAACTTGGAATCCCTGATATATCTCACATTGGTCTCGCCATAATAATAGTTGCCGATGATGCTACTAAAGGCAAAGAGCCAGATCATCACAGCCACAAATGGATTGCCGATACTTCCGATTTCGTGGGTCAAGGCATCCTGCGTCAGCTGGATACCATTGGATGCGGTAACATCTACCCCACTCACAAGGATGATGAAGGCGGTGCAGGAACATACCACCAAGGTATCTGTAAAAACACCCAAAGCCTGAATCAAACCTTGCTTCACCGGATGGCTTACCGTAGCCACAGCTGCTGCATTAGGTGCACTACCCTCACCAGCCTCGTTACTGAACAAACCTCGCTTGATACCCTGTATCACCGTAACACCCAGCACTCCGCCGGCAGCCTGATTGAATCCGAAGGCATTCTCCACAATGGCAAGCAACACTTTAGGCAGACTGGCAATATTCCAAACCACTACTCCTACAGCTATCAGAAGATAGACGACAGCCATCACAGGAACCACGGTAGAAGAGAACTTAGCCACTCGCTGGATACCACCGAAGATGATGAGAAGGGTAAGCGCAGTAAGCACAATTCCCATGGTAGCTGGTTCGATACCGAACGCTTTCTGCCAAGCCAGACAGATGGTATTGCTCTGAACAGAATTATAGGCAAAGCCAAAGGTGATGATCATCAGGACAGCAAAGAGAATACCCATCCATCCCTTTCCCAATCCATACTTCATATAATAGGCAGGTCCACCAAAGAAGGATGTCTTGCCCTTACGCTTATAAAGTTGGGCAAGAGTTGATTCGATGAAAGCCGATGCTGAACCCAATAAAGCCAGCACCCACATCCAGAACACGGCTCCCGGTCCACCGATGCTGATTGCAGTAGCTACGCCTGCAAGATTACCCGTACCGATACGGCTGGCCAATGCCACCACGAAAGCCTGGAAGGAAGAGATATGTTTCATCTCGCCATCCACCTTTACCTCCATCGACAGCTCATCATGGCCTATCTCCTCCGGTTGAATCTTGTCGGGATTCAACATCAGCCTGACCATCTCCTTGATGAGTCGAAACTGTACAAACCTAGTACGCCAAGTGAAAAACAGGGCACAGCATATCAACACGGTGATGATGATATACGACCAGAGAAAATCGCTAACCTGAACTAAAAAGTTTTGTAATGTATCTACCATTTGTCTATTAAAAACTGAATATTATTTCTTTTCGGTTGCAAAATTACGCATTTTCTTTCAAAAATCAGCAATTTATTCAAAGAAAACAGAATTTAAAGGATACCATGTTGTCCGCAGGTGGTTCAAGAACGGGCTGAAGGCCCAAAAGCTCCTAGCCCAGGGCAGCGCCCTGGGTACACTAGCAATCTGCAATGCGCCCTGCAAGGGCAAAAGCTTTACAAAGAGTTCTACCTATAATATATTCCCCAACTCTGACACTTAGAACAGGATTCTAGCGACCCCGCATTTCACGGGGTCGCTAGAACTAAAATACTGAATATCAATTTCGTAATAAGCTAGTCTCACTTACGAAATTCCGTCTTTTATTCCTCTTTATATGCCTCATACTCCTCACGAGAGATTGGAGTCTCTGGGTCAACAATCAACACTTCATCATAGGTTAAGCCATAGAGGTGATAGACGAGAAAGTCGATTTGATTCTCCAAGGCGGAAGTATCAGCATTCTGCTTTTTTCCCAACAATATCTCTGTAACACATTTGCTAATTCTATTTACTATTGTTTCATTTGCAGAAGCTATTGGCAAGTTTTTTATAAATAGAGCTTGATAACGAAAAAAGCCACCAGCTTGTGGAACAGACGTATTACGATGATAATAATTCAATAATTTAGAATTTAATACTCCCAACACATATTTATTATTTAATCCATCATCCGATATTATCTTCAAACTATATACAGTAGTTGTCCCAAAGAACCCATTAATATCCAGTGCGAAACTATTACAACTTGCATTGTCTAAAGTGACGATTTTCTCACCTTCAAACCTTATCGGTTTTCTCTGATTCCATAACTCATACCATGCTTTTGAAGACTTATCGAAATAAGAGCGTCCCTTTAAGTTATCTCTATTATCTAGCATATATTGATATGCATTAGGATAATGAGATTTAAAGAACTGCTCAGAAATAACATTTCCATTTTCGTCATATGGGTATATCAAGTATAAGCCACCCCACTCAATAGTATATGGTCTGATATTTTTCCCTTTCAAAAATGGTCTTAATACCTCTCGTTCTATATCATGACTGAGAATGACATTCCCTTCAACAAGGAACACGTTATCTTTACCAGTAGCTATTCCTTGATAAATTCCATCACATAAATCTATTAAATATTTTTTTTCATGCTGAATCTTCTCTAATAAATCATCATTATTGGACATAGAGAAATTCCAAACTTCTTGATCCAATTTATCCGGCGAAAAAATAACAGGAGATTCCTCTAAACCTTGCTTATATTCTATGTTAATATCAGAATCATTAGATGCTCTAAACATAAAAATTCCTGTATAAGTCATAGCATTCTCAAAGTTTTGTTTATCGCCAAAATCAACAATCTCAACTATAGCTAAATTTTGTCTTATAAAGTGTCTCAATGCTTTACCATAATCTCTTTTTAAGAAACGAGTTGGACATATATATATTGCAAGTCCATTATCTACATTCAAACTTTTTGTCAGCTCAACAAAAGGAATATAAAGATCATATTTTCCTTTAGTCGTTTGAAAGTTTTTCAATTGCTGCTTAACATTTACAGAAAGGTTCTTAAACTCCACATACGGAGGATTACCAATCACAATATCAAATCCGCCCTTCTCGAATACATCCGCAAAATATGTATGCCACAGGAAGAACTGGTCATTTGGAATCTCCAGCTCATCTACAGCATCCTGCACCTCATGGTTTCCCTCGGCACAAACCTTGATGTAATCCTTCACATACTTATCTATCTGCTGGCGACGCTGAGCACGCAAGGTATGGTCGGTGATACTAAAATATGATTTAACCAAATCCTGAATGGTCTTCTGAACATCAGTTTCCTCAAAACCCAACGAGAGAACACCACGAGTTTTCTTGGTATCCTTACCAGTCTTCAACTTCTTGGAAGTAACATCCAAGTCCACCCCTTTATAACTCTCCAGCAACGAGTTGCCCTGCATAATCTTAAAGTCGAGATTAGGCAAAGGCATCGGCTCCTTTTCATCGATGATAAGAGCAAGCCAGAAACGGAGACGGGCGATATCTACGGCTCCCTTCTCAATATCAACACCATAAATGTTGTTCTGAATGATGTGGCGCTTGATGTCGGCAGCATTATCCTCCTCGAAGATTTCAATGGACTTGCGGCATGCATAGAGTTCACGGAGTAAGCCCATAGGGAAAGCTCCCGAACCGATGGCAGGGTCGCAAATCTTCACGTCTATCAACTTCCGATCGATAGACATGGTAAGTTCTGAAGAAGCTCCACCCAGCTCCTCCACATCATTGGTTTTCACAAAGTTAGCAATATGTTCCTTTACCTCTGCATCCTCGATACCTGTTTGCAGATACGCCGTCAGCGACTCCTGACACATGTAACGAACGATTTCCTTTGGGGTATAGAAAGCTCCCTTGTCCTTGTTATCCTCCAAAAGATTCTCGAAAATCTTGCCAAGCATCTCAGGGTCAACACCCACTTCGGCATCATTCGGATCGTTCTCATCAATCGTAAAGTTGTAACTATCAAAGAAATCGAAAAGCGACTGAAACATTCCGGCAGGGAAACAAGAATCTACTTCATCTATCTTCTCCTGCTGAAAGAGACCACCATTAAGATAAGGAATCTTATCGGCATTCGGAATGTACTTCACCCCTACTCCGTTAACCAAAGGCGCACTACTCCGGTCCTCAGGCTTGGTATTGAGCAAGCCAAAGAACATCGGTTCGAGCACCTTGTCCAGGAAATTTCCCTTTACTTCATCAGAGGCATCATAGAACAAATCGTGCATGTAATGCAGATTGCCGGCAAGCCATCCCTTACTCTGCAGGAAATAAAGGAACACGATACGACCCATCATCTTCTTGATATAATCGCGCACCAGTTTATCATCCTCCTTAAAGGATGTAAAATACTGGGCATCAGGCTCTCCTGTTTTCTGCTCCACCCATTTGTTTCCCTTCTTTACGTATTCCTTACCCGTAAGGAATTTCACGAATTCAGCATACTGTTTACGGTATTCATCAAAGAAATCATCAGAAAGAGCCTCTACAGAGAAGGCTTTCTTGATTTCAAGGAACTCATTGGCTTTTGTCCGTAAGCTTTCAAAACGAAGTATAGGAGTCTTATAAAAAGCCTTCTCATCACCAAACACATAGGTGAACCGCTTAGTGCTGGTAGCATCTTCCTTCAAGTCGCAAATCAAAGACAGACGCCAGTTGGTTCCATCATTAAATACCGCCAAGGCAGCATCAAAGCCATAACCCAGATAAGGACGAATCAGATTGCGAAGCCCCACCTTGCGGCGCAGCACCGAACCATCCTCCATTTCATAATAGAAGAATCCTAACTCATAATTATCTTGCGTTGTCATGCTACCCAGGAAATATCCCTTGCGGTCTTCGGCATCCTCGTCCAAAACCTCAGGACTCACACGCACCTTGTCTGCATGAAAGTAATCCTGCAGCAACATCTGCCACTTCGAAAGATTGAACTTCGACTGAAAGAGTCGCTTGAATGTTTCTTTATTATATGTAGCCATAACTATCTTTGTTTTTTCTGTTTTTACACCTTATTATATATAGAAAGAGACTTAGATGAATGACTCTGATACCACAATCTGCGGTTCCAAGATTTCCTCGTTTCTTTCCTCATCGGTATCCAGCGGAATGTTGTAGCG
>ERZ1034691.2203-NODE-2203-length-11049-cov-6.441332_pt1 | contig 11049 bp, 9 predicted proteins | sample MGYA00520638_ERZ1034691 | MGnify/ENA primary metagenome ERZ1034691 (study PRJEB33766, sample SAMN09781763) | gut metagenome | biome: gut microbiome | host: Homo sapiens | place: Madagascar | study: EMG produced TPA metagenomics assembly of the PRJNA485056 data...
AAATCTGATCAGTTTTTGAAACTTAGTTACTGTTTTACTATAAATTTACATTTTTTTCAACTTATAAATGAATTTATCTGACTTTTTTCAACAAATAGTATAGAAAAATCTGATTAATTGTATGTAAATATAATGCCGATTATTCATTACTCAATATCTGATGAATCAAAGCATGTATCTATAGCAGCTCCCGGAGCAACCATAGGCCATACCTTGTCATCCTCATGGATCTGGGCGTCGATAACCACCGGTCTTCCTGCTGAAAGTGCAGTCTTCATGGCAGCTTCAAACTCCTCTACGGTTGTTGCCTTTATGCCAATTGCACCGAGGCCTTCCGCAACCTTAACGAAATCCACGCCATCATCAAGCACTGTATTCGAGTATCTGTGGTCATAGAAAAGCGTCTGCCACTGCCTTACCATACCGAGCACATGGTTGTTAAGTACCACCTGGATGATCGGAACATTGTATCTTGCCGCTGTGGCAATCTCGTTCATGTTCATTCTGAAGCATCCGTCTCCGGCAATATTTATAACCACCTTGTCAGGTCTTCCGTACTTGGCACCGATACATGCACCGACACCGTATCCCATGGTTCCAAGACCACCGGAGGTAAGTAATGTTCTCGGCTCACTGAATACATAGTTCTGAGCTGTCCACATCTGGTGCTGTCCCACGTCAGTAGTGATTATAGCCTTGCCCTCTGTAAGCTCATATATCTTTCTTATGGCAACAGGTCCTGTTAGAACATCCATGTTGTATGGATCAGGATATTTCTCCTTAAGTGCCTCTATCTCTGCCATCCAGTTCTTATTTGACTGGGCTGCAAGTCTTGCATTAAGGATTTTCAGAATCTCTCTGGCGTCGCCTATGATACTGGCATTTGTAGGTATATTCTTGTCTATCTCCGCTGCATCGATATCAATGTGGATGATCTTGGCATTTGGAACAAACTTAGCTGCATTTCCCACAACTCTGTCAGAAAATCTCGCACCGATAACAATAAGAAGATCTGCTCTGTTGACACCAAGGTTTGAAGCCTTTGTACCGTGCATACCAAGCATACCCGTATATCTCTCTGAATTGCCGTTAAATGCTCCCTTGCCCATAAGTGTATCACATACAGGAGCGTCAACCTTCTCTACAAATTCAGCAAGCTCCTCTGAAGCACCTGAAAGAGTAACACCACCACCAACAAGGATGTATGGTCTTCTTGAAACCTTGATCATCTCAAGAACCTTCTCAACGCTCTCGGACTTAATGGTATCTGTAACAGGAGATATCTCCTCAGGAACAACCGGCTCATAATCCGTCTCTGCAGCCGTAACATCCTTCGTGATATCCACAAGCACAGGACCCGGTCTGCCTGACTTGGCGATCTTAAATGCTCTTCTTATGGTTGGAGCAAGATCTTCAACTGCCTTAACAATGAAGCTGTGCTTTGTGATAGGCATTACAACACCGGCGATGTCTATCTCCTGGAAGCTGTCCTTACCTAACATGTTCACACCAACATTTGCAGTGATGGCTACGATAGGAATCGAATCCATATAAGCTGTAGCAATACCTGTTACAAGGTTTGTGGCACCGGGACCCGATGTGGCCATACATACGCCAACCTTACCTGTTGCTCTTGCATATCCGTCTGCGGCATGGGCTGCGCCCTGCTCGTGGGATGTAAGGACATGATTTATCTCATCCTGATGTTTGTACAGTGCGTCATACACGTTAAGGATGGTTCCTCCCGGATAACCAAATACCGTATCAACACCCTGCTCTTTTAAACACTCTATTACAATCTCAGAACCTGTTAATTTTGACATGTTAATTTCCTTTCTACTGCTTTTATCCTGATAAATACTACTTTGTAGGAACCTCAAGAACGGCACCTCTGTTACCTGATGTAACCATGCTTGCGTATCTTGCAAGGTAACCTGTTGTAACCTTAGGCTGTCTTGGTTTCCATGCTGCACGTCTTGCCTCAAGAACCTCATCAGGAACATCAAGAGTAAGTGTAGTATTGTTTATATCTATCTTAATGATATCTCCCTCTTCTACAAGAGCTATAGGTCCGCCTACGGCAGCCTCAGGGCTTACATGTCCGATGGAAGCACCACGGCTGGCACCTGAGAAACGTCCGTCCGTAATAAGGGCAACTGATGAGCCGAGTCCCATACCTGCAATAGCAGATGTTGGGTTAAGCATTTCTCTCATACCAGGGCCACCCTTAGGTCCCTCATATCTTATAACTACCACGTCACCAGGAACGATCTTTCCGCCCTTGATGGCTGCGATAGCATCTTCTTCACATTCAAATACTCTTGCAGGTCCTTCATGAACAAGCATTTCAGGAACAACTGCCGAACGCTTGACAACTGAACCATCCGGTGCAAGATTTCCCTTAAGTACTGCAAGTCCGCCAGTCTTACTGTATGGATTATCAAGTGGTCTGATAACCTCAGGGTTTCTGTTTACATGACCTTCTACAGCCTCGCCGATGGTCTTTCCTGTAACTGTCATGCAATCCTCATGTATAAGTCCTGCCTCTTTAAGCTCATTTATAACTGCGTATACACCGCCTGCCTCATAGAGGTCTTCCATGTATGTAGGGCCTGCAGGTGCAAGGTGGCAGATGTTAGGCGTCTTGGCACTGATCTCATTTGCAAATGCTATATCAAAGTCAAATCCGATTTCATGAGCAATAGCAGGGATATGAAGCATTGAGTTTGTTGAGCATCCAAGGGCCATATCTACTGTAAGGGCATTTAATATTGCGTCCTTTGTGATGATATCTCTTGGACGGATGTTCTTTCTGTACATCTCCATAACTGCCATACCTGCATGCTTTGCAAGCTTTATTCTCTCAGAGTATACGGCAGGGATAGTACCATTTCCAGGAAGACCCATACCAAGTGCCTCTGTAAGGCAGTTCATTGAATTCGCTGTGTACATACCTGAACATGATCCACATGTAGGACAGGTCTTGCACTCGTACTCGTATACGTCATCCTCGTTCATTGTTCCGGCTGCATATGAACCGACAGCCTCAAACATGCTTGAAAGACTTGTCTTATGTCCCTTAACGTGGCCTGCAAGCATCGGACCGCCTGATACAAATACTGTAGGAACATTTACTCTTGCTGCTGCCATAAGAAGTCCGGGAACATTCTTATCACAGTTAGGGATCATAACCAATGCATCAAACTGATGCGCGATAGCCATGGCCTCTGTTGAGTCTGCGATCAGATCTCTTGTTACCAGTGAGTACTTCATTCCGATATGTCCCATGGCGATACCGTCGCACACTGCGATGGCTGGGAACATAACTGGAGTACCGCCTGCCATTGCTACTCCCAGCTTTACTGCCTGGGCAATCTTGTCAAGATTCATATGTCCGGGTACTATCTCATTATATGAACAGACAATACCAACTAATGGTTTTTCAAGTTCTTCCTTTGTCATGCCGAGGGCATTGAAAAGGGAACGATGTGGTGCCTGCTGCATTCCTGTTTTTACATTATCACTTTTCATTTCTGTACTTCCTTTCCTTTGAACATCAGCCCATAATAAATCGCCTGCGGCGAGGGCTGACGCTACATGTCAGATTTTCATAGAAAACTTGACACAATTCCTTCGCAATTGCTGTTATATTGGGCTCATATACTTTCTAATTTTTTATAAAACATTTTATAAATACGCTCACTATATCAATATGCCAGCCGTGGAACGCTCCCGCTCTATTCGCCCTACAGCGGTACTAAGGCTCGAAATATCTCGCCAAGTACCGGTGGGCTCATATGTCCACTTGTGGCATATGATACCGTTCGCTCATATCGTGAAATTATATATAATAGTATCTATGGCCAGTTCCACATTCACATATAAATGTATAGCCATACACATGAATTTTACGATGATCTGGACTTATACATTATATGTGAACTGTGAAAATATACATTTTGTTTCAAAGTTTCCAAGTGCCTACTTTATTCTCTCTGAAATAAGATCACCCATCTCGGAGCAGCTTACAAGAGTTGTTCCTTCTGAATGAATATCTATAGTTCTGTAGCCGTCTTTAAGTACCTGCTTTACTGCTGTTTCAACAGCATCTGCTTCCTTATCAAGGTCAAATGTATATCTGAGCATCATTGCTGCTGAGAGAATCGTAGCAATAGGATTTGCCTTATTCTGACCTGCTATGTCAGGGGCTGATCCGCCTGATGGTTCGTACATTCCGAATTTTGTCTCGTTAAGAGACGCTGACGACAACATTCCGATAGATCCTGAGATCATAGAAGCCTCGTCTGAAAGGATATCTCCGAACATATTCTCTGTAAGTACTACATCAAACTGTGCAGGATCCTTTACAAGCTGCATTGCACAGTTGTCAACCAGCATGTGCTCGAGTGTTACCTCAGGATAATCGGCTGCCACTTCATTTACAACCTTTCTCCAGAGTCTTGATGAATCAAGGACATTTGCCTTGTCTACAGAAGTAACTTTCTTTCTTCTCTTCATGGCAATGTCGAATGCCTTGATGGCAATTCTTCTGATCTCGTTCTCATTGTATGTAAGGGTATCAACGGCTGTCATTACGCCATCAACCTCTTCTGTCTTTCTCTCGCCGAAATAAAGTCCGCCTGTAAGCTCTCTCATCATCATCATGTCGAAGCCACGCTCTGCTATCTCAGCTCTCAGTGGGCAGGCATCCTTTAACTCATCATAGAGATTTGCAGGACGAAGATTGGCAAATAATCCAAGTTCTTTTCTTATCTTAAGAAGTCCTGCTTCCGGTCTTAAGTTAGGTGGGAGCTTATACCATGGGGATGTTGATGTGTTGCCGCCTATTGAGCCGAGAAGAACTGCGTCCTTTGACTTTGCTATGGCAACTGCCTCATCTGTAAGAGGCACTCCTGTTGCGTCTATTGAGCATCCACCCATGAGGATCTCCTCATAGTCGAATTCATGCCCGTATATCTTTCCTACCGTATCGAGAACCTTCATAGCCTCTGTGACTACCTCAGGTCCTATTCCGTCACCTTTAATAACCGCAAGATTGCATTTCATTACTGTATTCCTCCATTTTCAATCTCCGTATAGTTTTATCCATCCGCTATCATTAAGTAATGACAGGCTCCCTTTACGAGAACCTGTCACGCCTTGATCTTTATTTATATTGCAGATATTAATTGGTAAACATATCTTTTCTGTGTCCAAAATATATGATATTTGCAATCAGAAGACCAACTGAGATAAGTATACCGATAATACTTCCTGCGAGATAGCTTGATGTGTCAACAAGCCAGCTGTATTTGCTAAGCTCTGAATATGCTGCAATGCAGTATATAAGAGATGCACCTATTGAAATTCCACATGTAATGTAATAGAACATAGGACCATCATGCTTAAAGCCTGCCAGCTTCTGTCTTGCAATTATAGCAACGACCGCCGCAGCGAGCATGAGGATACCGGTGATGGTTGACACCGTCTTCATGCTTGGAAAAAATCCATATATTGTTTCTCTCTCAGACGCATCTCCATATACTGACCCTGTTATATATTTTATACCATTAACAAGCCCTGACAATGCAGACAAAAATAACTGCACATAGATTATGAATTTATACCACTTCATCCCAAGTCCGTTTGATGAAACTGTGCTCGGATTGGTATATATAGGCTGATTATATGGCTGGTTGTAATTCTGTCCGCCGTAATTTGGCTGTCCGTTGTAATTCTGTCCGTTGTAATTCGGCTGTCCGTTGTAATTCTGTCCGTTGTAATTCGGCTGTCCGTACTGGTTACCATAGTTCTGCTGGTCTCCGAAGCCCTGTCCATTTCCACCATAATCCTGCTGTCCGCCAAATGTCTGGTTATCGTAGCCCTGGGTTGTGGCATTCTGACTTGGATCATATCCGTTATAATTGTTGTCGTTTTTAAGATTCATACTTTCCTCCTTCTAAACTTCCTGATATCAGCCAGGAAACATCTTTAATCTATTTTCCCACATCACATCTAACATGCCGGTAATGTGTAAAAATCTCCTTAATTCTTACTGTTGATGTAATTTATAAGACCCTCGCTCTTAATGATCTCCTGCATGAACGGTGGGAACGCCTGACCCTTGTACTGGGTTCCCTTTGTTATGTCGTAGATTATACCGCTGTCAAAGTCTATCTCTACCTCGTCTCCTGCCTCAATGGCTTCTGCCGCCTCAGGACACTCAATGATAGGAAGTCCTATATTGATAGAATTTCTATAGAATATTCTTGCAAATGTCTCCGCTATAACACAGCTTATTCCTGAAGCCTTGATGGCTATAGGTGCATGCTCTCTTGATGAGCCGCAACCGAAGTTCTTTCTTGCCACCATGATATCTCCCGGCTTAACTCGCTTCACAAAGTCCTTGTCGATATCCTCCATGCAGCTCTTCGCAAGCTCTGCAGGATCAGAAGAATTCAGATATCTTGCAGGAATTATTACGTCTGTATCTACATTGTCTCCATACTTATGTACTGTTCCATGTGCCTTCATATCAATTCTCCTTTCTATAATCCAAGCTCTGCCGGGCTGCTGATCTTACCTGTGATAGCTGAGGCTGCTGCAACAGCAGGGCTGGCAAGGTATACCTCTGAATCAACATGTCCCATACGTCCAACAAAGTTACGGTTTGTGGTGGATACTGCTCTCTCTCCGGCAGCCATAACACCCATATGTCCTCCAAGACACGGACCACATGTAGGAGTTGAAACCACTGCACCTGCCTCAACAAATATTGTCATAAGACCTTCCTTGATACACTGGAGATAAACTGCCTGAGTACCAGGAATAACGATAACTCTCACTCCGTCTGCGATCTTTCTGCCCTTGATTATCTCGGCAGCGATACGCATATCTGAGATACGTCCATTTGTGCATGAACCGATGACAACCTGATCTATCTTGATGTCCCCAACCTCATCAATAGTCTTTGTATTCTCAGGAAGGTGTGGGAAAGCAACTGTTGGCTTAAGTGTACTTAAATCAATAGTGTACTCCTCATCATATTCTGCATCGGCGTCAGCCTCATACTTTGTATATGGCTTATCTGAATGTTCCTTAATATACTCCTCAGTAAGTTCGTCTACAGGGAAGATACCGTTCTTAGCACCTGCTTCGATAGCCATATTGGCAATGGTAAATCTGTCATCCATAGTAAGGTTCCTGATACCGTCACCAACAAACTCCATTGACTTATAAAGTGCTCCGTCCACACCGATCATTCCAATGATGTGAAGGATAACGTCCTTGCCGCTTATGTAAGGTGCCTTCTCGCCAACAATGTTAAACTTAATTGCTGATGGTACCTTGAACCATGCCTTTCCTGTAACCATACCGGCTGCCATATCTGTACTTCCAACGCCTGTTGAAAATGCTCCGAGAGCACCATATGTACATGTATGTGAATCAGCACCTATACAGGTCTCACCTGCAACTATAAGTCCTTTTTCTGGAAGCAATGCATGCTCTATTCCCATCGAACCAACGTCAAAGAAATTCTTGATCTCATTCGCTGCAGAGAACTGTCTTACACACTTGCAGTGCTCAGCACTCTTAATATCTTTGTTAGGCGTGAAATGATCCATTACAAGAGCTATCTTAGTCTTGTCAAATACTTCCTTCTTATTAAACTTCTCCATCTCATGAATGGCAACAGGTGTTGTAACATCATTACCAAGCACCAGATCCAAATCAGCCTCAATCAACTGTCCTGCCTGGACTGAATCAAGTCCTGCATGCGCAGCCAATATCTTCTGAGTCATTGTCATACCCATTAGATTTTCCTCCTTATTGTGTTTAAATTATCAACTGTGTTGATTTTATCATATGGTATGATATAATTGTAATACATAATAGTAATAATTATTATGATTTATAGTTATACCAAAGAGGTATTTTCCATGATAGATAATCTCAACAATTATATTATATTCCATACGGTAGCCAAGTGTGGCAATATCAGCCGTGCAGCCAAGGAGCTGTTCATCAGCCAGCCCGCCATAAGCAAATCAATTCTTAAGCTTGAAGCTGAGCTTGGCACCACGCTCTTCCATCGAAATTCAAGAGGAGTATCACTCACAGAGCAAGGACACCTTTTATACGAATACGTTGAACGTGCCCTGGACAACCTGGATCAGGGGGAGGAGAATGTAAGGAAATACTCCGAAACAGGCATGGGACACATAAGGATCGGAGTGAGCACCTCTCTGTGCAGATATGTGCTTATCGACTACCTTAAGGATTTCATCAAGGAAAATCCCAACATAAGGATAAGTATAGACTGCCACTCCACCATAAATACTATAAATCTGTTAAAAAATGACTCCATTGACATTGGACTTATCTGCAACACCGATCTGCCAAAGGGACTTAACTACCATCCGGTCAAGGAAATTCATGATATCTTCGTGGCAAATTATGACTATATCGACAGCTTCCTTTCATCCCATAATGATGAGAGCGCCAATACTCCGGTAGAGAATATGCTGATGGGAAGCATCGGTGCATTTTTAGGTGCTCCAGACCAATCCACCATGCAGACTCCGGCTCGGAATACCATGTCAAAAATCTACGCCACCGATAACGCGGCAAATATTCCTGTGATAAAGACTCCTTTTAACATGGATGGTGACGACACCTTAAGTCTCCTTGAGGAATCCAATCTCCTTGTGCTTGAAGAGGGCAACGTCACCAGACAGCATGTGGACAGATACATGATGGAACACAAAATAAAGGCGAGCCAGCTCCTTGAGATAAACAACATGGACCTCCTTGTGGACTTCGCTTCCATCGGCATGGGCGTTGCCAGCGTAGTAAGGGAGTTCGCACTGGACGCCCTTAATGAAGGCAAGATAATAGAACTTCCCCTGCCCACCGAAATAGAAAAAAGAACAGTAGGCTTCTCCTTCCACAGTGGGAAGAAAATGTCTACTGCTCTTGTTAAGTTTCTTGAATTCTGTAAAAAAAGATAGATATTTGCCTTCATTTCACATTTTTCAGATTTTCAAGATATCTAATTGCTTCATATACATTTGAAAAAGTCTTGCAATTTGTACAAAGCCATTTATTTCTTATATCACTATCTTCAATGCCCGGCAATCCATCCTGAAGTAGGTTTTTAACTGTCATCTCAGAATTTTTAACCGCTACCGGATAGTTCTGCGCAATCTTAAATGTCGCCTGCATATTCCCCTTTGAATATGTCGGTTCTTTTGTAACTATTTCAGAAATCACCCTTTCCTTTTCTGATACAGTTTGTAATGGTGGAGCATACATCTTGTAATGCAGCATCAGCCAATATTCTATACACCCTGTAGTCATCAATAGCCTGACCTTTATATTTGGTTTCTTTCTTAGCTTTCTTAAATGATTGATGATATCAAGTCTATCATTCCATTTATCTATATCCTTCGTTTCAACATCAAAGAAAAACCAGATTTCATCTGTTACTTCTGCACTATTTTTGTATCTTACATTTTTTCTATAAAGTGCATCTGCTTCATCAAATAATCCTGTCGCTTTTGGGCGTCTTATAACAGCCACATCCTCAAATTGCTTTTTCAGGAAATCCGTATATGCCTGTTCACTTTCACCTTCGCAAAAAACTTGAATAAGTGGCTTTGCCTTTTTGAATTGACGAGACATTATTCCACCTCCTCAATCTCAATATCCGGTATTGCGCCATATTTTCCCAGCAAATATCCCTTTCTTATATTCTCGGTAGTTTTTGTTGCAAACTCACTTATACTATAAAGCTCCGACGAACCATCTTCTCTACTCTTATCTGCGAAATAGAATTGATCCTTTCGCAAAATCTCCAGATTCATAAGTTCTGTGTTATGGGTTGTAAAAATAATTTGTGCACCCTTCTTATTCGTAACTTTACTTTGGAATTTTGCAACAATAAAATCTACAATCATGGGATGCAGTTCTCTTTCAATTTCATCAATCAGCAAAACTCCACCCCTATTTAATGCAGACTCAATAGCTGGCGCAATCGACATAAGCTTTCTTGTACCATCAGACTCATCTGATAACTCTAATGGATATAAACGTCCACTACCATCTCCACTTTTTCCTTGATGGAACGAAGTTGCCTTTATCTGACCCAATCTCAATTTCGTCTCAGAATTATTAGAAGTTTCAGACAACACATGCATAAACTGAGTCAACGAAGCCTTTATGCCTTCCGGTATATCCTTAGGTAACTCCAGCTTGCCATCTATGTCTTTGCTGTCTATCTCAAACTGCATATCTTCGATACCAAAATCAGCAGATTTTGCATATTCAGAAATAGCCTTCAGCATATTGCTATCATCAGAATAATCCAGTAACTGTTTTGGAATATCTGCATAATCTCTTGAAAAAAACAGTTGTTCTCTAAACCATTTCATCGCATTAGTACATGCGCTATCATTCATAGTACATGCAACAGAAAAAAATAATTGATTTTCCGCAACAGTTTCGCTGATAAGTTTTCTTTTTGCCTTATCCTCTGTGAAGGAAAACTTCTGTCCTTCTCTAGAAAAAACTAAAGCTTTTTGTCCCTTGGGTGCATGATACAAATACTCCTTTGCGATCTTCTCTCTTGTGGCTGCGAACATATACCAGTACTTTATACCACCAAATGTATACACAAACTCAAACTCTGAAGGTTCATATCTGGAATTATCATCTAACATAAATGGCACGACCGGAACAACAGCATTCTCATACTGAGTTCTTTGTGCATTTTTTATAAATTGTACAGCAAGCCAAAACGCCCTAATTACATTACTCTTTCCACCACCATTTTTTCCATAAATAGCCGCGCCCGGCAGCAACTTTAAGGAATTATAGGTTATTAAATTATTTTTAAAGGAGCTCAAGCCTGTAGCTTCCATTGACAATACCACATTATCCCTAAACGACCTATAATTTTTAAATCTAAATTCTATAAGCATACCATCACCTCTGAACATAGTATATCCTTATTTTTAGATATATGCAATCGATTTTATTCGTTTTTTG
>ERZ1034691.2211-NODE-2211-length-11030-cov-4.172665_pt1 | contig 11030 bp, 6 predicted proteins | sample MGYA00520638_ERZ1034691 | MGnify/ENA primary metagenome ERZ1034691 (study PRJEB33766, sample SAMN09781763) | gut metagenome | biome: gut microbiome | host: Homo sapiens | place: Madagascar | study: EMG produced TPA metagenomics assembly of the PRJNA485056 data...
GTAACCGCTCCATCAAGCGACTGGAAAGCGACGTGCCGCCTCCGAGAATCCAGTTAGCTACTTCCATGGCAGGCGCATCTTCATCACGGAAATTTCCGGGAAAATCCATGCGAGCAAAGACGGCGGCATTTTCTTTTTGCGGCGTATCGATGACAAAGCGAGCAGCCGGAACCGGTTTAAATTGCGGGAAATACCGTTCGTAGGCGTTTTCCTTGCCGACGGACTTTTTCGTCCCGAGTGTTTTTTCCAGAATCACCCGAACGGCCTTGGCATCGAAATCCCCGATGACGGCCACGGCGCCGTGTTCGGTGGAAAAGACATTTCGGTACCAGTCATAGCACGCTTTGCGGTCGACCGTTTTAAGCGTGTCGATGATTTCCTCCGTTGTAAGCGTGTTTCTCGGATCCCCGTCCGGATACAAGCGGAAGTGGCGCACCAGAGCATCGCGTCCGAGCGTCATCGGATTGTCGCTTTTAGCAGCAAGAGCGGTCGCGTACTGCCGGGCATATTGCTTGACTTCTTTTTCAGGGAACGTACTGGTTGTAAGTAGCTTACCCATGAGAGAGAGCGTCTCTGGGAGCATCTCGTGCGTACAGGTAAAGGAAAACACATCGCCCTGAACTTTAAGTTCCGTAAGGCGGTCGGCAATAGCGTTTTTATCCAGGCCCTCGGCTCCGCGCGTCAGCAAGGCTTCGAGCATACCGGCCACAACGGATTTTCCTTGAGCGGCTTTTAAATTGCCGTACTGAAATGAGGCAATGACAGTGACTGTTTTTCCGCGGGTTTTCTTCGGAAGCAAGGCAACAGCAACGTCGCCGACTTGAAAGCGCTCCGTACGGCGCATGATGTTTTCTTGGCTGACGTCAAAGGCCTCTCCCGTGTCGCCTGCCTCGGAAAAGTGAGCTCCCGAAAGCACGTCGGCTAAAGCCGGAGTCGTCATCTCCGGCGCTCTTTGCGGTTTGTCATCGGGAATAAACTCCCCGACAACGCGGTTATCACGCACAAAATACGTTTGCGCGGCGCGATTGACAGCCTCTTGCGTGAGCTTGGCATTCTTGTCGCGATTGACAAAGAAAAGTCGCCAATCGCCCAAGGAAATGTAATCGGAAAGATCGACGGCAAAGGCTTCCGGGTCACTCAGGGTCCTTTCAAAGGCCGTCTCCGTATCGGCCGTCGTCACTTTCAACTCCTGCGCCGTCACACCCTTTTTCTGAAAGCCTTTTTCGATGGCTTCGATCATGGTCGTACGCACGGGCTCGAGCGCTTCGCCCTTTTTAACCATCGCACCGAAAAGTACGAACCCAGGGCACTTTCCCGGCAGGTGCCAGCCGAAAACCTGACTGGCAAGACCGGTTTCCACCAGGGCCTTATACAAACGCCCGCGAGGCGCATCGGAAAGAATCTGTACGGCTGCATCCACACTCATACTCTCATCGCTTAGGCCCGAGGGAACGCGATAGCCCACGGCCACAAGTTGCATCTCACCGGGCCGTCGAATCTGGAAATACCGCGGACCGTCAGCCACGGGTTCGACCGTCCATTCGTGCGGCAGCGTGCGCGTCGGTTTGGCAATTTTTCCGAAGGACTCCTCAATCCAACGCAACACCTTCTTGGTGTCAAAACTTCCCGAGACGGTTAAAACCGCATTGTCGGGCTGATACCACTTGCGATAAAAAGCCTGCAGATTCTCGATAGGAACGTTTTCGATGTCGCTTCGAGCACCGATTGTCGAGCGCCCGTAGGAATGCCAGTCGAAAAGAACCGACTGCATGCGTTTTAGCATGACGCTCACGGGTTTATTTTCCCCCATCTCGTATTCGTTGCGAACGACGGTCATTTCGGTTTCAAGGTCATTCTTGGCGATATTGGAATTGACCATGGCATCGGCACTCCAGGCCAGAGCCCAACGCATGTTGTCGTCGTTTGCTGTAAAACTGACGAAAAAGTTCGTTCTATCCAGCCAGGTTGTTCCGTTCATACGAAAACCGCGACGCGCAAATTCCTTATCCGGGTCGGGAAAGTTCCGACTTCCCTTAAAGAGCAAATGCTCCAAAAGGTGGGCCATGCCGGTCTCGCCGTAGTTTTCGTGGCGAGAACCGACTAGGTACGTCGTATTGACCGTTGCCGTCGGCTTACTGCGGTCCTCGAACAAAACAACCTTCAAACCGTTTGAAAGAACATACTCGGAAATACCCTCGACCGTGTGCACGGGTTTGAGCCCGGAAGCTCCCGCTCCGAGCGTAGCAACAGAAACGACCGTCATGATGAAAACTTTGATGAATTGAAAGACCATAGGGACAAGCGATGAAGCCACCGACTCTTCGTGAAAACGTTTGCATATATTAAACTAACGCGATTGTCAGGCGCTTTGTCTAACCATTTTTAACAAATCATCCCATTGTGAAACTTCTATTCGACCTTTTCCCCGTCATTTTGTTCTTCGCATCGTTTAAATTCGCCGGTGCAAATCCGCAGGCGTGTGCCGATGCCTTGAATGCGTTTCTTCCGGGCGCGTTCGACGTCGCACAAGCCCCGATTCTGACCGCAACGACGGTGGCGATTGTCGCTTCCTTGGTGCAGGTGCTTGCCGTCTTTTTGAAAGGGAAAAAGCCCGAGCCCATGCTCTGGATTTCGCTTGGTGTCATTCTCGTATTCGGAACTCTGACGATTGCTCTTCATAACGAGATGTTTATTAAGTGGAAGCCGACCATTTTGTATTGGATCTTCGGAGCGATTTTGTTGTACGGAATCGCGACGGGCAAAAATTTCATGACGATGCTCCTTAAAAAGCAATTGGCCCTACCGAAAGAATGTTGGGATGCCACGCAAAAAATCTGGTGCGTCTTTTTTGCCCTCGTCGGTCTCGTGAATTTGGCGGTCGCCTATCTGTGTTCGACGGACACCTGGGTAAACTTTAAAATGTTCGGGTTACTCGGTATTACGTTTGTCTTTACTTTGGGATTCGGTATTTGGATGAGCAAACACCTCCCGGAGGAAAAGGAAAAAGTTTCTGGTAGTAATCATCATGAAAACGCTTAAGACTGCTCTTCTTTCCGGCGCTTTGTGCGCACTTAGCTTGAGTGCCCTCGCCTCGGTGCAACCTTTTCAAGTCAACGGAACGACGGTCACGAAAGCCGCTCAAGACGAACTCATTGCCGCTTTTGTCAAGCGCGGAGTCTCCCACGACGAACAGTTAGAAAAGCGCGTGCGCTACATGCTCGTTCGGGATACGGCTTTGGTGCAACAAGCCAAAAAGGCGCGCCTTGAAAAGCGTAAAGACGTGCAGCAGGAGATCCGCAAAGCACGTGATGCCGTTTTGGTTCGCGCTTTAATTGCCGACTGGATTGAAAAGAATCCGGTAAGCGAGCAAGACATTCACGCGCTTTACGAAAAAGAAAAGGCTGCATGGGGTCCGGAAGAAGTGCTCGTTCGCCACATTCTCGTGCGTGATGAAGAGCAAGCCCAAGGACTTCTCAAACGCATTCACAGCGGGGAAAAATTCGATGCGCTGGCACGAGAATATTCCATCGATACCGCACAAAACAAAAATGCCGGAGGTCTAATTGAATGGACTTCGCCCGCTGTCTTTGATACCGATTTTACCCAAAGCTTTAAGACACTGAAACCGGGAAAGATTACCTCAAATCCCGTTAAATCTCGTTTAGGTTGGCACATCATCAAACTCGAAGGGCGTCGCGAGGCGCAGCGCTGGGCCAATTTCGAAGCGGTTCGCCCCCAGTTAAAGCAACTGCTGCAACAACAAAAGATTCAGACGTTCATCGATTCGGTTGTCAATAAAGCTCGCGTGACCGACGTGCAACCTGCGAAAGCACAACAGACCAAGTAACCCTCCTTACGCATGTCCGAATCGTTTTTTTCCGGGGTTCTGTCCCCGGACTTTTCTCTTGTTAAGGCAGGTGAGCGCCGCTCTTTGACGCCCGCCTCCGGGGCCAGTCGGGCAGCCGCTCTGGCGGCTCTTTTTGAAAAAGCTCGGGAAACACACCGCCCGATGACGGTCATTTGTGCCGATGCTTCCGAGGCCGCCCGCCTAAGTGATGAGCTTTCTTGGCTTAAACCCGAAGCGCGCATCGGCATGCTCCCGGACTGGGAAACGCTCCCGTACGACACGATGAGTCCGCACGAAACCCTCGTGAGCGAGCGACTCGAAACACTGTGGAAACTCACTAATAACGAGAAAGGTCAATTTCTCGACATTTTGTTTGCCTCGGCCTGCTGTGCCGCTTTTCGCTTATCTCCGCGCTCGTACGTGCTTTCCAACACCTTCTTTTACAAGGTCGGACAGAAAGTTAACCTTGAGAGTCTGAAACACACCTTGGTTCAAAGCGGCTACAGCCGCGTCGACCAGGTCTACGGAGCCGGAGAATTCTCGGTACGCGGCAGCATCGTCGATATTTTCCCGATGGGAGAAGTCACCCCGTTTCGTTTGGATTTATTTGATGACGAAATCGAATCGATTCGCATGTTCGATCCGGACAGCCAACGCTCCGGGAATCCGACCGATGCGATTCGTATCCTGCCGGGTCATGAATTTCCCATGGACGAGGCTTCGCTCAATACCTTCCGGACCAATTGGCGTAAGACCTTCGAAGGCGACCCGACGCGCTCGGTTGTCTATAACGACACCTTCAAATCCATTGCGAGCGCCGGCATCGAGTACTACCTGCCGCTTTTCTTTGAAGCGACCGAAACGCTTGCCGATTATCTGCCGCCCGAGTCGCTGATTGTGACCGTCGGGGATGTCGAGCAAGCCGTAAGCGCTTTTTTAAAAGAAACCGAAGAGCGCTACACGTTCCTGCAGCACGATGCCGAACGCCCGGCACTTGCTCCCAAGGCGCTCCTTTTAACGGCACCCGACCTATTTACAAGTTTTGCGCCTTTCGGGCGGTTGCGTCTTTTAGCCGCACCCTCGGAACTGCCGGACGTGGCCTTAGAGCGCAAGGCTCAAAAGCCGCTTGCAAAACTTGAGAACTACCTGACGGTCTGCGCAATGCAAAATCGGCGCGTGCTCCTTTTGGCCTCCGGTCAAGGGCGCCTCATGCGCTTGGAAGATTTGCTGCAAAACGATTTCCGACAAGCCGAACGCGTCGAAAGCATCGCCGAGTTTTTCCACTCCACCGCTCCCGTTTGCTTAGCCCAAGCGCCGATTAGTTCCGGCTTTACCGTCAACAATCCTAAAGTCGCCTTTGTCACCGAAGGGGAAATCTATCAACTGAAAGCCACGGGACGCATGCGGCGCCGTCGCTCGGCAGCCGATACGCTCGAAGCGACGATTCGCGACATCGGAGAGCTTGCGCCCGGAGACCCGGTCGTGCATGCCGAACACGGCGTCGGTCGCTATGTGGGCTTGGAGACCATCGAAACCGGCGAAGGAAAAAACGAGTACCTACGGATTGACTACGACAAGGGCGCCAAGCTTTTTGTGCCTGTCTCGCAGTTACACCTGATCGGTCGATATACGGGAGCCGACCCCGACCACGCACCGATCAATTCACTCGGGCGCGGCGAATGGGAAAAAGTCAAAAAGAAAGCCGCTCAAAAGGCACACGATACGGCAGCCGAACTCTTAAATTTATATGCCGTCCGCGAGTCGCGCACCGGGTGCCGTTATGAAATCAAACGGGCCGACTATGAGGCGTTTTGCGAGGGATTTGCCTACGAAGAAACGCCCGATCAAACTCAGGCGATCAATAGCGTACTCGACGATATGCAAAGTGCGCGTCCCATGGACCGCCTCATTTGCGGCGATGTCGGATTCGGGAAAACGGAAGTGGCCTTGCGAGCCGCCTTTGTGGCCGCAATGAACGGCAAACAAGTGGCCGTGTTGTGTCCGACGACGCTACTTGCCGAGCAGCACGCGCGCTCGTTTACCGACCGCTTTGCCGCCTGGCCCGTGACAGTCCGAGAACTTTCGCGTTTTCGCACGACCAAACAGGTTACGCAAGCGCTTGAAGGCATTGCCGACGGGACGGTCGACATCGTCATCGGAACCCATAAGCTTTTGGGAGAGAAAGTCCGCTTTAAGCGTTTAGGGTTGATTATCGTCGACGAAGAACACCGCTTCGGCGTGCGGCAAAAAGAGCGCTTAAAGGCCCTGAGAGCCGAAGCCGACATTCTCACGCTCACGGCAACTCCGATTCCGCGCACGTTGGCGATGAGCCTGGACGGGATCCGGGATTACTCGATTATTGCGACGGCACCCGAAAAGCGCCTTGCCATTAAGACCTTCGTGCGCCGCGAAACCGATGACCTCATCCGTCAAGCGGTGTTGCGAGAACTGAAACGCGGCGGACAAGTCTACTTTCTCCATAACGAAGTCGAAACGATTGAAAACCGCTTTGCACGCCTTAAGGCGTTGCTGCCGGAAGCGCGCATCGGCCTAGCACACGGGCAGATGCCCGAGCGGGATTTGCAGGTTGCCATGCGCGCTTTTTATGAGCAGCGTTACAACGTGCTTCTTTGCTCGACGATTATCGAAAACGGCATTGATATTCCCAATGCCAATACAATCATCATGCACCGAGCCGATAAGCTCGGCCTTGCCCAATTACATCAATTACGCGGTCGCGTGGGCCGCTCGCACCATCAGGCCTATGCGTATTTGCTGATTCCCGGGGAAGACGCCATCACGAAAAATGCCCGCAAGCGCTTAGATGCCATCGAGCGACTCGATAATCTCGGGAGCGGCTTTTATCTATCGATGTACGACTTGGAAATTCGCGGTGCCGGTGAGATTCTCGGCGAAGAGCAAAGCGGAGAAATCTCCAAGGTCGGTTTCGAGCTTTATACACAAATGCTCAAAGACGCCGTCGATGCCTTAAAGTCCGGCAAGACCCCCGCACTTGACCATCCGTTCGGGTCTCTTTCCGAAATTAATCTCCACCTAAGTGCCCTGCTTCCCGACGACTACGTTCCCGATGTCTCAAGTCGCCTGACCTTTTACAAGCGCTTGGCTCTGGCGCGAGATATCACGGAAATCGAATCGGTAATCGATGACCTCACGGACCGATTCGGAAAACTTCCCGAACAGGCCTTAAACCTAATTGCCGTCCATCGCATGCGCATTCACTGCAAGACTTTGGGGATTCGGAAAATCGATGCCGCCGAGAGCGCCATCGTTTTTACCTTTGACGACAAGCCGCACTTTAACCCGCTTGCTTTGGTGCGCCTGTTGCAATCGCGACGGGATATGCGCATGACTGCTCCGGAAAAATTAAAGTTTACGGTTGCTACCCACGGGCGAGATGACCGTGTCCGAGCCATTCGGCTTCTCATCAATCCGCTCCTTGCCTCAAAAACCGAGTCTTCGGGCCTTTACAATACCGTCCCATGACAGAGCAAACTTATGCCCTAAACGCTCCCTGTGAGCTTGTCATTGATTTGACGGCAACGGCAGAGGAAACGGCGTCACTGACCTTTTATAAAATCCCCCGCCTGGCGATGGATCAGGTCGGGGATGTTTGTATCGACTGGGGTGACGGCGTTTTAGAGTACATCGACTGCACGCTCTCGGAAGTCGAATTACAGCGCATGGCTCGCGATGCTACGTTTACCCCCGTTTTACGCGTGGCGCACAGGGGGCTAGCCGAGGCCGTAACGCGCATTCGCATTCGTACGACATCCGGATTTTTACCGCTACGCGCTCTGGCGCATCAAACCTATGCCATCGTCTCGCCGCTACCGACTTTGACGGTCGGTCAAACGGACAAAAACGGGAAATTACTTCCCACCAAACGGCTTTTGCCGCTCATTGAACCTGACGAGAGCGGGAAAACGGCCCTTACGTTTGTTGCGGGCGACCTTTTTATCAATAACCCGAACCTTGCAGTCTTAGATCGCGCGTTTTACGCCAGCCGCATTCGCACGGTTGATGCGCACCTTTTCGATGCCATTGAAAACCCGGTCTCGATTCGCGAAATCTTTGCCCGAAGCGACTTAGAAGTCCTTCCCGAGGGGCTCCTGGGCCACGTCGGACCGAACACGGTCTGCACGCGCGCCTTTGCCGATTGCCGCGCATTAAAAGAGGTCTCGGACCCCTTTGCAGGCGCTCCCGTTCCGTTCGTTGTCGATGCGTTTTTGCAAGGCGCCCCGCACACAGCTTTTGCGTGGGCAGATCCTGCCCGTCGCGCTCAAATGGGATGGGTTCGTCCTAAAGCCGGTCCCGACGACCCGGCCTTTCGCTTCGTTTACAAAGCCGATGGAAGCAACGAGTTTGTTTTGGCGTTTTACGAAACCGATTTGGCCCTACCCGGAGACTTTTGGATTGAGTGGGGAGACGGCTCGTCCGAGCGCATTGACTTTGACGGACCGGCAACGATTTGCCACCGCTGGGAAAAGTCGGGGCTTTACACGGTGCTCATTCACTGGACGGCGCCCTACCCGGTTCGACCGTTCCGATTTTTCGATTCCTTAGTGCAAATTCTCGACCCCTTGCCGCCGATGCACCTTAAAGCTCTCGGCGTGCGCGGCGACTACTGCGGATGGGCGGCAGGATTTGAAAATCTGACGGAGCTACCTGCCGGGCTCTTTCGCAACAATTCGGACATCACGAATCTGGAACAGTGTTTTGCCGGGTGCGTTGCCCTGACAAGCGTTCCCGATGACATCGTTTCCGATTGTCCGAAATTAGTCTGTGCCGATGCCATGTTTGCCTTTTGCTATAAACTCAAACGACTTCCGGCAAGTTACGCCAGGCTTGCGCGCCGCCTTGATCTCGATTGCTTTTGCGAAGAATCTGAGGAGGAGTCGGCATGAGAACCGCCTTAAAGCTTGAACTTTCCGTTCGACGCAATCGAGAGCTCGTTCGCTTTTCCTTCTCGAAGCGCCTTTGGGGTGAGGAAAAGGTCATTCACTACGCCTTGGATACGACCCATAGCGACACGGTGACCTGGGACGCCGATAAGCCCACACAGGTGGAATTGACGCTGGATAAAGGAACCCACACCCTTGCCATTGACGTCGACGGTGTTTTGCCGTGCTCGACCGTCAGGCTCCCGGAACAGACCGTTGCACTCACAGACGAACTTCCGCTTCTCGTTGACCCGGTAACCGGCAAACCCTCGCGCAAAGCCGCGCTTTGGAATCCTGCGTACCCACCCGTCGGTCTGACGCAAATCAGCGAAGCGCTTTTCATGCGTAACGCCCAGCTCATGGACTTAACGGAAACCTTTGCTCGACTTCCGAATTTAAAATCCGTGCCCAAGCTTGTCTTTTTGCCGCTTTCTCACGCACGCATCTTCACGGGACTATTTAAAAACAGCGCCCTCGAGACGGTCGATGCCGCGCTTTTCAGTGCCGCCGTCAATGCGACGGATTTCCGCGAAGTCTTTTACGGATGCCGCGCGCTTAAAAGCGTTCCCGAGACGCTTTTCGATGCCAATACGAAAGCCTGGCGCTTCGATCGCGCATTCGAAAAAAGCGGTCTGACAAGCATTCCGAGCGCACTTTTTGCGCATGTGCTTCACGGAGCCAGCTTTGCTCGGACCTTTGCGCACTGCCCCTTAAAGAGCGTGCCCGAAGGCCTGTTAACGGGTCTTAACCCGACCGACGTGGACGGTATGTTCGAACCCGAAGAGACTTTGCCGCACGACCCGCTTAAAATTAAGGCCGCTCCTCGGTTTCCCGCCTCCTTCTTTACCGATATTCGAATGGCTCGCGGAATTCCGACGTTGTCGAAAACTCGCTAGTCGTTTGTACGCGCATCATGTCCACTTACATCATTCTTCTGGCCGCCATCGCTTTGATGGTGATTTTGATTCGGAAAAAAGTTCCGATCGGACCGGCAATTTTGGCCGGCGGATTGTTGATTTGGCTCGCTCTTGATCGCAGACCGGCTTCCCTTTGGGCTGCCTTCAAGTCCATGGTCACGATGCCGCGAAGCTACGACTTACTCTTTGCCTTGTACTTCGTGGTGTGCCTTGAAATCGAGATGCGCAAAAGCGGCATTCTCAACGGCCTCGTGCAGTATCTGCACCACTTGATTCCGTCCAAGAAAGTGACGCTCGCCGTGATGCCGGCTTTCCTCGGCATGCTCCCTTCGATCGGCGGCGCACGGTTTTCCGCTCCGATTGTCAAAACGGTGGCCGAAGGACAGGACATCAGCAACGAATCGAAAGCGCTCATCAATTTCTGGTTCCGTCACATTATGGAATTTGCCAATCCCATTGTGCCGGGCATTCTGTTGACGTGTGCGATTGCCAATGTGTCCGTAAGTTCCCTGATTGTCCACATGCTCTGGGTCAGTGCCGCGATGTTCATCATCGGCTGGTTCTTTTTCGTGGCTCCCTTAAAAATTGTCGAGCCGACGAAAGAACCTTCCGACGAAATGCTTGCCAAGTACCGTATCGACTTTATCCTCGCACTTTTGCCGATTTTCGGGGTGTTTGCCCTGTCGATGGCGTTCGGTCTTGCCGCATCGGTCTCGCTCCTGATTATCGTCGGATTGCTTTACCCGGTTTTGCGACTTTTAAAGCGCGATGTGAGTCTGAAAGAAATCTTCGTCGGCGCCGTGGAAAAGAAACGTTGTGATGATTTTGTACTTTATTCAGCTCCTCGATGCAAGCGGAGCCCTCAATCAAATCGTCGCGAGCTTTCACGCTTCGGTCCTGCCGCTTCCGCTGATTCTCGCGTTCATCAGCTTTTTAATCGGCATGCTCACGGGCATGTCTCAAGGGCACGTAGCGATGATGATGCCGATTGTGGCGGCTGTGGCACACGGGTCACTCGATTTAATCGGTCTTGTGCTCGTGTTCGGCGTCGGCGGACAGATGGTCACACCGACGCACGTGTGTTTGATGATTTCGCTTGATTACTTTAAGGCCGACTTTTTCAAGACCTTAAAAAAATGTATCTGTGCCGAGGCAGTGCTACTGATTATTTTCTCGGTTGTCAGTTACCTGACATGGGCCGGATAAGTTCCGGCCCCGAGAGCGTCTTAAATTAGAGTTTTTGCACCGAAACGAGCGTAAATTCCTCTTTTTCAAGAGCGGCTCGTGCGGCTGCCTCGTCAAGCG
>ERZ1034691.2213-NODE-2213-length-11020-cov-22.539261_pt1 | contig 11020 bp, 7 predicted proteins | sample MGYA00520638_ERZ1034691 | MGnify/ENA primary metagenome ERZ1034691 (study PRJEB33766, sample SAMN09781763) | gut metagenome | biome: gut microbiome | host: Homo sapiens | place: Madagascar | study: EMG produced TPA metagenomics assembly of the PRJNA485056 data...
CAAAGCCGAAGAGCATCCTGGAAGTCGGGACTGCGATCGGCTTTTCTGCGTTACTTATGAGTGAATATGCGCCGGCGGATTGCCATATCACAACCATAGAAAAATATGAAAAACGAATCCCCATAGCCAGAGAAAATTTTGATAAATATGGAAGAGAAGACAAAATCACTCTTTTGGAAGGCGATGCCACAGAGATACTGAAAGAATTGGACGGTACTTACGATGTGATCTTCATGGATGCGGCCAAGGGGCAATATATCAATTTCCTGCCGGATATTCTGAGACTTCTGTCTCCGGGCGGTCTACTGATCTCGGATAATGTATTGCAGGACGGAGATATCATAGAATCCCGATTTGCGGTCACCAGGCGCAACCGTACGATCCATGCGAGAATGCGGGAATATTTATACGAATTAAAACATCATCCCGAACTGGAGACAGTGATTCTGCCCGTGGGGGATGGCGTGACGCTGAGTACGAAAGGATAATAGAAGAGAGGGTACAAGATGAAAACAGCATGGAAGAGATTGGACATAATGTTGGGAATGATTGTGGTCGGAGTGTTTCTCGGAGCGTTGCTTATCACATTGGCATATTGTATTCCCGTGAATCAGAAAAATGCGCAAAGTTCTATGACAAGCCTGAACAATGAGGGCTGGTATCCTTCTGCAACGCAATTGAGCAGTTCTCTGGATACTTATTTTCATAGTTATCTACCGGGAGTTCTCGACGGTGGTACGGATGGACTGATGCTGGATAGAGCTACAAAAGAAATACAGGGAAATCCATTATACGAAGCTATGGACATGGAAGGTTATACATATTACTGGCATGGCTATGTAGTGATCTTGAGAATACTGTTGTTCTTTATAGATTATGAACAGTTTCGTTTTTTGAACTGCGCGTTACAATTGCTGATGGTGTTTTTGCTTGCACATTTTTTGTGGGAGAAAAAGGGGCAAAGATATGCTATGGTAATGTTGTCGGCGTATATTCTGTTGATGCCTATGGCAATGTCACTTTCTCTGCAATTCAGCTGGGTTTTCTATATTACGATGATAGCTTCTCTTTTGATATGCTATTGTAATTCATGGTGTTCAGAGCAACGAATTCCTTATATATTTCTGGGTATTGGAATACTTACAAGCTTTATTGACTTATTGACCTATCCGTTATACACATGGGCATTTCCACTTCTCATTTTCTTGTTGCTGAAAAATGGAGAGAAGGCAGGACAATATGTAAAAACTGTGATCAGCTCCGGTTTCAGCTGGATTTTAGGATACGCGGGAATGTGGTTCGGTAAATGGGTATTGGCCGGTTGGGTTGTGAAAAGAAATGTAATGCAGGAAGCCTGGGAGGAAGTGTTGTTCCGCAGTGGATCGACAGAGACAATGAATATTTTTACCAGGTTGAGTGCACTTTACCAAAATTGGAAGCATTATGAGTATCCTCTCTATATGGCATTGCTTTTTTTATGGTTATTGTGGTTTATATACAAAAGCCTGAAAAAGGGTACGCAAATGCAAAGAAATGAGAAGAATGACGCATATCTCCTGATAACTGCCTCAGCTTTTGTGTGGTACTTCGTACTTGCAAATCATACATTGGGTCATCACTTTTTTACCTATCGCATTTGGGGGATTGCCATTAGTAGTGTTCTGTTTTTGCTATGTGAAAGTATTGTTCCGCAAGAAGAGGGAGTCAGCAAAAAGTCCCGGCTTTGCTTAGTCATTCAGTGGGGAATTCTTTTAATATTGTCCGTAGGAATGACATTGACAGCACGAGAAGATATTAATGTACTGAACGGAGGGGTGGAGTATCAGGAAGTGGAATTGGAAGAAGGAAGTCAGGTAGAGGAAGAATTCATCCCTACCTATCCAACAGTAAAACAATTCTCTATGGGAATCCGTACGGATTCTAAAATCGGACACTGTATCATTGAAGTACAGAATGATGGAAAAACTTTGTATGAACTGGAGTTGGAACTGGCGCAAGTGTCGGATTCCTGTTATGAAACATTTCCTGTGAATTGGAAGTTCAAGAAGGGAAAAAATTATGAGATAGTAATATACGCAGAGGGAAACGAAACGCCGGTGTATCTAAGATTTACCAAAGATAATGTGAATCCCATGATGGAACTTGGAACAGCAGAGATAAACGGAGAAATAATATCCGGACAGCTCACGTCAGGGATTGTATATTCTTACAGACCCCTGTCGAAGCGTACACTGATTTTCTTGACTATAAGCTGGCTTGGCTTGTTTGCCGCCCTGTCACTCGAAGTAAAACAGATAGTAATGAGGGTATTCTACCGTTTGAAAGGAAAGTCCGGAATCGTTTAACTTGTTGATAAATTCCCAATTCTCCTTGCGAACGATGTAGGCATTGGACGATTCTACCGGGGTTGCGTAATAATCTACCCAAAATTCATAGCCGTGGGAGCCGTTTTGGTAATGCTCTTCAGAGGTGATCGTGGATGGATCAACAGGGTAATAGAAAAAGTAAAATTCACTCATTCCGGTACAATCCATATAGAGCGTTAAAAAATTTGCATGACTTTCCGCGTAATCGACAGCGTCTTTAATGGGAATGTTATAAAGCGAAGATGGATAGTGGTCTGTTATGGTGTAAATATTAAAGTAGTAATTGATAAAGGAAGCTGTCCATAGGAAATAACTGCAGATCAATACAGCAATAAAGGGTTTATGATATTTGGACAGAAAGTTATAGGTGAGCACGAGACCGTTGATCCAGAAATACAAATAACAGATAAAAAAGCTGTTTGCACGGTAAACATACTGGGTTCCGGCAAATCCTATCGTAATTAAACCGCTGATATAGAAGAAAAGAAACATACTACTGATGTGAAAAGATTTCATGGGAATCAAATTGATAAATTCATAGGTGGAATAGAAAAATCCCAAGATAATAAACGGTATGGATATCGGATAAAGAGTATAAAATTTATCTACGGCATCCTGAGCATAAAAACTATGTGTTAATGTGATCTTGATAATGTCAGTCAGATTTTTCCAAAAACCGGACGAACCTATATCAGACATACGCTCGGAAGCAATCGGAGAAATAATGAAACCCAGAAAATGAATGGGTTCCCATTGGAATAACAGTGAACATACAAAAAGAATCACAGGAGTGGCTGTGATACAAACGATGATCGCAAAAAGGACAGCCTTTGGAAATGTGATTTTGTGAGTGTATAACATATATAAAGTAACCAATACCAAAAAGATAGGAACTATAAAATAGCTTAAGGCATAGGAATACATGGTAAATCCAAAGGAAATACCGCAAAGAATTAAAAAACGTAACTTATCTGTCTGAATATATTTTAGGAGCAAAAGTAGAGAAACGGCGGAGCAGCATAACATGAGATTACAGTCCAAAGCCAATCTTCCGGACATAATGTAATAGGGACAAAAAGCAAGAAAACAGGCTGCTACAATATGAAACTTCCTGTCATGGAATATACAGGAAATAGTTTTGACACCTGTCAGAAAAAGAAGGATACTTGCTAAAACAGCAGGAAGTCTGGTAAGCCAAAGAGAAATATTTCCCTGTCCCAATGTTTTGATCAGAAGGACTAACAGGTAAGTATAGAGTGGACTTTGACCGCCCTCGAAATTTTGAGCATAAAAGGGATGGATATTCAGATATCGATCTGTGCCATAATGAACCAAACACCAGGCATTATAGCTGAGTCCGGCTTCGTCAAGCTGCAGAATGTCGGGAATTTGTGCCAGTCGGTATACTCTTAAGAAAATTGCGCAGAAAAATATAACCCCCAAAGCGATATAATAACCGTATTTTTTAAGAAGATTCATCGTTAGCAGTCCTTTGCTTTATGATATAGTATATATGTTATCTTAGCATATACGAAATGTAATGTCATTATTATTTATACTCGCAAAGAAATAATAAGAAAATCAGAAGAAAGCAGAATAGGAAGATTATGAAAAAAAGAATCAGTATCGGAATCGCAACAGTACTTTTGATCATGGTGGAGCTGGCGTTTTGGCCGGGATATCTGGCGCATGATTTTTTTTGGAGCAAAAGTAATAGCGCATATGGAAATTATAATTCGCCATATGCAAAGGGTGTGAGCACTACACAATATTTTATCCCACAGATGAGTTGGCTGTCCGGGATTGATATAGTAGCTGATTTTGATGAAAATGCTGTCGGTAATGAGACGCTTGAATTTGCAATTTATGATGAAAAAGGGAAAAAAATTTACGATGATCAGATATCAATTGCGAAAATGCAGAGTGGTCTGTATTATACCATTCCTGTAAAGAAAAAGTTGAAAGTGGGGGAACAATATTATTGGACCATTTGTGCAACGGAGGATCTGCCTTATGACTGGCGGTTGATGTATTCTGCGGATAAAACAGGGATAGCATCGGAAAATACATTCGTTACATCAGAGGGGCAACAGACATTTGGAGAAGAACAGCAAACGGTATCACAGTATTGTTATTATACGCATAAAGACAAAGTGATTATTATAGCAACTTGTTGGTGTGGATCAATATTGATATATTTGATTATCCTTGAGATCATTCAAAAAATATTTAGGAAACCGTCTGCTGACAATGAAGAAAAGGAGAAAAATCATGACTTATAAAAAACCGGAACTTTTGATTCCTGCCAGCAGTCTGGAAGTATTAAAGACCGCGGTGATGTTCGGAGCAGACGCTGTATACATTGGCGGAGAAGCATTCGGACTGCGGGCCAAAGCGAAGAATTTCAGCAGCGAAGAGATGGCGGAGGGAGTGGCTTTTGCCCATGCCCATGGCGTGAAAGTTTATGTGACCGCCAATATTCTGGCACACAATTACGATCTCGACGGTGCGAGAAAATATTTTGCCGAGCTGCGGGATATGAAACCGGAACAGCCGGACGCACTGATCATTTCTGATCCCGGAATGTTCATGATCGCCAAGGAAGTATGGCCCCAGGTGGAGGTGCATATTTCGACACAGGCGAATAACACGAATTACGAAACCTATCTGTTCTGGTGGAAACTGGGAGCTAAAAGAGTAGTATCTGCCAGAGAACTTTCCCTGGTAGAAATCAAAGGAATTCGAGAAAAAATCCCTGCGGAGATGGAAATTGAGAGCTTTGTCCATGGGGCAATGTGCATTTCCTATTCCGGCAGATGCCTGCTGAGCAATTTCTTCACCGGAAGAGATGCCAACAGAGGTGCCTGCACCCATCCCTGCCGCTGGAAATATGCGGTGGTGGAAGAGACAAGACCCGGAGAATACCTGCCGGTCTATGAGAACGAGCGGGGAACCTATATTTTCAACTCCAAGGATCTGTGCATGATCGAACATATTCCGGAGCTGGTGGAAGCGGGGATCGACAGCCTGAAGATCGAAGGCCGTATGAAGACGGCACTGTATGTGGCTACCGTTGCCAGAACTTATCGGAAGGCTATTGATGACTATTTTGCCGATCCGGATCTGTATGAGAAAAATATGGACTGGTATAAGGCGGAAATTTCCAAATGTACTTACAGACAGTTTACGACAGGATTCTATTTCGGCAAGCCGGATGAGAACACCCAGATCTATGATAACAACACTTATGTCAATGATTACATCTACCTGGGAATTGTGGAAGCGGTAAACACCGCGGCAAAGATCTGGGAGAATATCCCGGAAGGATTGGAAGCGGCGGAAGCTTTATGCCGGATCGAGCAGCGGAATAAATTCTGTGTGGGAGATACAATTGAGATCATGAAACCGGACGGCACAAATGTGCCGGTGACCGTGGAAGCTATGTACACGGAAGAGGGGGAAAGTGTGGACAGTGCTCCTCACCCCAAGCAGGTGTTGTGGATAAAATTGTCCGAGGTTCCCGAGGAGTTCGATCTGCTGCGCCAGAAAAACAACGAATGAGAAAATCCGACCGAAAGATTATTTTTGGAAAAACTTATCGATAAAACCCCGAAAATAATAATTGACCATTATAACGCACATGTTGTACACTGTAATCGATGTAATTCTATAGTATATCGAAGGGAAGCAGGGACATGCGCGAAGAATTAAATGTAGAGGAGCTTTTCGCCAGCAAAGTATTTACTTTGGGTAAAATGAAAGAGAGACTCCCCAAGAGCACTTACAAAGAAGTCAAGAAAGTCATGGATCAGGGAGGAGAACTTTCCCTGGCGACTGCCGATGTGGTGGCAACAGCAATGAAGGACTGGGCGATCGAGAACGGGGCAACCCATTATACTCATTGGTTCCAGCCGTTGACCGGTATCACCGCTGAAAAACACGATGCTTTTGTAACACATCCCGATGAGGATGGCCGTATGATCATGGAATTTTCCGGTAAGGAACTGATCAAGGGCGAGCCTGATGCATCTTCTTTCCCGTCCGGGGGCTTGCGTGCGACTTTTGAGGCAAGAGGTTATACCACATGGGATATTACCTCTCCTGCATTTATCAAAGAGACAGCAACCGGTCCGACCCTTTGTATCCCCACTGCTTTCTGCTCTTATAAGGGCGAAGCTCTGGATAAAAAGACACCGTTACTTCGTTCCATGGAAGCTTTGAGCAAACAGGCAATCCGCATTGTACGTCTGTTCGGTAATACAGAGGCAACCAAGGTACTGCCTTCCGTCGGTGCAGAGCAGGAATATTTCCTGGTGGATTCTGCCAAGGCGCTGCAGCGTGAAGATATTATTTTCTCCGGACGCACCCTGTTCGGTGCCCCTGCACCTAAGGGTCAGGAGATGGATGACCATTATTTCGGTGTTATCCGTGAGCGTATCGGCGGATTTATGCATGACGTGAATATTGAACTGTGGAAATTGGGCGTGACTTCCAAGACCCAGCATAATGAGGCAGCTCCCGCGCAGCACGAAGTGGCTCCCATCTACGAATCCGCGAATGTGGCAGTGGACCATAATCAGCTTGTAATGGAGACTCTGAAGCGTGTGGCAGGCAAACATGGCCTGCGCTGCATGCTGCATGAGAAGCCTTTTGCCGGAGTGAACGGCTCCGGTAAGCATAACAACTGGTCGATCACTACGGACAACGGAGTGAATCTGTTAGAGCCGGGACAGACTCCGAATGAAAATATTCAGTTTTTGTTAGTACTGGCATGTATTATGAAGGCAGTAGATACCCATGCGGATCTGCTGCGCCAGAGTGCGTCCAACGTAGGCAATGATCACAGACTGGGTGGCTATGAGGCACCTCCGGCCATCATCTCTATTTTCCTGGGTGAGCAGCTGGAGGATGTCGTGTCACAGCTGGTAGAGACCGGTAAAGCAGACAATCTGAAAGAGGGTGGCATGCTCCGTACCGGTGTATCCACACTGCCTGATTTTGTGAAGGATGCAACCGATAGAAACCGTACGTCACCTTTCGCGTTTACCGGTAATAAATTCGAGTTCCGCATGGTGGGAAGCGAGGATTCCATCGGAAGCCCCAACACCACTTTGAATGCTATTGTGGCAGAGGCCTTCTGTGAAGCGGCAGACCGCCTGGAAGGTGCGGAAGATTTCGATATGGCAGTACATGACCTGATCAAGGAATATATGACCGAGCATCAGCGCATCATCTTCAACGGCAACGGTTATGCCAAGGAGTGGGAAGAAGAAGCAGCCAGAAGAGGACTGCCCAACATTCCTTCTATGGTGGCAGCGGTGGATACTCTGACCACACCCAAGGCGATCCATCTGTTTGAGAAGTTCGGTATTTTCACCGAAGCAGAGCTGCGCTCCCGTGCGGAGGTACTGTATGAGACCTATGCGAAGACCATCAATATCGAGGCGCTGACCATGGTGGATATGGCGAATAAGCAGATCATCCCCGCAGTCATGAAGTACAGCAAGTCTTTGGCGGATGCTGTGATCGCTATCACAGAGGCCGGCGGAGACACGTATGTTCCTACCCGTATGCTGCAGCAGATCACACAGAAGCTGACGGAGATGGAGAAGGCATCCGAGGCACTGTTAGAAGAGGAGAAGAAAGCTTCTGCCATGCCCAGAGGCAAGGAGCAGGCATTCTGCTATCACGATAAAGTCATGGTGGCAATGAACGCTCTGAGAAGACCTGCGGATGAACTGGAGAAGCTGGTGGATAAAAAATACTGGCCGTTCCCGACCTATGCAGATCTGCTGTTTGAAGTATAGAGCGCTTCAAAGGTCGTTTCGGATGCAATAATAAAATTTTTTCAAAAAGGGTATTGCAATCGAAAAAAAACTGTTGTATAGTAATGAACCATAGAGGAGCGATCCTCACAAGTTAATATTTTTCAATGCGAAACGAAGGCGTTTACACTAGGAGTGTAGCGCCTTTTTTGTTGCTATTTGGAGCCACCCGGAAAGCATCGTAGAGACGATTTTGCGAATGGAGGTTCTGAATAGTCAACCCAGGTGTAGTCGCAGGAAGCATGAAAAATAGCAAAAATAAGGAGGAAACGAAGATGAGTGAAGTATTAAATGTGGAAGAAATCTTTGGCAGTAAGGTATTCACTCTGGGTAAGATGAGGGAAAGATTACCCAAGAGCGTCTACAAAGAAGTGAAGAAGATCATTGATCATGGCGGAGAGCTGTCTTTAGCTACCGCAGATGTTGTGGCAAAAGCAATGAAGGACTGGGCGATCGAGAACGGTGCAACACATTATACTCACTGGTTCCAGCCTCTGACCGGTATCACTGCTGAGAAGCATGACGCATTCGTAACTCATCCCGATGAATCAGGTAAGATGATCATGGAGTTCTCCGGCAAGGAACTGATCAAGGGCGAGCCCGATGCATCTTCCTTTCCTTCCGGAGGCTTACGGGCAACTTTTGAGGCAAGAGGCTATACCGCATGGGATATCACATCTCCTGCATTTCTGAAAGAAGATGCAACCGGCGTGATCCTTTGCATTCCCACTGCTTTCTGTTCTTACAAGGGTGAGGCACTGGATAAGAAGACACCACTGCTTCGTTCCATGGAAGCTGTCAGCACCCAGGCACTGCGTATCGTAAGACTGTTCGGAAATACCGAAGCTACCAAGGTCGTAGCAAGTGTAGGACCGGAGCAGGAATATTTCCTGGTAGACAGAGATAAATACTTAAAGCGTGAAGATCTGATCTTCGCAGGACGCACCCTGTTCGGTGCACCCGCACCCAAGGGACAGGAACTGGAGGATCATTACTTCGGTACCATCCGCGAGAGAATCGGTTCCTTCATGAAGGATCTGAATATTGAGCTGTGGAAGCTGGGCGTAACCGCCAAGACACAGCACAACGAGGTAGCTCCCGCACAGCATGAACTGGCACCTATTTATGAGACCGCCAACATCGCTGTAGATCATAACCAGCTGGTTATGGAGACGATGAAAAAAGTTGCCGGTCGTCACGGAATGACCTGTCTGCTGCATGAGAAACCTTTTGCAGGAGTGAACGGCTCCGGTAAACATAACAACTGGTCCTTGGGAACCGATAATGGGGTAAACCTGTTAGATCCCGGCGATACTCCGAACGAGAACATCCAGTTCCTGTTGGTACTGGCATGTATCCTGAAAGCCGTAGATACCCATGCAGATCTGCTTCGTCAGAGTGCATCCGATGTCGGCAATGATCACAGACTGGGAGCTAACGAGGCACCTCCCGCAATCATTTCCGTATTTCTGGGCGAACAGCTGGAGGATGTAGTAAAGCAGCTGGTGGAGACCGGTGATGCAACCCATTCCATTCAGGGTGGTAAGCTTTTAACCGGCGTATCCACACTGCCGGATCTGGATAAGGATGCAACAGATCGTAACAGAACTTCACCGTTTGCTTTTACCGGTAATAAGTTTGAGTTCCGTATGGTAGGTAGTGCAGACTCCATCGCAAGTCCCAACACCACTCTGAATGCTATCGTTGCGGAAGCTTTCTGTGAGGCAGCAGATATTCTGGAGAAGGCAGACGATTTCGATATCGCAGTACATGATCTGATCAAGAAGTACCTGACCGAGCATCAGAGAATCATTTTCAATGGCAACGGTTATTCCGAAGAGTGGGTAGAAGAGGCAGCTAAAAGAGGGCTTCCCAACATTAAGTCTATGGTAGAGGCTTCCGAGACTCTGACCACCGAGAAGTCCATCAAGCTGTTTGAAAAATTCGGTATTTTCACCGAGGCAGAATTAAGATCCCGGGAGGAGATTCTGTACGAAACCTACTCCAAGACCATTAATATTGAAGCTCTGACCATGGTAGATATGGCGAAGAAACAGTATATTCCCGCAGTTATGGAATACACTAAGACTCTGGCTGATACCGTACTGGCTGTTAAGAGTGCAGGTGTCGATGCTACTGTGCAGACCACAGCTCTGAAGAGTATCTCCGAGAAACTGGCAGAGGCACAGACAGCAGAGACTTCACTGGAAGATAAGCTGGCAGAGGCAGCAGGTATCGAAGATCCCAAGAAGCTTGCTTTCTTCTATAAAGATGTGGTACATACCGCAATGGATGACCTGAGAACTCCCGTGGATGAACTGGAGATGATGGTTGACAAGAAAGTATGGCCGGTACCTACCTATGGCGATCTGATCTTTGAAGTATAAAAAGCATTGCAAATACTATAATACGTTTCTCTCATTGTGTTAAATAAGGCGGGGCTTACTGCATGGTCAGTAAGCCTCGTTTCTGTTGCAGCGTAGAAAAGATTACCCCTATATCGCAGTGTTTACCAGGTGGTTTTACGGAAATTGTTTTAATTTCATATACTTTTTTAAATTTTTTTAAATTAGGTATTGCAAAATGGAAACAGATAGTGTATACTTCATCAAGTAAACGACATAGGGCTATCGCCAAACGGTAAGGCAACGGACTCTGACTCCGTCATTTCAAGGTTCGAATCCTTGTAGCCCTGCTAGGGAAAACCTCAGTAGAGAAATCTACTGAGGTTTTTTAATGCGATATGAAATAAGATTGGCAGCGCCTTTTGCTGACAATCTTATGAATAGCGTGGCTCATTGCGGAGAACTGCCAATAAATGTGGAGCGT
>ERZ1034691.2218-NODE-2218-length-11003-cov-14.262240_pt1 | contig 11003 bp, 5 predicted proteins | sample MGYA00520638_ERZ1034691 | MGnify/ENA primary metagenome ERZ1034691 (study PRJEB33766, sample SAMN09781763) | gut metagenome | biome: gut microbiome | host: Homo sapiens | place: Madagascar | study: EMG produced TPA metagenomics assembly of the PRJNA485056 data...
GAATTTCTTTTTCTTTCTTTTCATTTAGTTCTGCCATATTCCTATCTCCGTTTATTAATCTGTTCATATGCTTATATGTTCATATGTTAACTTGAGTATAGCACATAAAAAAGTAATTGTCAATACAATTAAAAAAATTATTTGGTAAATATTTAAATATTTTTCAGAATTTCCTACATTATATATGCAATTATATCCTGAAAAATATTGCAAGATTTTAATTCCGTATTGCAATTATGACAGCAGTATTATTTTTTATAAGAATAATTACAAGTATGTAATCTTGCTTAGTCATAATAAGAATAAACTTGATTTTATTCATTTAATTTGAGTACATTTTAGATAAAAATAAGTTACAATTCCAAATATGCGTTGACTTTACTACAATTTTGTAGTATCATTTTCTGTATAGGAATGTTAGTGTTACCTTGTTGTAATGCTACAAAATGTGTGTTTTAAGAAAATGTAATATATTTGTGGATATACTATTATCAGTTGAGTAATATGGCAGATACTCATTTTTACAGCAATCAATGTTGCTGTTTTTTGGCACGCACTTTTATTTAGATTTAGATTATGTAAACTCACATATTCGTTATTGTGAATGTACAGTATCTGGAATTGGAGTGTAACGGTTTGGAAAAGTTTGTAGTAAACGGCGGTAAGCCGCTTTTTGGTGAAGTAAATATCAGCGGTGCAAAAAACGCCGCAGTAGCAATTATCCCGGCAGTAATCCTTTGTGATGAGCCTTGTCAGATTGAAAATATACCTAACATCAGCGATGTTTCACTTATCAGCAGAATTCTTCAGCAGATGGGTGCACAGGTAAGAAGAATTAATAAGTCATCACTTTATATAGACCCGACACATATTTCAACTCACTCTGCAACAACAGAACTTGTAAGAGGTATGAGAGCATCTTATTACCTTCTCGGTGCTCTTCTGGGCAGATGCGGTAAAGCTCAGGTTGCTTTACCGGGTGGTTGTAACTTCGGTGTTCGTCCGATTGATCAGCATTTAAAAGGCTTTGAAGCTATGGGCGCAGTAACACAGCTTGTTGACGGCGCAATTATTGAGGCAGATGCTGATAATCTTCACGGTGAGCATATTTACCTTGATGTAGTATCTGTAGGCGCAACAATGAATATTATGCTTGCGGCATCTAAAGCCGAGGGTATGACTATCATTGAAAATGCCGCAAGAGAACCGCATATTGTTGACCTCGCTAACTTTCTTAATTCAATGGGCGCAGATGTAAGAGGCGCAGGTACAGATGTTATTAAAATCCGTGGCGTAAAATATCTCCACGGCATAACATATTCGATTATTCCGGATCAGATTGAGGCAGGCACATATATGTGTGCGGCAGCTGCTACAAGAGGTTGCATTACAGTAAATAACATTACTCCAAAGCACCTTGAATCAATTACAGCTAAACTCCGTGAAATGGGTGTTGTAATTACCGAATACGATGAGGCTATCAAAATTGACGCTACAAAGAATCCTTTAAAGCGTTGTAATATTAAGACTATGCCGCATCCCGGTTTCCCTACTGACTGTCAGCCACAATTTGCCGCACTTCTTGTAAGTGTACCGGGTACAAGCATTATAAATGAAAATGTATGGGATAACCGTTATCAGTATGTAAGTGAGCTTGTTAGAATGGGTGCACACATTTCTGTTGAGGGTAGACTTGCAATTATTGAGGGCGGATCTCCTCTTACAGCAGCTCCTGTAAAAGCTACCGATCTAAGAGCCGGTGCAGCAATGATTATTGCGGCACTTGAAATTAACGGTGTTACTGAAATTTCAAGTATCCAGTACATTGAGCGTGGCTATGAAGATGTAATTGAAAAATTCAGAGCATTGGGTGCTGACATCAAAAAAGTTTATTATGCAGGCGATAACGAAGATGAACTTCGTGCTTAATAATTAAACATAAAAATTTAACCGCTTGAGTTTATAGCTCAAGCGGTTTTTTTCATAATAAAATAGATTATTTATCAAAATTCAATACTAATCGTTTGTGCAAATTATGGTTTAGCGGAGTGTCGGTCGGGCATTGAAATTTAGTTAACGCTAAATTATCCTCCCAAAAACAAAAAAGTTTACTCAATTTTTTCAAAAATTGCGGGTTTGGGCAGCGCCCATAATATTTTCCTATATTACAATTTATCAGGCGCAAACAGCGAGCTGTTTGGCTATCGTCAGATTGTATAAACGGAAAATATTTGTGGGCTTTGCCCACACCCACGACCTTTGAAAAGGTCGACCAAACTTTTATAATTGCTTTTCTGATTTGTTCCGCTAAACCATAATTTATTAATATTACCCAACATTTAGAATAGAATCCAAAAACCTTAGGCTTAGCAAAAGCTAACCTAAGGTTTTTCTTATTTTACTCTTTCGCAAATAACATAATATCTGTCAAAGCCGCCGTTACCGTTATCTATGCAAGTAAACATAGTCAGCAGGTCACGATTATCGTTGATATATACATCTTGCGATTCGTCAGGTTTATTTATTTTTGTTTCTGTTACTTTATATTCAAGAGTATTCCAATAATTTTTTATTGTAACTTTGTCACCGATATTAAGATTTCTAAGGTTGTCAAAGAAAATTCTGCCTATATAGCCTGTATGTCCTGCAAGTACAGCATTAGTGCTTTCACCGCCAATCGGCAGTGATGTTGCACTCATATGTGCCGCTCCGTAACTCATATTCGCATTGCTTGCTCCAAGGTAAATAGGCAATTTCATATCTATTGTATCAGCGGTAACATAGCCGTATATGTCGTCATTTATACCGTAATCGCTCAAATTAAGCGCTGACTGTGAGTATGTGTCATTACGCAAAAGTTCGTATTGACTTGTTTTAAGCTGCTCATTATATGCTATGCTGTCTTTATACAGTCTATCCAAATCAGCTTTAAAAAGTACAGGAGAATCACACTTGGTGCCGTTGTCATCAAGGTAACCGTCACTGTCAATTCTGCCGCTTTCCAGTGCCTCGTTATATGTTGTGCCGTCATCAATTATATTTTCAAGCTGTGTATTAAATTTATCTACTTCTGAATTAGCAATTAATGTTCCTACATAATTTGAAATCGGAGGAAACAGTAATAGTCCGAGTCCGGCAACAAGCATAACAATTGCTAAAACAGTTATAACTTTTTTAGCCAAGCTAAGCACCGTCCTTTACTTTATCTTTATCATCATTTTTCTGCTTATTCTTTTTTCGTGAGAGCTTAAGCGAAAAGATAATTATAAACACCACAACAGCGACAAATCCTACAATTATAAGTCCTGCCACAAGATAAGGTATTTTGTATCCGAGAAAGAATATATATCCGTTATCAAACGATGCAAGCGAAACACCTGTTTCTACATACTTTGTATCGTCATACTCAACTCTTTTTCCTCTTACAAGAAGTCTGTGTGTATTTACACTGTACGGAGTACAAGTAAGTAAAGTGACAAGGTCTTCCCCATCTACAATTCTTAACGAATTTACTTCTTGCGGCAAAATTACTTCTATTTGGTCTACCTGATATTTCAGCGTCCTGTCGAGAATATGAATGTAGAACTCATCCCCTACCTCCATATCTGTAAGGTAATCGAAAAAAGTTTCTCCCGGATAAGCCGAATGTGCCGAAATAACGGAATGTGTACTCGTTCCGCCTACGGGAAAAGAAGTATTTTGCAGATGCCCCGCACCCTTTGCGAGCACCTTTGAATCCGTACCGTGATAAATCGGAAGATAGACATTTATTTTCGGAATATCAATATAACCAATCAGTCCGTCATCGTTTATATTTAAAACATTTTCGTAATCTGCACCGATTTTCTGAAAAGCCTCCTGGTCAAACGGGTCGGTAAGTATTAAATTATTTGAAAGGCTGTTATTGTATTTTTGCGCAGCTTTAATAAGTTCCTCCGCCTTTTCGTTAGGCATTTCTGCAACCGTTTTAGAATATTCTTCAACGCTGCTTCTGCTGACATAATTATTAATTACAGAACTGACAAGCGGATAGCTCAAAATACCAATGCCTGCAATAAAAATTAATATAATGCCAAAAATTGCAAGTTTTCTTTTCATATTATTATCCTTTGCATTTCTTACTATACAAATTATAACGCAAAAGTGAGATATATTCAATAGTAAGCCGATAAATAGAACAGGGGTGCGTTTGACCGCACCCCTCAAATTACATATATAATTAAATATTACTGTTAATTATTTAGAAGTTTTCTTCTTTCTCATAACAACGAAGAAAAGAATGCCTGCACAAGCGATAAGAGCAATACCGCCGATTGTGAACATAACTGTACCTGCGCCACCTGTCTGTGGAACTGAAAGTGGGAAGTCACTAACAACAAGCTTGTTATCTTTAACATTATCGCCTGTTACAATACCTTGTGTTGAAATTGTGATTTCAAATTTCTTTGAGTTAATATTGTATCCTGCCGGAGCAACTGTTTCTTCTACATAGTATGTACCGGCCTTAAGACCTGTGAATGTAACTGAACCATCTGTACCTGTTGTGAGAGTTTTAACAAATTCTGCATCATTTTTTGATGTAAGCTTAAATGTTGCATTTGGAAGAGGAGCTTTTGTGTTGCCGTCTACCTTACCGACATTAAGTGTAAATGTATAAACATTTACGGTGTTACCTGTAATATCAGAATCTACATCCATATTATTTGTGTAGTGAAGATCAACATGGTTTGTATTAGGTTTAAGCTCACCTGCTATAGAAATAAGAGCAGCTGTATTTACTGTAGCAACATAAGTTACATAAACTTTATCAGCTTTATAGAAAGCACTGTCACCGTTGCTAAGATAGGAAGAAGCAAATTCAATGTCTACTGTCTGTCCGTTCTGAGTTACTGTGTAATCAGCTGCTGATACAACAGTTGTACCAACTTTTACTTCTTTTACTTCTTTATATGTAAGACCTGCGCTCATTGTATCAGTAAGTTTATACTTTTTAGCCTTTTCTGTGCTTGAACCTACTGTGTCAGCTGTGAGAGTAAATGTTACATCTGAACCGATTGCAGCTGTTGTGTTGCTGTCGTCAATATCAGAATTTTCAATTTTTTTACTTACTGTTGGAGTTGAATCATCAACTTTAGCACTGATTGTTCCTGTGTATGAATTAACCCAATTACTATCTTTGCCTTCTTTGCCTTCTTTATAATAAGGAAGTGAAATTACTGAGTTAGAAATAATATTTGAGTCAACACCTGCAGGTGTACCTGTCCATTTGAAGTAATAAACACCAGGCTCAGTTGTTGAAAAATCAAGTGTAACATCGCTTGCTGAAAATGTTTTTGTTGTAACCGGAGTTGAAACTGCTGCAGCATCACAGGCAGCAAGAACATTTTTATTATCTGCACCCTCAACCTTATTGAGTTCGTCCTGAATAGCTGTAATTGAGCTTGTGTATTGACCTGATACAACATCGAGGCTTGCAACTTTATAAACCGAAACAGTATAACCTGCCTTACCTGTAAGACTTGCCGAATAAGTTGTAGCTGCGCTTGCTGAAAATGGAATCATAAGAGCAATCATCATTACAGCAATGAAAGCAGCAAAAATTTTCTTTGTAGTTTTCATTTTTCTTTCTCCTTTTGTAATTGTGATAGTGATATATGTAATTTTATTCTAACCAAACGGTTAAACCGATTAATTTGCAAAGCCTGCTTATTTTTTAATGTTATGGCGGACCTTGCGTTTTTTGCGCTGTACATTGTCATAAGCAATATAGCTTAAAACAACTGTTATGCCAAATCCCAATATAATAAAACCGATAACAAAAAACATATTCATACCGCTGCCGCTTGCATCTGGCATTACAACTGCGCCGTTTACATAGCTTGCGGTAACATCAAATTTGTATGTACCGTTATCATTAATCGGGAATGTATAATACTGAATAACACCTGTCGGGTTATATCCTGCAGCCGGTTGGTACTCAAACAGGCAATAAACCTGTTTTTCATACTTTCCGTCAACATAGTTGTTATCACTGCTGTTTTTGTAAGCAACACTGCCGTTCTCCTTGGTATAGTATCCGCTGCCGTTCTGATATACAAGAAGTTTGTCAAATACTACATTACCGTTATCATCTGTAACACCCAATGTTGCTCGTGATTTATCATTTCTAATATCTGTAATCACACTGCTTAAATCAGAACTGTCAAATACATTTTCTTCTGATACTTTAATAAGCGCAAAAGTTGTACCTGAAATATTGTTGCCTGACTGACTTCCCTTATTAACTGTAAGTTTTGCCTTATTTGTGGTGTTTTCAAATATAGGAGCAGATGTCACATCATTTGTAAAATATCCGTCTTTACTGTTCGCATCCGCATTTATAAATGCCTGTGCTTTATCAGCATTTACAATTGAGAATGTAGGGTTACTTACAACAAGGTTACTTTCGTTTGCAGTTACACTAATCTCTACAAGGAAAAGTCTGTTATCAAGATTATAAATCTCCTTTTCCTCATCAGTGTCCTTGGCGTTATAGCTTTCCTGAATGTAATATCTGTAATAACCTACTTTATCAAAAGTAATATTATTAAACACTACATTACCGTCCAGAACATTAGATACTGTCATATTAGTTTGTGATGTATCGACAGTATTAATATCATTTCCTTCGCCGTCCGTATGTGATGTTGTCATTTCAGAAAGTCCTTTAAGAGTATAACTGAATTTAGAACCTGTGTATAATGAACCGTCAAGAGTTTTACCTACAGTTATATCAGTATTTGTAGGATTGAGTTTATTTACAACCGCAAGTGTATTTCCGCCGTCATTTACCGTACCTGAATATGTACCGTCGAAATTCTGACTAAAGCCGTCAGCTGTAATTGAAACAGGAACATATCCCGAGGCTGTCTGCTCCTCAAGAGTATATGTTGCTCCAACAGGAAGTCCTGTAATTTGTACGGTTTCACCTGCACCGACTGAAATAATACCGTCCTGTGTAGCTGTGTAAGTATTTCCTCCAAGTGTATACTTAACAGGATAAGCCTTTGGAGAATATTTTGAACCGTCACCGTCCAGGTCAATCAACAATCTAAAGTCAAACTGCTGTTCGGTTGCATACGGATTTCCGCCCTGATCAACCGTGCTCTTTGAAAGAGAAATACTTGAAGTTTTTATTGTATTCAAATAATCAAGTTCAAGTAATGCATTTGAGCTTTCGTTATCATAATCTTTTAACACAAAATCAGACTTTGTACCTGTTGCGGAGGTTATAGTAGAAGCCGTCTTTTTATTAACAAGTTCCCAACTTGTTGTATATGAAAGCGGAGAAGAAATGCTTTCATTTACCGAAATGTCCGAACCTGTTTTAAAAGTATTTTCAAACTCTGCATTGCCCTTATCTTTAAGAACAAAAGAACCGTTATTGCCGAGAGTTGCATCAACACCGTTCAGCTTATAACTTTTGCCGCTTGCGCTTGTACCGTCTGTAATTGTGTAATCGTAAGTTTCGTTTGCACGAAGATCATTTGCAATCTCTGTTACGGTATCTGCTGTGTCAAGAGATTTGTTTACCGTAAGAGCATTATTTGCAGGGGTCATTGTAAAGTCAATAGAAAGGTTTGACTCTGACTCACCACGCTCCATATAGAAAACAACCATATGGTATGTCTTGTTTGGATCAAGATGTTTACCGTTGTTGAAAGTAGTTGTTACTTTTCCAAGGTTTGTTGAATTTGATACAGAATATTCACTAGGATTATACTTTGATTTATTCTCCCACTGTAAAACCTTACCGGTATAAGATGATATATCCAAATCATTAGTCTGATTAGTCCAATTTCCTTTCGGAGTTGATTTTAAAATAACTTTATTATAGTCGCTGTAATTTGCTAAATCAATGGTATAAAACTTTTTACCGTTAATCGTTTCTTGATCCATTAGCAAATATTTAGCATCTATACTCGTATTTTCACTGTTCCAAATATAAGCATAAAGCTGGTCAGCGTTACTTTGCATGCAAAGCTGGCTACTGCTGACTTTAGGTACATTTGTAGATGTAGTTGAATAATCAGCGAATACATCTTTTGCTGTTGCTGTCATTGTGGCAAAATTAATATTACCCTCTGTTTCTTTATGGTCACCGCCGAGGTCAAGAACCAAATCAGCGTCAGCGCCTATTGAATCTTCGCCTACATAAACCCAAATGTCATCGTCACCTGTAAAGTTAAACGTTACGGGTGAATTGTCAGAAAGTTTTCCCTCTGCAGGGACTCTGAAGTCAATATCAAGACGAACACCGAAACCGTAGTCAAGTTCATCGTTACCGCTGCAAGTGTATTCGGTACCGCCTGACGGAGCTACAAACTTTTGAACTTCGTTAAATACAATATTATTGTTATTCCAAACTGTGTTTTGACTATTATCAGCGTCTACATAACAATATGCAGTAACGGTTTTTCCGTTTACCCAACTGTTATATATACTTGCATCTTTAATCTGCAAATAAATTCGTTTTTTATTGCTCGGAACAGCAGATGAAGCTTTTGCCTGAACAACAACTGAATTTCCGGCAGTATCAAAAGCATACTCTGTACCGCCGTTACCGCTTATATCAATACCGCCCTGTTGGTCGGCAGGATATCTCGGACTATAGCTTGTACCGCTTCTAAGAATAATTCTGTCATACTCTGCGTCAACATCTACATAAGCTACATATGCCTTGCCATTGTCAGTATTATCAGTATATATAGTTTGCGTTTTTGTATTGCTGTTAGTGTTGAACGGGAATATTCCGTAACCGTCATTTCCGCCGCCAAAGTATGTTTTAAGTTTATCCATAACACCATAATTAGTGCCTGAACCGTAATTTATTAATTTCGGAGTTGTACCGTCCCAAGTAAAGTAAATATTATCCTTAGCATTTTTAGAAGTAAAAGAATACTTAGTTACTCCGTTGGAATCGGTTTCTGTACGGAACGGGAATGAAGACTTAAAAACAGAAGCAACTTTCTTTCCGTTATATTTTTCTGTAGAAAGAGTATTTGCATCAAAATACGGAGCTTTCAAACCGTTTACTACCTGCAAATCACCGTTGCTGTCAAGTTTATTATAAACAAGTCCTTGCAATGATTGATTATAATTACCTCCACCGTATTTCATACCGTTTGAGTTATTTACTGCATAATAGAAAGGATCATCGTAATTATTAATATTAGTAAGTGTCTTAGCATGTTTTTCGAATGTATCTTTCCATTCTGTACTGCTAAAAAACATATTTCCAAAATACAGCGGATACTTCCAACTGCTTTGGTTTTTCTTAGCAATACTGCTTATATATTCATTGAAATTGTCAAACTGATACCAATAATTTTCAATACCATTATTATAGGGTTCATTTGTCAAATAACCGTTTGTTTGTTCATAATCTGACCAATAATCAAAATATGTTGCGTCTACGCCGACAATATTAGGATTATTAGCAAATGTATTTTCGATAACGGCATCAAAATTAACGGTGTTTACATCAGAACGCTTCATCCAGTTTTCTGTAGAATTCTGCATTTTATATGTTGCGGTATTATCATCGTAAGTGCTTGAATACGAACCGCTTGTACCGCCTGCATAAGTAGTAACATTTGAACAACCCTTAAGATTATCTTCATTTACATGGAAACAAACATTGGTGTCAACAGGAATTAATCCTTTAAACATTGTATATCCGTTTACATCTTCTGAAGTAAGTTCTACCGTTACTGCGTATGTCTTGTCTGCTTCACTTAAAGCTGCTCCTACAAGACTGTATGTAGCATAAATACTGCTGTTATTTTTCCAGTTATCATTATATACATACACAGGCTTTTTATCCACACCCGAACCGTCAAAGCTAAACTTGCTCAAAACGAGATTTTCATCGTTATCCATATAAACAGAATCTTGAGCAGATGTTGCATTTGAAATGTCGATAGAGCGAATTCTCGGATTTTCCCATCTGTTGCCCGAGAAGTACGCATAATCTCCGTAGTAACCGATTGTCTGGTCAGTGGTCTGATTAACCGTATATTTACCGTCTTCGTTCCAATCGCAGAAATTAAGCTTTTTGTAGCCCTGCGGAATATCAGCGTAGTAAACGCTTGACGAAGAACTAACCTTAGTCATCTTTACACCCGGCCAATCAGGACCTGTAGACGAAGTCGTACTTCCGGAATAGTAGTGAACATAAGGATTTGAGTAATCATAACTTCCGCCGCCATTAGAATTTACGCTCTTGCTGTTAAAGAAAATACGGCTATACCCGTTTGCAACAGCTTTTGTAGGCAAATCGAACGAAGCTAACGAAAACTCAAGCTTAGCTACATTTGTGCTCTGTAACACACTGTTCGGCAACACATAGGTATCACCACCATTTCTTGCCAAAACAGAGCCGCTTTTCAGCATATGCTGACTGCTGTCATAAATTCTGTAAGTAACAGTTTTATTCTGCCACTCAGAATTTGCGGTAGTAATAAGGTAATAGCTACCGGAATCGGTTGCAGCCGAAACGCTCAGAGATACTCCCGATACTGCACACACAGACAGCATAATAGCAAATGCCAGAAACACAGAAAAGCTTTTTTTGAGATGTTTGCATAGCTTTTTGCTGTAATACATAACTGTTTCTTCTCCTTTATTAAATTTTCAATATTGTCTGCAATTACAAAAAGGTAAACTGATAATAAATCAATTTATCTTTCTTATTGAATGGTATTAATTATATAATATTTTCTTGTTCAATTGAAGTGGCAAGCTGCACAAATCTTTTTTCTGCTTTTATCAAATTTTTATATGTATATAGAAATTCATAAATAAACTAATTTTAGTAATCCGAAAACAATAAATCTCAATTATTTCAGCTATTTTCTATTAATTGACTAACCGATTTGTGTAAAATTTTCTTTTTTTACAATCTGAAAACAATATATCAAATCAAAATATTTAGATTTATAAGCGTATAAATAACTTTAGCT
>ERZ1034691.2223-NODE-2223-length-10988-cov-34.898473_pt1 | contig 10988 bp, 15 predicted proteins | sample MGYA00520638_ERZ1034691 | MGnify/ENA primary metagenome ERZ1034691 (study PRJEB33766, sample SAMN09781763) | gut metagenome | biome: gut microbiome | host: Homo sapiens | place: Madagascar | study: EMG produced TPA metagenomics assembly of the PRJNA485056 data...
GTACAGGGGATGGCCTTCCGGGGTACCAACCAAGCTATATCTGGCGTTTGGTACAGGGGATGGCCTTCCGGGGTACCAACCAAGCTATATCTGGCGTTTGGTACAAGAAAAGGCCTTCCGGTGTACCAACGGAGGGCGGGACAATAGTTTGTACAGAAAAGCCACCTCAAGAGTACAATGATTAAACTGGCATACCTTACTCATCCCCAGCCTGCCAGTTTCATCAATGTCTCTCCAGTGTTACTTTATGAAAATCAGTTTCGTGTTCTTGTAGGACAGGATTGTCTTCTGCTTTGACAGGACTTCGTAACCGATGAGGCCGTCGATTCTTTCGTCCTTGTTCCTGTTGAAGTGGCTGATGTTATTGAACACGGTTTGAGTGTGCCGGAAGGTTTTGCCACCAATCTTGAGACTCTTTAATTTTCCGACGTGGACCTCCGCACCCTCGTCATTGCTGATGCCTTTCAGCTTTGTCGTCTTCACTCTCCTCAGCATACTCTCGAACTCATCCCATCGCTTGGAGTCAATAAGATTATTTCCGGCTCCGCAGTCAATGCCGAACGTGAGGCTCGCCGTATCTATCTGAGCCTTGATGAGAGGAATATGACGCATAGTCTTGCTCATCTCAAAAGGAACTTCATCATATTCATACTTGCGCTCCTTCAGGAAAGTCTCCGTATAATCCGGATCAATCAGAGTCACGTCTTTTTCTTGTAGTCGAACAGCAGGTCATAGTCCTTGTAGACATCATATCCGATCAGTCCATAAACATCAGTTCCTTTCTCCAGATGAGACAAGTCAGATGCCATCACCTTTATCCCGTTTGCCCGTATTCCGTTGAAATCAAAGGAATCAACTGTAATGACATCCTGACCGCCGCTAATTTTTCCATTGACGTCCTCAGATGAACTCATGCGCGCTCCCTCTTCGTCATCATTTCCTCTGAAATACTTGCTGTTCAGATAAAGTATAGGGCAGCCGCTGTCAATGATGAAATTATGTTTCTCTCCATTGATTGCAGCCTGAGTGACAATCATATTGTTCTTTGTCAATGTTATCGGAACCGTGATCACCTTTGACTGAGGTTTCTCAAACTTGAACCCCTTGTCAGCCTGCTTGACCGTCGCCTTCAGCAACTCAAGACTTTTGATCTTATTCTCGTCGTTGAATACAAAGGTCGTGGTCCTTTCACCAAGTTTTGAATATGTGAACGAATATACCAGCGTCAGCGTATTGCCGCCATGACGCTCGGACACCTTTTTATATTCAGCGATGCTGTCATTCGACTGTTCCAACTTCCCGAAGATGGCATTCAGCACAAGACTGGCGACATCGCCTTTCTGACCGGAGCACTCAAAATCCGAGGCCAAGTATGGCCGAAGAGCCTCCGAAGAATAACTGTTTACGGCATTAACCGTCTCTTTGACAACATTCTCGCAATCAGTCAACGACTGCGCATTCAAGCAAACGGCGCCGAACAAAAGAAGCACCGAAATACAGACTCTTTTCATTTCTTTATGAATATACAAACTCACTAACAGCCTATGCCTTATGGTCACTTCGTCACGACCTTGATGACCGCGATGTCTTTCCTGCCGGAAAGTTCCACGGCTTCCTTGCAGCCAGCCTTATAGACAGTCATCGAGGCGATGGATTCTGGCTTGATTTTGGTCAGGGCCTCCTTGTCGCATTTCTTGCCGTTGATGATATAAATCGCAGCCTTAGACGAGATTATCGTGGAATTCGCATTGGTGTAAGTCTTACCATCGATAGTGACGACTGTCTCAACGTTTCCAACACTCCCTCCTTCACCGTCAGTGGAGGACTTTTCCTCAATCTCTTTCGCCTTCCGGCCATCGGTACGGATCACGTGCAGTCTTACAATCTCGCTCTCAGAATTGCCTTTGGTGAGAACGATTTTGTAATAACTTATCGTCTTGCCGACAAGCTGGCTGCCGTCAAACCTGCCAACTGCCTGATTGTTGATAATATACCTGTCAAGCGTGTCCACACTTGCCGTCATCGCGGAGGCATTGATATTCAACGCACATATCGCGCCCAAAAATATTCCTAACATAATTTATTGATTTTTAGTAAGCGTTAAAAAATAAGTTGAACTAAATTTTGTGTCAGATTTATGAGGATAGATTTCTTTTGGAAGAAGGAGTGTGCCGGTGGCACATGACTGATGAGAAAAGAAATATAGCCCATTGGCAGAGCAACTTATTTCATCGCCGTGATAGAGACCGCACTGGCGCCGTCTTCCCTGCGCATCACGTAAGAACACTCGCTTCCGTCTTTCATCAATGCTGTGAGAATGACACGATTACCTTCGGGAGTTGCGGTGACCGACCTGACGTTGTCAGTGTCGAGGTTCATTATCTGCTGGATTCCTTCCGCGATCTCGATTCCGTTGAACCCGCACTTGTTGTCGCGTAAGTTCAATGTAAGGATCAATGCCAATGAGGCCGCTGCCGCAAGCATTGTCCCCCAGACTATCGGTCTGCGCCTGCGGGATTCCGACTTTCGCACGATTCTGTCGAACTCGGCTGCGGAATCGTCTGAAAGATAAGCCTTTTCGAGTTCCGCCAATGTCCTGTTGTCCTGTTTCATAATCATCGCTCCTTTAAAATTTCCTTCATCTTGCGCCTAGCCTTTGAGAGCAAGGCCTTTATCACGGACTTGTCCTTGCCGGTGCTTGCGGACATTTCGTCCAAAGTACAGTTCCCGGCCTCCTTCATCCGCATATATTCCCGTTCAGACGGGGTCAAACTGCCGTAGAATTCTTTTCTAAGTATGGACGCATCCTCCCGCTCGACTTCGACGGCTGCGGATGTTCCGCCCGGAAAGACATCGCCCGCAATCGATTCAGTCTCAAGGCGCCGTTTCCGGTAATGCGAGACGCAGATATTCTTCGTTATCTTGACCAGAAGCGCTTCGGTGTTCCGCACCGGGTAGCCTTTCTCGGAGAGGTTCCAGAAAGCGAGCAGCGCCTCCTGAACAATATCCTCCTCGTCGATGGCCATATCGGTCGCCCGGCTGAAGCACCTTGCCAGCGCTTTCAACCTACCGTTATGCTCCCGTGCGATATTCCCGAATTCCTGTTCTGTCATATTCCTTCAAAGCGGCTTTCAGACCGCCTTCATCTGCAAGTCGCAAAATCAGGGCGAAAGTTAACAAGATTCCGCTAAAGTTTTTCGCAATTGTCAAAAGCGGTGTCGTCAATTGTTGGTGTGGACTGGAAAATCACCTTTCCCAAAGAGGAGCAGTTCGCGAATGACCTGTAACCTATTTTTCTCAATGATGCTGGAAATTGAAGTTCCGTGAGGTTTACGCAACGCGCGAACGCAAAATCAGAAATTTCCTCCAGACCGTCGGGGAACTCGATCTTTTCAATATTCTTGCAGCCAGAAAACGTCCTGTCATTGATGACTCTCATCCTATTAAGAAACGTCAGTGTCCTGATGCCCTCACAACAGGTAAAAGCCAGCCGTCCTATGACTTGTACCGACTCCAGGATCACAGAAATCGCCACTTTAGTGCAATCCCAGAAAGCCCACTCTCCTATAGATACGAGGCTGTCGGGCAACGCTTTCAATTCAAGTTTCCTATCCATATTGAAAGCACTGTTCCCGATTTCCTTTACAGACGACGGCATCTCCACTGTAACCAGATTCTCGCAGGTGTTGAACGCCCGCTTGCGGATTATGGTCAGACCTTCCGGCAATAAGACCTTGCGAATATGGTTGTTCATTTCAAAGGCCATCTCTCCGATCACCTTTACCGAGCGCAGCGCCGGAGAACGGTTGAAATCAACAACGGATTCTTTTCCAATCCATTTCACAAGGCAAGGTCCGTCCGGGCTGTCTTGAATGACATAGCTCTCCTTGGCCGTCATTATTGCGGGCAGCATCAGGGCCAACGAAATGATAATCGCACGTAACATATTCATAAGTAATTTATAACATATCATATAGTCAAAACCGCAGCGAAGACGACCTCGCGGCCGCGCAGGGCATATTCGTAGGTGAAAGTGTTGATTGAGTCGTAGAGGGTGTAGCTGTAACTCCGTTGGTCTAGGGCGTTGCGCAGGTCGAGGGACAACTTCCAGGCCTTGTGCTTCCAGACAAGGCCGAAATCGAGCAGCGTCATCGTCTTGAACACATCGTCCGTGAGTTGTTTTCTGGTGATCTCGGTCGCCGCGCTGAGAATCAGGGATTGCGCCGGAGACACACGGATGGACATCTCGTGACTTCTTGAGTCATAGCTTTTTGCCACGCCCTCGTATCTTGACGATGTACGGCTGAAGTCGCCGGAATAATTAAGTTCCAGCCAACCTACAGGATGTGAGGATACTGACGGCGAAATTACCAGACTGTTTCCTGTAAAATCCATCACCTGCCCGTTCTGCATTGTCCGGCCCTCATTGTGCAGATATGATCCGTTCAGGGACACCTTGGTCCTGATCGGCGCGATCTGTTTGGTCACACCGATCTGAGCGATTATATTATCCGACACATTGGGGACAAGCGCGCGGTCATTCAATATGCTGCCGCCGCTCACCGTGACGGACGGAAGCAGGTTCCTCCAGTTTCTGACATAGGCAAGGTCGGCATTGACAAACCATTGGCTCAAAGGAATCTTGAAATCGTAATGAGCGTTGGAGGTCAGATATTTGCTGTCCGAGGCCATCCCCGGTACCATCCGCAAAGTAGTTCTGTCGATTTGAACCGGTCGTGTCAGGAAATCCAGGACATCACCGATGTTTCTGGAATATGACACTTCAGTCCTGACAGTGGAACGTGCGGAGAGCCGCCAGTTGAGATACAGCTCAGGACATACGGAAAAATATTCAGTCATATCACCTCCTCGCCAGATCGCGTCGCCACGGACCGGCACTTCCGCGCGCAGCACAAAATCCCGAAGGCTGTACTCATACTGAGGGGCGAATGACAGCACCGCCTTGGTCACACGCAGGTCGTTGCCCTCGCCCGTCAAGCCATCGCCAGTTCTACACGTCTTCAGCCGATCGTGTTGAGCATTGAATATCAAAGGTATATATATCCTATTATGACGCTTTTTCCACACGGCGGAAACGGTGTTCTTCGAGGAAAACGCCTCGCCTGAAACCGACTGCGAGATGCCGCCGTCGTCTGACGATATATTCAATGAATAAGACGGTGACGCTGAATATGCCATATCGGATGACACGCTCCAGAGTAGCTTGTCTCTTCTCCATCTGGCGCTGAAGTCGCTCCCGAGCTCCATACTGTTGACGGACTGTGACTGGGACGACATCTCGCCGTTAAGTTCAACCGGCACGGCGGAGCGGGTAAAATCCATATTCCCGTGCAACTTCTCTCTGATGAAGCATTTGTCGGAGTTCTTCTGGTACTCAAGGGAAAGCCAAGGGCGCTGCGTCTTCGTTCTCGGAGAGGTAGTCTGCGACATCACAATCTCGTTGCCCTCATCATAATATTGCCCTTTGAATGAATATGAATAGTCACTCCTCGCCGAACTGTAACCTGCGTTGCCTTTGATCGTCGAGTATTTGCCGACCTTATGGATCGCATTGACTGTCACGGCCATATCTGACGGGCTGATGTACCTGTCGGCTTTCATTGGAGGGTGCGATGCAGACAAGCCTCCGGCCAGTCTTTTGACGGCGGTCACGTCACTCTTCGATTTAAGGAAGTCCGTGCCTTCATCCAAGGCGAACCCTTTGATGTTCCCGACATCCAACGACGCTATCACCTGTGTCTTCGCGCGGAACAGCATCGCCGAGCCCTTGGCTGAATACAGCCAACGGTCTCCATAACCGGCGGAGGCCTCGTATGAGCCGACCGGCTTTATCTTGGCCTTGTCATTGAGCTTTACATTGATCGCCACGTCATCGGAGAAGGTGTTCCTGTCAATGGCCGCCTCCTTGTGGTTGCTCAGAACCTGGACGGAGTCCACATACGCAGCCGGGATTCCAGAAGTGGCGATGTTGTACTTGCCGCCAAGCAGGTTCATTCCCTCGATGTAAAATCCGGATATGTCCTTGCCGAGGTACTCTATCCGTCCGGACTCCTCGACATCGATTCCCGGAAGCCTTTTCAGGGCATCCTTCAGGGTGTAGTCCGACCGTGTGGTGTAAGCAGAGACGGCATAGGAAAGAGTGTCGCCGAGCTGCCGGATCGCCGGAGCCCTGACAACGGCCTCCTTAAGGCCTATCCTCTTCTCTTTCAAGGAGAAGTCGCACGTCCCGGACGTGTCTTTGTGTAAGATCACGGAAGACGATTCATAGCCAAGGCAATCCACGGAAACGACGACATCTCCTTTCCTCTCAACGGAAAGCGAATACCCGCCTTTGTCGTCCGATGTCGTGTAGCCAAGAATCGTCGAGGAGGATGTCGCCTTTATTATCGCGCCGGGCACGGGATTCCCGTCTGAGTCCTTCACGCAACCTTTTATCGCATCCTGCTGCGCCAAGGCCATCACAGAGACGAGGATGAATATGACACAAGTGACTATGCGTCTCATATTCAGACATTCAATGGCAGTCGCTATTTCAGTTCAAGCGGAACATACCCGTTGGTACGCAGGCGCAGCTGGACACCGTTGATGTGAATAGATCTGCTGCCGTCGTCATATTTATGGATGGACATCTCGCTGATTGATTCCGGAGGCAGGTTCCCCATCGGGTCGGACTCGAACATATTCTTCGCTTTCACGAACTTTTCTCTTGTCGTGGTGGTAATATTCTTGTCGGAAACCGGGGTTATGGCCGATGCCCCATTGCGCAGGATGATGGCCTCGAACTTATTGGCTCCATCTGAATCTTCCGCCGCCAGAATCAACCCCGGCAGCCCGCACAATTTCCACGGGCCATACGAAACGGGAACATCCTGGCTGTACCACGCCGTCCACTTCCTTCCGCCATATTCACACTCGGCCTTGTGACACTGGTAGCCGCAGATAGTTTTCTCGTCATCCGCCAAAGTCCATTTCATCGCCTTGGAATCTTCCGTGTATGAATATCTGTCCGAAATTATCGTCCCGTAAACCGTCATATTCCCCGCCGGCTCGTTCTGGAAGATAGCATAGTCGAAATATTGCGCCTTCTTCTCCTCCCGCAGACGGAACGCCTCCACCTGATCTTCCGAGGCACCGGACGTTCTTGCCGAGTCAAGCTGGAACGTGGAATAGTCAACGAACTTCGCCGACCGCTTCCCGACCTGAAGGATTGTGGAATATACATCCTCCCGTCCCTTGTCATCAGATGTGCGGTACTCATACACGCACTCAATGTCCGCCGTCCGTTCCTCCGACGGCCCGCCGATGCCCTGCACCGCTGCAACAACTGCAGAAATAATCATTGCGATCATTCTCACCGTTTTCTCTTATAGTCGCAGGAAACGGAGGAAGGTTAACAAGGCATCTCTGAATTATTTTGAACAACATTGGTTACTCAAGAGCCAAAGTGCGCCAATGGTGGCATTTATATTGCATTTTGCAATCAAATATGATATATTTGCATAAAAATAAGCTTTATTATGGGACAAGCAGCAGTTACTATCGGGATGGATGCTGACATAAAAAGGCAGTTCGATGCCCTCTGTCAAGATTTTGGGATGAGTGCCAACACAGCATTCAATATCTTTGCGCGCTCGGTTGTCCGCAGTCGAAGCATCCCGTTTGAGATTCAGGCTGCAAGAGAACAAAGGAGGTAAAGGTATGGAGCAGTATTATGCTGTAGTTGACACCAATGTATTGGTTTCAGCATTATTGGCCACACTTAAAGACAAAGAGTCTTCTCCTTTAAAAATCCTCCATTCCATTTTGGATGGAGCAATCATTCCGATTTTCAATGATGAAATTATTGATGAATATAGGGAGGTTCTCCATAGTCCCAAATTCCAGTTTCCGGAAGAAGTTACTGAGCAGGTTCTGAATGCAATCAGAACGTTGGGAGTCCATTCAGACAGAATCACATCAGAGGATATCTGCAATGATCCGAAAGACGTGGTTTTCTATGAGGTCACTCTTTCCGTAGATGAGGCATATCTTGATCACCGGCAACATAAAACATTTCCCAATAAAGCCATTTGTTGTCACTCCGGCTCAGATGATTGAAATCTTAATATCTGGTGAAATCCGCAAGTAGCCAATCACATTCTAAGCTCGGAAAGACTTCCGTTTTGTCAACCTAAGTGAACCAGACCGGGGTGTGGCGCAAACATTCATCGCCTTGAGGTTTCCGCACTTTAAAGAGATTCCTTACTCTCCTCATAACCAGCATCACTAACCTTCAGGTGCGTGACTTTCATCCGCGTGCCTTCTTGTGCGTTTCAGAATGTTTTCAGACCTTTGCAGTGCAATAAAGTTAGCACATATACAAAGGAAAGTAAATTTATAAATCAACATATTATGAAAAAATTTTTATTGGCTGCTGCCGCCATATTCGCAGCGATTGTTATGGTAAACGCACAAGGTAAATTTGAAACGGTCGAGCTGAAGAACTCGACACTGCACGTCTATTATTCGAATGACGTGATGGCTGACGCCAGCTACATCGTGGAGGGAAATGATGCCCTCGTTGTCCTCGAAGCGCCGCTTTTCAAGAGCGCCCTCGCCGAGTTTGATTCCTACATCAAGAAACTCGGAAAACCTGTCGCCTCGGCGGTCATCGACTACCATCTCGGAGGTCAGGAAAGCCAGGCCATCGTGATGCCGCAAGGAATGCACAAGTTCACTAACGAAGGAGTGTATGCGGCGATGATGTCGGGCTTCAAACAGTCTTTCGGAGAGTCAATGGTCGATTTGGCCGAGGGTGAAGTGAGCGAGGTGCCGTTCGGAAACACAGTTAAACTCGCTGGAGTTGATTTCCGCTTCGACAGAGGTCCGGCCAATGATTTCCCGGGATCTATGATCCTCATTGACGGTACCGCCTGCCTTATGCACTGGGCTCCGGCAAAGGCTCATATGAACACGCTTCAACTCTCCTCCAAGGAGGCTGTGGCTCAAGCCATTGACGGTCTCGTCGCGGCATCAGAATCCGGAGCGAGAATATGGCTCGGCTCGCACGGCGGTGTGGCTGACAAGGAAGCACTTAACTTCAGAATCGGATACCTCCGCAAGATTCAGGAACTTATTGCCGGAAAGCCGGACGCAAAGACATTCGCCGCACAACTCAAGGCAACATTCCCAGGTCTGGCTGGTGAAGACGGTGTCGATGCCTTGGCGGAAGCCCTCTGCAAATAGGCAACCCTCAACACTTTAGGCTGTCCCGAAAGGAATCCGGTCTTCAAAGGCCGCATATTCCGGACGGGACAGTCCGTTTTCCGTATATTTTAGTAATTTTGCACACCGCACATAAACAGAGACTCTATGGACAGAAAAATGATACAGGACGCGGCGTTTCCGAAATGCCCGATACGCAATGTCCTTTCAAGATTAGGCGACAAATGGACTATGCTCGTGCTATACACCCTTGAGCAGAAAGGCACTATGCGCTTCAACGACCTGTACCGAGGCATACCGGACATATCCCAGAAAATGCTCACCGCGACCCTCAAAACCCTCACCGAGGACGGCCTGATCTCCAGAACACTCTACCCCGGAGTCCCTCCCAAGGTTGAATATGCCCTCACGGACCGTGGCCGCAGCCTTCTCCCCCACCTCGACTCGCTCATCGGCTGGGCGATAGAGAACTTCGACGCCATCCTTGCGGACCGCAAGTGCAATGTTTGAAATTTCAGATGTCGATTAATCGGTCTATTTGAAAAGATCTTCCAGAGTCACTTCCGCATTAACAAGATGATTGTGGATGGATCGTCAAGTCCGAAAGATGTCACCAAGACAAGAAGCAGAGAGTGAGAAACCTTGTGGTTCTTTGAGTTCCGGAATGCGTCCAGTTTATTCGTCAAGTTCTTCTCGTAATCAGCGGTTATGCGTATTCATAGACCCAAATCTTACATAGCAAATATAATCTGACAGCTGTAGCAGGTGCAGCAACGCTTGGAACCGCAGGAGGAACAAAAGTAGCCGCCCATAGTTTCTATGGTAAGGAAGAATAAAAGAACCCCCATTCCAATTAACGCTCAGCTACAGATTCTGGGCAAGGATTATCCAGATGGCGAAGTGAAGTCACGGTCTCTTCGGCACCTGGTATGGGAGACAGATATCATCCCGTCTCCCAATAGCGCCAAATATAGGATTCGTATTAACTATACAATCGGTCAGAGGCCTAATGTTTATGTGATTGACCCTCCAGTGCTAAAACGTTCTGAAGGCGAGAAGCTCTTACCACATGTTTTCAGTACGGAGAAGCAGCAGATTTGCCTCCATTACGGACCTTTTGGAGAATGGGATGACTCTATGTTCTTAGCACGCAAAATTGTCCCATGGGCATCAGAATGGCTATTGTTCTACGAACTTTGGGTTATTACCGGGAAATGGCTAGGAGAAGGAGTTGAGCATTCGGGCAAAGTCCCCAATGCTGAACAAGGCCAGACTGAAGTCAACAAGGAATAAGAAACTTCCATCAATTGCAGGAACTGATGGAGGAGACGGATTGATGGCGGGGGAGAGTCCACCTCTTCAGCACATAATTGACAATCCCCTCAACGTGCAGGGCGACGATTGCGCAGCGGACTGATACAGGCAATCGGCAAGCCTGTCACCGGCCGTCTGCCCTTTACTTGTGTAGCAGGTCCAGCCGCGGACGTTCATCCACTGCTTGCCATTGCCGGCAGCATTGGTGTGGATGGAGACCAGGCAGACATTGCGTTTGCCCAGCTGCCGGCACCAGGTGTTGACGCGCTCGGTGCGTGCCCGAAGGGAGACATCGTATTCATCCGGAGTGACCAGGGCGAAGCGTATTGCATCTGCACGCTTATAAAGAAAACACTTACATCTTTCATTCCGTTCCATCATAGTTTCAGAGCACGAGGAGGGTTCTCAAATTAGCCAAGGATTTTCTTTGCTAGGGCGTTGACGGCGTC
>ERZ1034691.2235-NODE-2235-length-10960-cov-9.075011_pt1 | contig 10960 bp, 11 predicted proteins | sample MGYA00520638_ERZ1034691 | MGnify/ENA primary metagenome ERZ1034691 (study PRJEB33766, sample SAMN09781763) | gut metagenome | biome: gut microbiome | host: Homo sapiens | place: Madagascar | study: EMG produced TPA metagenomics assembly of the PRJNA485056 data...
ACCGCATCGGATCAATGTTAATGGAAAAGCTTACGGCAGAGAATAAAAATGTATTTATTTCTTCCTATAGTATTGCAGCAGCACTGACGCTTCTTAGCCACTGCTCTGAAAGCGGTGAACAGATTGGGCAGTTAAAAAAATTTCTTGGCTTAAACAATATGAGTGAGAGTGAGATTTTAGCAGCACAGGAGGAACTGGCAGCGCTTCTTGGAACAAATAAGGAAAATCAGGAAGATGAAGAAGATGAAAATACTCTGGATTTGCAATGTTCCAATTCCAAGAATTGCTACGGACATGAATGTAAGTGCCCCTAATATTTGCGGATGGCTTACAGGGTTCGCAAATTCGATTGAAAAAATAGATAGCATTGAACTTTATATTGCGTTCCCTCAATTGGGCATAAAGGAGATTAAGGAGGGGACAGTTGGAAGAATACATTACTATGCTTTTTCACAGCCTAAATTGATGGGGTTTCTTCCGGTGGAGGATCAAGTGCATGAGTCCAGATATATGAGAGCGCATCTTAGAACGATTATCTCTAAGGTTTCACCGGATCTGCTGCATATTTTCGGAACAGAGTATCCGCATAGCTTAGTGGCAACCGAGGAATTTAACAACCCAGAAAAAACAGTAGTTAATATACAGGGACTGCCTTCTTTTTATTGGATGCACTTCAATGATGGAATCCCATATCGGGAATTGAAAAGATTTACATTAAGCAATATCGCAAGAGGAAATCTTCTCCAGCAAGCTGAAAAAATGAAACGCCGTGGTATGACGGAAATTTCTACTATTAAAGCAGTAGGACATGTGATTGGAAGAACAGACTGGGATGAAGCTTGTACTAAAGAAATCAATCCCCAAATACAATACCATTTCTGCAATGAATCTTTAAGAGATTCATTCTATTCAGGGAGCTGGGAATATCAGAATTGTGAAAAGCATTCCATTTTTATGAGCCAGGCAGCAACTCCAATTAAGGGACTTCATTTTATGCTTAGAGCAATGCCGGAAATATTAAAAAATTATCCGGATGCGCATCTGTATGTTGCTGGAAATGATTTAACAAAGACAGATAGTTTTTATGGGAAATTAAAAATATCATCTTTTGCAAAGTATATTAAGAAGTTGATTTCTGAATACGGCTTGGAAGAAAAGGTGACGTTTACCGGCTCTTTGACTGAGGAAAAAATGAAAGAACGTTTTCTAAAGAGCAATGTATTTGTGTCCCCTTCGACAATTGAAAACTCCCCCAATTCCTTGGGGGAGGCTATGTTACTTGGCGTTCCTTGTATTTCTTCAGATGTTGGCGGAGTGAAAAATATGCTTGTTCATAATTCGGAAGGGTATATTTACCAAGCGGATGCTCCGTATATGCTGGCTTACTATGTGAAGAAAGTATTCGATGATGCAGATACGGCTTTAAGAATCAGTAAGAACGCAAAATTGCACGCAGTAAAAACTCATAATAGAGACGAAAACCTTAAGACATTGCTGAGTATATATAACAGTTTGAATGAGCAATAAAACTTTGGGGTAAAGGAGGAACGCTATAGTGCATATAGTAACTGGCAAGGAATCTCTATTTAAAGTTAGGAGGAATAGTTACTTTATTCCACTACTCTTTATTGGACTATTGGCTACTACATATGTATTCTTAAATACACCGCGGTTATCCGGAACAGAGATTTTTTTTACTATACCGTTAACGTGGACAATTTGTGTCTGCGTATTTAGCGATATAATTGTATATCATGAAGATGGTTTCGCTTTAAAGATTTTTTATTTGCTTTTAACATTAAAATATTTGATATTACCAATATATACATGCTATATAGGAGAATTTAGTGGGGAATTTGGCTATTATTCTGCAGATGCATACGTTTTTGCAATTATTATTCAAGATGTGGAATTGCTGGTTAGCTGTGGTGTGATTAAGTATTCATATGGAAGGATGTATATTAAAGAAAGACGAAACAACCGAAATAAACATGCTTATTTTAATAAAATGAGTCTTGGGGGATTGATTGTCTTAGCTTGTGCTGTAGGTATCGTGGCAATTAGAGGGGTAAATCGAATGCTCAGCAAGATGAGATTCGGCCTTATTACTGAAGCAATGGATGAAGAATCTATGTATGGCTACGATATTTGGTTAGCACAAACAATGATGGCTTTTTTGGTTATCATGGTAGTTGAGTTTTTTTCTGAAAGAGAAGAAAGAAAACCAGGAATTGCGAACTGCATAATACCAGTTATAACGGTTGTCCTTACGTGCTTATGCACATTTGGAAACAACAGAACGACGATAGTTTATTATGCAATTTGTGGTCTAATGATCCTACTGAAGGCTTTTCCAGAAAGAAAGAAGCTTTTTTATTCAATAGTGGGTCCATCTTTCTTATTAGTACTTGTAAGCTTTACTTTACTTAAACAGTTTCATATAGATTTAAGTGGAACTTCTGGAATGAAAACAATGCGTACAGATAATTCTAGTATCCAACAATATTTAACATCGTATTTGTGTGGCACGGAATCCATTGCTAAATGTTATTATTTATATAGTATAACCGGTAATCAAATGCAACTGTTGACATTGTTTTCTGATATTGCACATAAAACAAGTATTCTGGGGTTACCTGGGCTAGATCGAATCGTACAATTATTCAAAAATGTGCCCACATCGTATAGTTTGGCAATGTATTGGGTCGAAATTGTTCCAATTGTAGGCCAGGCTATTTTTTATGGTGGTTATGTGATGGGACCATATATTGATTTGATTGCTTACGTTGTTGTTATACGCCTGCTAGTGCGGTGCGAGGTAAAAGGAAAACTGTCAAACGAAATTGAAAGCGCATATTTGTTTACGTGGTTGGCTGGTATATTTTCTTTTTGTATGTGTCGATCTTTAGCAGTTATGTATGCCAATTGCAGCTATATCCCATTTTATCTATCAATTGCGCTAATGGTCAATAAATACTTAAGAATAAGACGAAGAAAGAGAAAAAATGGGGGGATTAATTAGTATGGAGAAAACTTGCGTATATGCACCGATAGTTTTATTTGTATACAACAGACCTAATCATGTGAAAATGAATCTTAGGAAGTTAAATGCAATTAGGGAGGTTGAGAACACTGAGTTGTTTATCTTTTCAGATGCAGCTAACGGAGAAGGTGATAAAGAGGCGGTTGAAGAAGTAAGACAATTTATTGATGATTTTACCGTAAATGAGTCGAGATTTAAGTCAGTAAAAGTATTTCTATCAGAAACCAACAAGGGGTTAGCAGAATCAATTATAAACGGTGTATCGAAAATAATACATCAATATGGCCGTGTCATAGTGCTAGAAGATGATTTGGCTATGTCAAATGATTTTATTGAGTACATGAATGATGCCTTGGATTTTTATAGTAACAAAGAAAACATATGGGCAATTAGCGGCTATACATTTCCAATGAAAGCTCTAGAGGATTATCCTGAAGATATTTATATTGCCTGCCGTGGTTGTAGTTGGGGGTGGGCAACATGGGAAGATCGTTGGGAAACTGTTGATTGGGATGTACGTGATTATAAAAATATTAAGTTTAGCATAAGAAAGAGACTAGAGTTCGGTAGATGGGGGCAGGATATGCCGTTTATGCTGGATGCTAATATGTATGGCTATAATCACTCGTGGGCTATACGTTGGTGTTATTCTGCCTATAAACAAAACCGTTATACTGTATATCCTAAGTTTTCTAGAATAGTGAGCAATGGTACTGATGGGAGTGGAACGAATTACCGAGAAAAAATAACCAAGTATGACAGTGTTCTATATGATGGTGAGAAAAAATGTGTTTTTTCGGATGTTGCTGTTAATGAAAGGATTAGAAAGGAATTTCGAAGTCATCATATGAATGCATTAGGAATCGTCAGAGCAAGCATAAAGTGGGGATTGGTAAAGTGTGGGATACTCAGAAATAAAAGAAAAAGATGAGAGAATTAAAATGCTGTTAGGTCATTATTGCTATAGATTAGTTGAAAAAATTCTGCGGAAGGGAAACATAATAATTACATATTTTACTTCTGTAGGATTGAAAAATATTAATATGGGATTAGTTGCGAATCTTTCTGAGCCATATATTATTGAGAAAAAAGAACTGAATGCAGACGACTTATACTTGGGGCCAGATTTTTTAATTGACAAATACACTTTATTGGATTGTAGCATTGTGAATTCGCCACACCTTGAGTTTGTGAAATCGTTTATAGAAAAAACAGATTGCCAGGATACGGATTATGCCCAAAGATGGGAGATGGGCACATTAGATTGGAGAAGACCGATGCCGATAAGTATAAGTATAGATGAATGGAAGAAAGTATCTCCACTTAAATATAAAGAAGTGCTCAATGATGTGTATGAACCCATTAAAGTATATCAACACAATGACAAGTATTATATATACGATGGAAAGCATAGGGCAGCCTTGTGTTACTTGCTTGATAAAAAAGTCAGGTGCAATGTGATTCCATCTAATTACATCTTTGATTATTATTGTGGGTATATGTTAAGGCGAGTAGAAGGCAATCCAAGCTATAAAAAGCATAGAGATTTTCTAGAAAGGATTAGATAAATAAAAAGGGAGAGCAGAATGGGAAGTTCTAGATCAAAGAAGGCCTTTAGAAACACTATGTGTCAATTGCTGTTAGAAGCGATAACAGCAGTGTGTGGTTTGATTTTGCCGAGACTTGTCCTCTCGTATTTTGGATCGACCTATAATGGAATAGTGCAATCAATAAGCCAATTTATAAGTTGTATTGCGCTTTTAAAATCTGGAATAGGGAGTGTTACGAGGGCCGCTTTGTATAAACCTTTAGCTGAGAATGATAGCTTTGGGATTAGTGAAATAATTAATGCCACAGAACAATTTATGCGAAGAATCGCTGCAATATTTGGAATTTTTGTGGTGGCGTTTGCATGTATATATCCGCTCATTGTTTCTGAGGATTTTTCTTGGTTCTTTGCTTTTACGCTTGTATTAGTATTGTCTATTAGTACCGTTGCACAATATTTTTTCGGTATGACATATCAAATGCTAATAGAGGCCGACCAGAATAACTACATAATTGCTATTACCCAAATGATTTCTATTGTTGCGAATACAGCAATTTCGGCATTACTAATTATGCTAGGCTTTTCAATTCATGTGGTAAAATTGGGAAGTGCAGTAGTATTTATTATACCACCTATTTTTTATTTGTTGTATGCTCGTAAGAAATATGGTATTGATAAAAAGGTGCCGGCTAACACAAGGCTTATAGCGCAAAGGTGGGATGCTTTCGGTCATCAACTCGCCAATTTTATAAATAACAATACAGATATAATGGTCGCGACTGTGTTCCTAGGAGTCCGAGAAGTTTCTGTATATGCGGTGTACAGCATGATTTCGAGTAATATAAGAAAAATAGTTAATTCAGTATCATCTGGTACCACTGCTGCCTTTGGCAATATGATTGCTAGAAATGAGAATTCAATACTAAAAAAAAGATTTGAGCAATATGAATTGCTGACGTTTCTCGTATGCTATATTCTATTTACTTCCGCATCAATTTTGTTTACACCGTTTGTTGCAATTTACACAAAGGGAATAACAGATGTGAATTATATACGTTACGGTTTAGCCGTGTGCTTTTGTGCAGCTGAGTTTTTCGCATGTGTTAAATTAGTGTATGAAAATGTGGTTTTTGCAGCGGGGAAGTTTAAACAGACAAAAAAGACAGCGTATGCTGAAGCTGTAATCAATATTGTCACATCAGTCATATTGGTGCGATTTATAGGACTTTCCGGCATTTTGATTGGAACAATATGTGCCGGATTGTTTAGAACATTGATGTTTAATATGTATGTATCAAAGAATATAGTCCACCGATCTTCTTGGAGGATATTACCCAAAATTATATATACAGTTGTATGTGTAGCTATTTCTGCGTACATAGGACGGTTATTGCCAGTTGCTAAAATGAATACCATTGGTGTGTGGTTATTTTTTGCGGTTGTTGTCACGATAAGTTCTACAATAATTGGCGTTACTTTCTCGTATTTATTTTTTAAAGATGATACTAAAGACTTATTCAATATGGCGGTTAGAGTATTAATGAGAAGATGATACGCGTGAAATGAGGAATAATAATGAAAATTCTATTTTCGGTTGTTGTACTAAAGGGAATTGGAGGAATTGAATCCTCATTGTTAAACATATTGAACAATTTGTGTTGTGATGGGGGATATTCGATTGATCTTTGTGTTATTGGAAACTATATCTCACCTACAACAGTCATCCCAGGAAATGTACACGTTATACAGGGTAATCGAATTCTTGAGTATGCATGCTCAGAACTCAAAGATTTGAAAAAAATTAAATCAAAACCACAAATCATACTTGCAATTTTAGTCAAGTCTTTGAAAAGAGTAATCGGCTATAAAAGAATATTGAATTTCTGCCTTAAATTTATGAAAAATGAAGAAAAATATGATGTAGCAATTTCGTATTCAAATGATAAGTTTAATGGGGAATATATCGGCGGATCAGATGATTATGTTCTTAGGTGTTGCAATGCACACAGAAAAATTGCATGGATACATAACGATGCTAGGCAGCATGGAATGACAAAAGAAATATGTTTAGCGCATTATAAGGACTATGATTATGTGGTTAATGTTAGCGAGGGTTGTAAAAAAATTTTTGACGAAATAGTGCCTGAGTATAAAGAAAAATCAAAGGTTGTGACCAATACATTGGATCTAATGGGGATAGAGAAGAGAAAATCAAAAACATCTCCATATGAAAGTAATGGAAAAATTAACTTGCTTACAGTAGCTCGAATGGATAATCAGCAAAAGCGAATCGATAGAATAATTGATTGCTGTAAAAAATTTAAAGAAGAAAGAATAAACAAAATTTTTTGGACTGTAGTTGGTGATGGACCAGATTTCGAGGCGCTAAAAAAACAAGCGGCTCAGTTCGAATTAGAGGATTATTTATTGTTTACAGGTAGAAAGAGCAATGCAATCCCGTACATGCAGTATGCGGACTTATTTGTTCAAACATCAGATTATGAGGCATATAGTATGGTGCTAATAGAAGCCCTTTCCGTTGGCTGCCCTTGCATATGTACAAATTATGAGTCTGCTAATAATATCATTGAAAACAATGTAAATGGCTGGTTGGTAGAGAAGACGAGTGAGGCTATTTATGGAAAGATAAGAGAAGTAATAGAGCAAATGGATTCTGTGAAGGCTATGAAGAAGGACTGTACCAATTCATGTCTCAAATTAAATAGAATGGCTTTAGACTCGTTTCGACAGTTAATAAAAAAATGATATGGGGAGATTTATGTTAAAGAAAATAAAAGATTATTTGTGTAGGATTCCTTATTCTATCAAGCTTATACTCTTCCAAAGAACACATGTAAAAAATTTCCTATTTACTTCCTCAGAGGTAACAAAAGATAAGATAGGACATAATGTATATCTTGGAAAAGATGTTAAGTATATTGGTGCAATAAAATCCGGTTATATAGGAGATTATACATACATCAATGGAGCATTAATTTATGATGGGGTTTTAATTGGTAAATACTGCTCAATTGCATACAATGTTTGCATTGGCCCAGGAGAACACTATTTAAACAGATTGTCCACTTATCCAGTGAAGATACGCGTGTTGAACAAATCCTGGGAAGGTGTGTTTCCGGAAACCAAAAATACAGTAATCGGGAACGATGTCTGGATTGGAAATAATGTTACCATTATGTCTGGAGTTAATATTGGAAATGGTGCTGTTATTGCCGCTGGCGCAGTGGTAACACATGATGTTCCTGCCTACGCAGTTGTAGGCGGAGTTCCGGCTCGGATAATTAGGTACCGTTTTAATGAATCGACAATTGAAAGATTGCAAAAATTGGAATGGTGGAATAAAGATTATAGTTGGATATGTAAACATGAAGAGCTGTTTTGCGAAAACATTTGCGAAGCAAGTGATTCTATAAGTGAACTTCTTATCTGAGAAAAGAAAAAATAGCAAACTGTTACTGACGCCCCCTCAATGACCGCAATAGCCCCTCTCTAACCTCCCAGCCCTAGAATCTGATGAACGCCCGATGGACCCCCTGCCCATACAACGTAACCGCTTCCTGCGCAAAATCAAAACCGCCGTCCCCACCCAGGGGACGGCGGCCCACTACACCACCAGCCCATTCTCCACCGCCCGCTTCCGGGCTACCGCATAAACCTCTTCATCCGCCCGTACCCCAATCACCACGATCAGCATAGCCCCCTCTACCCGCCGCAGCTGGTAAACCACCCGCAGACCGGAGGCCCGGAGCTTGATTTTCAGAAGCCCCGCAAGGTTGGCGTTGCTGTGGTTGCCCAGGGGTTTGCCGTAGCCGTTTTCCTCTACAGGCAGGGGATTCTGCTGGACCTTTTTGATGGCCTTTAACACCAGAATGCGCTGGCTGCCATCCAGTTTCTTCAGGTCCTTTTCCGCTTCCGGCAGATATTCCACAGTCCAGTTCATTCAATGTCTACCTCATCAAACCCGGCTAAATCCTCTGCCCGGACCCCCAGCCTCTCTTCCATCTCCTCCTCCGAAATAAACGAGGCCGGGTCCGTCTTTGCCAATCTCTCGTTGGCCAGGGCCAGCAACCGGGCATCGTTCAGTTCGTCAATCAGTCGGACATACTCCTCGGGAGACAGCAGGACGCATTCCGCGGCGTTGTTTTTCATAACGACCTTTGCGCCGCTCTGCTTCACATCCTCAAAGATCTTTCCCGCCAGGCCTCGGTTGAATTGGCTGATGGGGATAGTGTTTGTAATCGCGCTTACAACGGATTCCATATGGGTCAACTCCTTTCACTAAAAACAGTATAGCACGACTCAAAGAATATATCAATAAAATTATCAGTAAATTTACCAACCATGCTGTCTTTGCCAAACAGAAAAAACGGCCTGCTTTAAATTCCTCCCCACCAAAAACAAAAACCCGCGAGAATTGCTTGCCAATTCTCGCGGTTTCGATTATAATACCCAAAGAGAATCAAATACTACATGAAAAGGAGCACAAACGCCCATGAAAGCCCCAGATTATTCCATTCCCGTGCCCCAGAATCCGGCGCTCCAGGACTATATGATGATGTACGCGGTGGCCCAGTTCAACCGCCATGACCAGGATCTGCTGACGCAGCCCTTTGACCGGCTGATGGTCTCTGCCCGGATCGCCTTCTATTTGCAGTTCTTCCTGTGGATGCGCCGTATCGAGGATTACGTGGTGGACATGGAGTACGGACGGCTGGTGGTGGGGGTGGACATCACCGCGAAGAAGACAAGACAGCGGCCCCACCTGGGCCTGGATATACTCATTCGCAAGCGGGGCGACGAGGCCGCCGGTATCCCTCCCGTGAATGTCCTGTGCGCCGAGGTGAAGGCCGCCGGAAAGCAGGAGGGCAACAAGGCGGAGGAAAACCGCCTGCAGAAGCTGACCGACACCAAGTGGGACTTTCACTACCCCTCGGGCTACATTCTCCGGGCCGAGTTCAAAGGCGAAAACCGGACAAACCTGCGGATCAAGCGGGTCTTCCGCGGCGGCGAGAAGGTGGACCTGCTGGAGCCGGTCTTTTGAATGCCAAACATAAGAATGGAGGACACATCATGTCTCTTTTTAAAAACAAAACCCTGATGATCACCGGCGGTACCGGCTCCTTCGGTAACGCCGTTTTAAACCGCTTTCTGGCCACAGACATTGGCGAGATCCGCATCTTCTCACGGGATGAGAAGAAGCAGGACGACATGCGCCACGAGTACCAGGCCAGAATGCCGGAGGTGGCGAACAAAATCAAGTTTTACATTGGCGACGTCCGGGACTTGCAATCCGTCCGGGGGGCCATGACCAGGGTGGACTATATCTTCCACGCCGCCGCCCTGAAGCAGGTGCCCTCCTGCGAGTTCTTCCCCATGGAGGCCGTGCGGACCAACGTCATCGGCACCGACAATGTCCTCACCGCCGCCATCGAGGCCGGGGTGGAGTGCGTCATCTGCCTGTCCACCGACAAGGCCGCCTACCCCATCAACGCCATGGGCATGTCCAAGGCCATTGAGGAAAAGGTGGCCATTGCCAAATCCAGAATGTCCGGCAAGACGAAAATCTGCTGCACCCGCTACGGCAACGTCATGTGCTCCCGGGGCTCCGTCATCCCCCTGTGGATCGACCAGATCAAATCCGGCAACCCCATCACCGTCACCGAGCCCAACATGACCCGGTTCATCATGTCCCTGGAAGAGGCCGTGGACCTGGTACTCTTCGCCTTTGAGCACGGCGAGAACGGCGACCTGCTCATCAAGAAGGCCCCCGCCTGCACCATCCGGACCCAGGCGGAAGCCGTCTGCGAGCTCTTCGGCGGCAAGAAGGAGGAGATCAAGGTCATCGGCATCCGCCACGGCGAGAAGATGTATGAGACCCTCCTCACCAACGAGGAGTGCGCCAAGGCCATCGACATGGGGGACTTCTACCGGGTCCCCGCCGACAACCGGGGCCTGAACTACGATAAGTACTTCAAAGAGGGCGACGACAAGCGGAACACCCTGACGGAGTTCAACTCCAACAACACCCGGCGCTTAAATTTGCAGGAGACCATCGATACCATCGCCTCCCTGAGCTACATCCAGCAGCGGCTTGCGGAGAAGTAAAAAATACTGCGTCATTGCGAACCAGTCCTCAGACTGGTGTGGCAATCTCCCGGATGTTGGAACGCTTCCCGTTCAACCGGGGGATTCCCACGCCAGTGTGTACACTGGCTCGGAATGACATCGTTCCTTTACGGAGGATATTATGGAACACAACTTCAAATGGAAAAACAACGGCCGCACCAAAATCATGATCGGCTGCGGCACCCGGCCGGAGATCATCCGGCTGGCCGCCGTCATCAAGC
>ERZ1034691.2249-NODE-2249-length-10899-cov-4.459332_pt1 | contig 10899 bp, 7 predicted proteins | sample MGYA00520638_ERZ1034691 | MGnify/ENA primary metagenome ERZ1034691 (study PRJEB33766, sample SAMN09781763) | gut metagenome | biome: gut microbiome | host: Homo sapiens | place: Madagascar | study: EMG produced TPA metagenomics assembly of the PRJNA485056 data...
GAGGGCGGCAGCCCCACACTCAGCCCCGGCATGGATGCCGGGCGTGTATGCCCAAAGGCTCTGCACGATGCAGAGCCAACAAAGCATACACAGCCTTTCACGGGAAAGGGGTTTGGGGATAGGGATTGTGAACAAGCACCTTTTTTAAAAACAGACTTTTTCTACAAACTGAACCGCCGTTTACAGCGGTAATTCTATAATTCAGCTATTATATAATAACTTAAAAACCGCCGGATGTCAACGCTTTTAACCGATTTGTAATAATATTGTAACTTTTTTAAAAAATTCGGTGTTAATTTAAATAATATTGGCATTTCTTTCTATAAATTATTTTGTATAAGTTGACAAAGCGTGCTTTTAACGCTATACTGAAAGAAAAAATTCTGATAGGGTGATAACTATGTTCGGTAAAAGCAAACGTCCTAAGGATACAATGTCCGTAAAGGATATGACACGGCTCGACAAAAGACCGCTGAAATACGTCACAATGCGTGACCCCGAAACCTATAAGGAAGTACGGCTCGGTGAAAACGGCGCAGTTAATATAATGGACGGCGACTTTGTGCTTGTGTGTCTTGGCAGGGATGTAATGCGCTGTGACCTGTCGGAAGTGCGTGTAGGCGAGCTTATGAACCTGTCGGGCATAACGGTCAAGGGCATTGACAAAGGAACAGGTAAAGAAATGTCGGTTATCGCTTACTTTGCAGATAAATTCTGATGCGACAAAACAGGGTTTGTTATTTTTGCCAATTCTGCAAAACGATTTTTATGAATAATTTACAAAATATCACATCGAGTGATAAATGATATAAATATGCGATTGACATCTTTTTTTGCTATGGTATAATTTAAATAATATTCAGTGCGTATTATTTGTGTGTTATTATCACATTTTATTCCGCTGTCCGATTATCAATTCAAGCACAAATTTCTTTCAATTATATTCTTACGTCGAGGTAAAAAGATGTCCTGTTATTTTTATATTCTCTGCAAATACTGGAGAAAACATTTGCGTACCGCTCTGTCACTGCTGTTTTCCGGATTACTGCTCACCGCAATAATCACCTCGGTTTTTCTTTTCATTCGTGAAGAGATAAACCGTGAGGTTGAAACGGGATATGACACCTTCGGAAAATACGATCTTATTCTGAGCGACATTCCCGATGATATAAAAAACGAGCTGATCCCCTCCGACCTGACCTTCACACACCAGACCGTGACCGTATCGGGAAAAGCCGATTTCTACGGCAAGGAATATAACTACGGCTATACAGACAAGGCTTGCAATTTACTTCACGTTCCGATGAAAAACGGTTCGATGCCTGTTTCGGAAAATGAAGCCGCTGTCGAGCAGTCGCTTCTTGAAAGTGTCGGTTATCTCGGAAAAACCGGCGACAGCATAACAATAAACGACAGGCAGTATATTCTTACGGGCATTATCGACAAGGCGTACTCCGAAAGGCCGCTGTGCGAAAAAGCCGAATATACCGATGAAGATGAGATACCTCCCGATCCCCTTCCTCTTATATATGTCGGAAAACCGTCAGACACTGCGACAACAGGCTACACTATCGACCTGTACGGAGGCGGCAGCATTACAGTCAAAAATAAGGAAAGCGGCGAGCTCAGCATTTTCGGGATTTCCGACCGTGAGTTTGTTACCTTAATTGAAGAAAAATATTCATCGCAAAACGGCGATGACGCATATTTACATTTCTACGCAAACAACCATGAAGAAAATATCACGGATGAACAGCATCTTATCAACAGAAATACGCTATGGCTTATTATTATGTCGTCCATTTGTGCGTTGATTGCCGTATTGTCTTTTATCTGCGTGCTTAATATAGTTTTCAGGGAAAGAGAAAACACAGGCCGTCTTTTGCACAATATAGGCTTTTCAAAAAGCAAAAGCACTATTATGTACGCAACCGAAGCGGTTATGCTTTTTATCGCTCAGACCGTGTTCGGAATAGTTCTCGGCATACTGTTCTATTCCGTTTCCTACTCCGTGCGTACAGGAATTATGGGTATGAGCGGATACAGCGCCTTTACGACCGACCCTATCGTTCTCGGTGCGACCGCCGACCCACTTATTATCGCCGTTATATTCTCTGCAATAACCATCACACTCGGATACCTTGTGTTTATACCGATCACTCTTTCGTCAAAAAAGCAAAAGAAAAAAAGATTACTACACTGTTCAGATTCGGCGGAAGGTATGCTTTCACGTTCGCTCGGCAGTAAGGGCATAACGCTTATACAGACCGTCGCTCTGTCGCTGATAGTATTCGGTACCGTTCTCGGCTATATGCGATACACCCGTGACGGAAAGGTAGTAATGAACTGGCTTTTGTTTGACTTTCCGCCGACCTATACTATCGGTTCGCTTGATTCACTCGATATGGAGGAGGACGGCATAGCCGATTATTTATCCTGCCCTCCGATAACGGCGACCTCTCTCGGACAGGATGAAGCACACAACCTTAAAATAGCAAATTACGGCTACACCTACGGTCTGTCTGACAACGACACGGAAAAATTCACCGATGCCCTGTCTTTCGGATATATCGAAAACACCTTTGCTGTGTGCGACAGCGAAACCTCCGCCTATAAAAACAGCCCCGAAACGACGCTTCAGACAGACGATGACACGATAGCCTCCGTTTCAGAGCTTTCCGACAAAGAATATAAGAGCTTTTTCGGCTCAGACGGTATCGGCGGCAAATTCTGCTATAATATTCCGATAAGACTTGCCGATGAAAAGACGCTGAATGCGCTTTCCTCATATATTTCCGGCGGTATGCCCGACATTTCCGCACTTAACAGCGGAGAAAAGGTCATTATGGTGCAGGAAAGCGGACGTAACACCTATAAGGTCGGTGACAGCATTCGGATTATGGGCGTTGCCGCAAACGACAGTAATTACGGCATAGGCAAGGTAGCAGACCATACCTTCAATATCGGCGCTACGCTAACGCTGAACAATTTGTCAGATAAAACGCTCCGTTGCCTTTTAGATTTCGGCTTTCAGGAAAAAGAAAACAGCGGATGTTTCCTGCTGACCACTGCCGCAGGTGCGGCTTCTTCGGGCTTCTCAGGAGCGGTATACAACAGCGTCTATTCATCGACCGATATTGACGGCGGTCTTGTTCCGCCGGCGGCAGGTATGACCCGTACCAATTTAGGCGAGATGAAAAGGCAGGAAGCCATAGACAAATTCAACAGAATGTCGGGTACTCTCGCCACCGTTCTTATAATGTCGCTTCTCGGCTTTGCGGCTTATTTCAGCTGTATCGGACTTAAAATAAGAATGAAGTCTTACGAAATATCTGTGCTTCGTGCCTTAGGAACACCGCTTTCACGGATACGGCGAAAGCTGTTTATCTCAAACCTCAGAATACCGGTCATAGCGACCGCCTTTGCAGGTCTTGCCGCTTACGGAGTACAGCTCTTTACAAGCAGGATGTACGACAAGGTCGATATTATGAAAGAACAGCTTGAAAGCGGTATAGCCGATTTTGACGAATCGGTGGCTTCGGATATTATAAACAACTGTTTTCTGAATGATGAATTCTGGATGGTTTCCCTTATAAAACCGCTTGTTATAATTTTTATCGCCATCTCGATAATAACCGTTATACTCACTCTGCTTTCAACAAAAAAGTTCACATCTGAAATTTCTGTTCAATTGAACGAGGAAAGGAAAAGGCAATGATTACAACAACCGGACTTACCCGTATATACGGCAAAGGCGAAAATGCCGTTACCGCTGTAAATAACCTCGATATACGCATAGATGACGGAGAGCTTGTAGCAATAACAGGCAAGAGCGGAAGCGGAAAAACCACTCTGCTGAACATACTCGGCGGACTGGACAAGGCAACAGGCGGAAGCGTTTGCTATGACGATACCGACATAACAAAACTCGCAGATACGGCACTGGCGGATTTCAGATTGAACAAGATCGGCTTTGTGTTCCAGTTTTACGATCTGATACCGGAGCTTACCGCAAAAGAAAACATACTTCTTCCGTCAAAGCTTGCCAAAAGGGGCAAAACCAATATATCGGATACCGTAAAAAAGCTGGGTGTCGAAAAATTGCTCGGCAGATACCCTGCGGAGCTTTCGGGCGGTCAGCAGCAGCGTATAGCTATCGCAAGGGCACTTGTCAATGACCCCTCGGTCATTCTTTGCGATGAACCTACAGGCAACCTTGACGTTTCGACAGGAAACGATGTTCTTTCGCTTCTCATCGACCTCAACCGCAACGACAACCGCACGATAGTCATAGTAACACACGATAATCAGCTTGCCGAAAAATGCGACCGCATTATCCGCATTTCAGACGGTAAGATCACAGATTAATAAACAGCCGTATTTGCTCATAAAACAAATACGGCTGTTGTTATATATTCATTTATTCACGCCTTAACCGAAATAATCGATCTTCATAGCCTTCTTAACCTCGCTCATCGTCTGAGCGGCACACTGACGTGCCTTTTCGGTACCCTTCTTCAGCACATCGTAAACGTAGTCCATATTCTTTGCAAGCTCCTCACGGCGCAGTCTTATCGGCTCAAGCTCCTCCTGCATTACATTGTTAAGGAACTTCTTTATCTTCATATCGCCAAGACCGCCACGCTTATAATGCTCCTTCAGCTCGTCAAGATTCTTGTAATCGGGCAGATAACGTTCAAAATGCTCGTCTGTGCAGAATGCGTCAAGGTAGGTGAATACCGTGTTGCCCTCGATATGACCGGGGTCTGATACCTGTATATGAAGCGGATCGGTAAACATACTCATTATCTTTGTCTTGATGTCTGCGGGGCTATCCGCAAGGTAAATGCAGTTGCCCAGTGACTTGCTCATCTTCGCCTTGCCGTCAGTACCGGGCAGACGCATACAAGCCTCGTTTTCGGGAAGTAATATTTCCGGCTCAACAAGCACAGGCTCATAGATTGAGTTGAACTTGTGGACTATCTCCTTTGCCTGTTCAAGCATAGGAAGCTGATCCTCGCCTACCGGTACCGTCGTAGCCTTGAAGGCTGTAATATCGGCGGTCTGGCTTATCGGATAGCATAAGAAGCCTGCAGGTATGCTTGCTTCAAAGTTTCTCATCGTAATTTCCGCTTTTACGGTAGGGTTACGCTGTAATCTTGATACTGTAACAAGGTTCATATAGTAGAATGTAAGCTCGGTAAGCTCAGGTATCATCGACTGAATGAATATCGTTGACTTTTCGGGGTCAAGTCCTGCCGCCATATAGTCAAGCGCTACCTCTCCTATGTTACTGCGTACCTTTTCGGGATTGTCGAAGTTGTCGGTCAGCGCCTGTGCGTCTGCGATCATAATGTATATTTCGTCAAAATCGCCCGTGTTCTGTAACTGCACTCTGCGTCTGAGCGAGCCTACATAGTGTCCTATGTGAAGTCTGCCTGTGGGTCTGTCACCCGTTAAAATAATCTTGCTCATAATATTTACCTCATTTTTTATACGGCTTAATAAAAAAGCTCCCGTTCCGAATAAGGAACAGAAGCCGTATCTGCAAGCCACCTTATTGCTACGCACATAAAAATGCGCTCTCTGTGTAACGGTCAGAGCCTTCCGTCAGAAACTACTCGCTTTACGCTTTCGGTCTGCCCTCGCAAGTCCATTCGTATCGGATAAATACACCGCTTTTCAGCTAATGCGGCTCTCTGTAGTATCTCTGCCGATATTACTACTCTCGGTCAACGGTTTGATATAAGTTTAGTATATCACCTTTTCCCACCGTTGTCAAGCACGGCGAGCGGCAATGTGCCGCCTCAAATTCGCCGTTCCGATTGTCAGCGATATGAGCAACCTCCGTTACCGGCGGCAACATTACGCAACTGCGTATTTATCACTCTAATAACATCACAGCTTCCACCGCCCTCGTACTATCACTCACCCCGCACTATCACAACTTGCCTCCCCTCGAAAAAGGGGAGGTGGATTGCCGGCAAGGCACAAACTGTTGCTTTGTTGCGTTTTACTTGCGATACCCCTGCCTTTTTTAATTTGCCAAACTTATCTGCCGTCAAGACGGAGGGATTGCACTCCGTCAGCACAATTATTTTAATAGGCGGAATTTGGAGCGGCTCACAGCCGCAGGCGAAATTGTCAGCGGCGACCCGCCGCCCGCCGTTTTATAAATTACTGCTTCGTATAACCCCGCCGTTCAACTAACCTAAGCTGATTGCTAACAATTCCAAAGGCGGAATCTGAAGCAGCTCACAGCCGCCCGACCGTTTTGCGAACCTCAATAACATACCAACCTTTAAAAAGGTCGGAATCTGAAGCGGCACATTGCCGCAAAAAACGGTCACAGATATTGCCGTGACCGCTTTATATTTATCGCTTTGTTTGACCCCGCCGTTTCGCCATTCTGCGAATAGCTCAGATAATTCCAAAGGCGGAATTGTCAGCGGCGACCCGCCGCCACCGCCGCAGCCGCACTGTGTGCTGTGGAAAACGCTATCTGTAAATTATATCCGCCAGTATAAGCCGCACAGTCGATTATCTCCCCTGCAAAATATAACCCTTCGATCAGCTTCGAGCCCATCGTTTTCGGGTCTATTTCCTTGAGCGATATTCCTCCGTCAGTGATTATTGCTTCTTCTATCGGTCTTAGTCCCGTCACCGTAAGATCAAAATGCTTCAGCGCATTTACAATTGCCGCTCTTTGCACCTTTGTAATCTCACTTATCCTTGTATCGACCGCAACTCCTGCCTTGTCGAGCACAGGCTCTACCATAGCCTGCGGCAACAGCCCTCTCATAACAGTAGAGATCTGCTTTGTGTGCTGTTCGCTGAAGTCACGCAGAAGCCTTGCGTCCAGCTTTTTATCGTCAAGCGCAGGCTTCAGATCTATCTCAAGCCTGTAAGTGCTTTTCTTGACATAAGCCGATGCGGAAAGCACCAGCGGACCGCTGACCCCGAAGTGCGTAAACAGCATTTCGCCCTGCTCCCTGTACACAGGCTTGTTCTTTGCCGTATCAATAAGCGACAGCGTTACATTTTTAAGGCTAAGCCCCGACATATCACAGCAGCAGCTTTCCTTTACGCATATCGGCACAAGCATAGGCTTTGGTTCTACTATCGTATGACCGAGCGCCCGTGCTATCTCATATCCGCTGCCGTCCGAGCCTGTACCGCTGTAGGACGCTCCGCCCGTCGCTATTATGACGCTGCTTGCATAAACCTCGCTCTCACCGAGCCTTACTCCTTTTACCCTGCCGTCCTCGGTTATAACGCCTTTTGCGTGTGCTGTGATAACCTTGACGCCAAGCGTACCCATGCGTTTTTTCAGTGCCTCAACTATATCCTTTGCACTGTCTGAAACAGGGAAAACACGGTTTCCCCTCTCCGTTTTAAGAGGCACTCCAAGCCCCTCGAAGAAATTCATTGTATCATACGCCGAAAAACCCGCAAGAGCGCTGTATAGAAAGCGGCTTCCTGTGGGTATGTTCTTCATTATATTGTCGTTGTCGCTGTTGTTTGTGACATTGCACCTGCCCTTACCCGTTATGGAGAGTTTTTTTCCGAGTTGTCTGTTATGCTCGATCACAACAGTGCGTACACCGTTCTCAGAGGCAAAAACGGCGGCAGCCATACCTGCCGCACCTCCGCCGATTATTGCTAAGTCGTAGTTCATTATACGTCCTTTTTATATACCTGGTTTTCTTCCCACAGCTTTTCCAGCTTGCCGAAGGTCTGCTCGATGTTGTCCTTGTTTCTTGCACTCACTGCAACGATTATCGCATTGAGCAGGCTGAGCGGAGCAACGAGCGAATCCGCAAAGCTTGCCATATCGCTCCTTGCTATAAGCAGTTCGTTCGCATAAGCGGCGAGCGGCGATGTCACGCTATCGGTTATAGCCACAACATTTGCGTTACATTTCTTTGCATACGCCGTAGCCTTTATCGTACTCTGCGAATATCTGGGGAAAGATATTGCTATAAATGCGTCCTCGCTGTTCATATGTATGATCTGCTGATAGATACCGCTTGTATTGATAGCCTGTACAAAATGCACATTGTCGAATATAAGCTGGAAGTTATAATCAAGAAATCTTGCGAGAATACTGCTGCTCATAGCGCCGAGTATATATATTCTTCTTGCCGAGCATATCTTCTCTATAGCCCTGTCAAAAACCTTCGGGTCGATTTCCTCAAGCGTTCTGCGGATACGGTCCATATCCTGCGTAAGCGTGTTCTTAAGCACTCCGTCGTCACCGATACGGTCGTTTGTGATATTGATACGCTGTACCGCTGTAAGACGGTTCTTTATCAGCGACTGTAAGCTCTTCTGAAGCTCCGGATAGCCCTCAAAGCCCATTTCTATGGCAAAGCGCACGACTGTGGACTCGCTGACGTTTACTGCGTTTCCCAGCTTCAGAGCGGTCATATAAGCCGCCTTTTCATAGCTGTTTATAATATAGTTTGCTATGAGCTTCTGACTTTTCGAGAATGTGCTCATTTTATTTTCAATCTGAACAAGTAGATCTTCCTGCATTTTAGTATCCTTCCGGCATTCCGCCAAATTTTGTGAATGTTTCATATATGTTAATTGTACTACATTTCCTTCGATTTTGCAAGCGAAAAATGCAAGATTTCAAAAAATCCCGTCAGAACAGCCGAAATATACATTTTTTTCAAACGTTGTCTCTTTCATATGCAAGCGAAAAGAATATCTCTTGCGAGAAGCGTCAAATTAAAAACAAGTATGTATATATAATAGTATTCAGAGTGTACAAACGACTATATATCTTTTGATAACCTATTTATTGGGTTTTCTTCTGATATCTCACATAGATATTGTGCTATCTTCTAATATTCATAAGCGACTTTTGCCTATTTAAGCGACAAATATGCTAAGTGACAAAAAAACGCAATATTACAGGCGTGCTGATTGCTAATAAGATAATACACATCAATTATTCTTCTTCTGCATCCATGTTCATTTCCATACGATAATAAATATCAATATCTCTTATGATGCCGTCAATATCAGAGTTAGGAAGTTCGTTAGTCCATTTCTTTAATTCGTTGATAGTAATTATTTCTTCAATCGCTTTACGGTAACGCTGTTCGATGATTTCCATCCCGTTTGCCTTGCCATCAATATACATGTTTAATTCTTGTAATATTTGAATTTTTAACTGATTTGTTTTGACAACAAAAGTTACTGGAAAATGCATAACCTTGTCCATATCAAGCAAATATTTATCATAATTATTAACTTCAGTCACTTGGAAGAAACGCCCTACAGGTCGCATTACGAAATCAATACCACCATCATTTGCATTTGTACGTCCAGTTTTAAATAACTGAAGTTCTTCTTCTTTTATGGTATCTAACGAATATCCAAAGTATACTTTCACATTTTTATAATGATTTTTCAGAATTGCATAACTGATTATTTCAAAGATTCGCGCTTCTGCGTCCTCTGAAAGTAGCGTTATAATTTTCTTCTTTTTGTCCTCATAGTCAGTTAATTGCGACATGTCCTGTAAAATTTGTATTAGTGCATGGTCTTTATTTATCAGTAAATCCACATATTTTTCAATGACCTTGCAACAAGTTTTACTTATATCATTTTTATTCACGTACAAATAGTCAATATGTATCAAGTACTTACCATTGTCTATAATAATCAAGTCATTGCTAATTTCCGTAAATTTATTTTTAAATTCACCATTGACCCGAGAATTAAGCGCATGATTCTGCAATTTACTTCCGCCGTAAAGCCTACGATAGAAATTAAAAAGTCGCATATAATCATAGCCGCCAAATTTTCTATATTTATCAGGCTGTCCATAAAAATCTGATTGATAATAGTATAGAATCGAATAAATTGCATAGATATTTGCTAAACTTCTTCTTGTTTTACTGTTTCCATGAACTGCCTTCATTTTCTTATCAAGATACTGTAACAGCAAACTGCCATTATATATTTCTTGATAGTTTGACGCATAGTCATTTTTCAGAATATCTTCAATAAATTGTTCGGTAATCTTTGGCATATCTGTTATCCTCTTGCATATTTTGATTTTGCATTTGTCTTGCGTTTTTTCTCTTTTACAAGAATTTTCCCTTTGTATTGGTCGGTTATCCCCGTCCTACGCAATCCCATTTCAAAATATTCTTCATTCATATCAATGCCCACAGCAACACGATTTAATTTGACAGCAACAGCAGAAGTCGTAAACGAACCTGAAAACGGGTCTAATACTACATCTCCCTCATTACTTGAAGCTTTAATAATGCGTTCAAGCAATGCTTCTGGTTTTTGGGTTGGATGGTTTTCATACTCGTCCATTTTGAAACGAACCCTGCTGAATTCCCATACATTACCTGGAACTTTTTCGCTGCTATATGGCTGCGGTGGATTTTTCCTGTAATCTATCAGTTTGCGTTTTGCACCTGTCTTTGCTTCAACTAAAATATCTTCATGATTAAAGATATATTTTGATTTAGAATTCTTGTTTACCATAAGAATTGGTTCATACAATGAACCGTACATTTTCTTTGACTGGACTCCAGAACTATCATATGACCATATTATCCTACATAAAACATTGTATTTTTCTGATGCGTACACATCTAAATACGGCATATGTTGCGTTGCTGTCATGAAATAAATCGTTCCATTATCAGTCAAAACACGCATACATTCATCTATCCACAATTTACACCATTCAATGTATTCATAAACCGAATTCCATTTGTCTTTATTATTTCCAAAGTCTTTTCCTATATTGTACGGTGCATCTGCAAAGATTAAAGTTACAGAGTTACTTTTCATTGATTTTAAAACTTCTAAACTATCACCTAAAATTGCCATTGAACTACCATTGTGCATTTCTTCATAAGG
>ERZ1034691.2250-NODE-2250-length-10898-cov-2.982385_pt1 | contig 10898 bp, 8 predicted proteins | sample MGYA00520638_ERZ1034691 | MGnify/ENA primary metagenome ERZ1034691 (study PRJEB33766, sample SAMN09781763) | gut metagenome | biome: gut microbiome | host: Homo sapiens | place: Madagascar | study: EMG produced TPA metagenomics assembly of the PRJNA485056 data...
CCTTAAGAGAGTCGTTTATTATCTTTTTTAACTGCATAAGCATATACTTATGCAGTTAAAAAAGATAATAAACGACTCTCTTAAGGTGGCACTCTCGCTGCTGCTTGGCGGACTGATACTCTACTGGATGTATCGCGACTTCGACTTCCGTCAGGTAGAGCATGTTCTGCTGCACGAAATGAACTGGACGTGGATGTTGCTTTCATTCCCGTTCGGCATCTTGGCGCAGGCTTTTCGTGGTTGGCGATGGCATCTCACGCTCGAACCCGTAGGCGAACATCCGCGCACGTCCACCAGTGTCTACTCCATATTCCTCTCCTATGCCGTCAGCCTTGTAGTGCCGCGTATAGGCGAGTTTGCCCGTTGCGGTGTGTTGCGCCGCTACGACGGAGTGTCGTTTCCCAAGGCTTTGGGCACGGTGGTGGTGGAGCGTGCCATCGATTCGGCACTGGTCATGTGCATAGCCCTTGTCACCATGCTGTGCCAATTCAGCGTGTTCAACACCTTCTTCGACCGTACCGGCACCAACATCGGTGCCCTGCTGGCAGGATTCTCTACCACCGGCTACATCGTCACAGCCATTTGCGGACTTGCAGTATGCCTTCTGGCGTGGTACATCATGCGTCGGTTTGCCATATATAATAAGGTGAAGGCTACGGTGCAGGGCATTTGGCAAGGCATCATGTCGATACGCAGTGTGAAGCGTCCCGTGCGCTTCGTCGTGTACACTCTCGCTATATGGGCGTGCTATTTCCTGCACTATTACCTCACGTTCTTCTGCTTCGACTCCACGTCCGGATTGGGCGTGTCGTGCGCAATGGTGACGTTCATCGTGGGCAGCATAGCCGTTATCGTTCCTACCCCCAATGGAGCCGGACCGTGGCATTTCGCCGTCAAGACCATGCTGTTACTATATGGCATAGGCGAGACCGATGCTCTCAACTTCGTGCTCATCGTCCACAGCGTGCAGACGCTGCTCGTGGTGGCAATGGGCGTATGGGCGTGGGTGGCACTCTCGTTCACCCGCAAGCAGCCGAGCCTGCAGTAAATAAGAAAGTAATAATCACAAATACTACTATTATTTAATCACTAATAAACACAATTATTATGAGTGAAATCAAAAACCTAAACCCCGAATGTATTTGGCGCAACTTTGACGCACTGACACAGGTGCCGCGCCCGTCTGGACATCTTGAAAAAGTACAGCACATGCTGCTTGAGTTTGCCGCACGCGTTGGCGTTGAGGCATTCAAGGACGCTGCTGGCAATATAGTGATGCGCAAGCCCGCATCTCCCGGAATGGAAAATCGCAAGGGTATCATCCTTCAGGCTCACATGGACATGGTACCGCAGAAGAGCAATGACAGCAACCACAACTTCGAGACCGACCCGATTCAGACATACATTGACGGCGAATGGGTTAAGGCAAAGGGCACTACTCTCGGTGCCGACAACGGTATCGGCGTAGCTGCCATCATGTCTGTTATGGAGGACAAAACTCTCGTACACGGACCCGTTGAGGGACTCATCACTGCCGACGAAGAGACCGGTATGTTCGGTGCCAACGACCTGCCCGAGGGCGAACTCAACGGCGACATCCTGCTCAACCTCGACTCTGAGACATGGGGCAAGTTCGTAATCGGTTCGGCTGGTGGTGTCGACATCACAGCTACACTCGACTATAAGGAGGTAGAGACCGACAAGGAAGACGCAGCCGTTAAGGTTGTAATCAAGGGACTGAAGGGTGGTCACTCAGGATTGGAGATTAACGAGGGACGCGGCAATGCCAACAAGCTCATGGCTCGCTTCGTACATGAGGCCATCGCCGAGTACGGTGCACGCCTCGCTACATGGCACGGCGGCAACATGCGCAATGCCATCCCGTTCGAGTGCTCTACAGTGCTCACACTGCCTAAAGAGAATGTTGAGGCTCTGAAGGAAGACGTAGCCGAGTGGTGCGCTCTGTTCAACAACGAGTATCGCACAATCGAGGAGAACATCCAGTTCTTTGCCGAGGACGTTGAGGCTCCTGCCACTCAGGTGCCCGAGGAGATTCAGGACAACCTGCTCGATGCCATCTACGGTTGCCACAACGGTGTGCTCCGCATGATTCCGGTGTTCCCGTCGGTAGTAGAGACATCGTCAAACCTCGCCATTATCGACATCGAGGGCGGCCACGCTTACTTCAAGCTGCTCGCACGTTCGTCAAGAGAGAGCATGCGCGACTATATTGCAGCCACTCTGGAGTCGACATTCTCTATGGCAGGCATGAAGGTTGAGATGAGCGGAGAGTATGGCGGTTGGGATCCCAACACCGACAGCGAGATTCTCCATCTGCTCGAGAAGAACTATCGCGAGCTGTTCAATGAGGAGGCAATCGAGCAGGTCGACCACGCCGGATTGGAGTGCTCGGTCATCCTCGGCAAGTATCCTCACCTCGACGTTGTGTCGCTCGGCCCCACAATGCGTTCGCCGCACACCACAACAGAGCGTTGCCTCATCTCTACAGTGGCTCCATTCTGGGAACTGCTTAAGAAGACAATGGCAGAAGCTCCAGTGAAATAAACAGACAGAAGTTTCGCAAGTCAGTTTCAGACTTGCGAAACTTTTTTTTTCGTATTATCGCTGCTTTCAATGCACCAACTTTAGACTGTTATCAACAAAACGGCGTGATAATCTAATTTTTAGTTATTTTAATATTGTATATCAGCGGTTTTTGCTAACTTTGCAAATTAAACAAAGTAAATAGTAAAAGTATATGGCTGGAACAAAAAAAATCAAGACTGCGCTTATCTCAGTTTTTCATAAGGACGGTCTCGACGAGCTGTTGAAGAAGCTCAACGAAGAAGGTGTTAAATTCCTCTCTACAGGTGGTACACAGGCTTTCATCGAGTCGCTTGGCTACGAGTGTCAGGCCGTTGAGAGTGTTACATCTTATCCTTCAATCCTCGGCGGACGTGTGAAGACTCTGCATCCGCGTATCTTCGGCGGCATCCTGGCTCGTCGCGACAATGAGGGCGACCTTCAGCAGATGGCTGAGTATGCAATTCCCGAGATCGACCTCGTGATTGTAGACCTCTATCCTTTCGAGCAGACTGTAGCAAGCGGCGCAAGCGAAGCCGACATCATCGAGAAGATTGATATAGGTGGTATCTCACTCATCCGTGCCGGAGCCAAGAACTTCAACGATGTAGTAATCGTTCCGAGCAAGGCAGAGTATGGCATGCTCCTCGATATCGTCAACAAGAAGGGTGCTGAGACCGACCTCGCAGAGCGTAAGGTATTCGCCGAGCACGCTTTCGGCGTAAGCAGCCACTACGATACAGCAATCCACGAGTGGTTTGCAAAGAAGAATTAGGAGTTAGGAATTAGGAATTAGGAATTAGGAGTTTTGAATTTTGAATTGTTCTCGGCTTCCGCCTGCGATTTTGAATTTCTGATTTTTGAATTTGGAGTTTTGAATTATGATTAATAACATTTACTAAATACAACAATTATGGAACCAATGAAGTTTAATGCGCTGCTCAAGTCAACGATTTGGGGTGGCGAGAAGATTATCCCTTTCAAGCATCTTGATGTGCAGCAGGAGAATGTAGGCGAAAGCTGGGAAATTTCTGGAGTGCCCGGCAATGAAACTATAGTAGCCAATGGCGAGTTTGCCGGCAAGAAACTCAATGAGGTTGTTGCCGAACAGAAGGAGAAACTCGTAGGTAAGGAGAACTACGAGCGCTTCGGCAATGAGTTCCCGCTGCTCATCAAGTTTATCGATGCACGTCAAGACCTCTCTATTCAGGTTCATCCTACCGACGAGATTGCCAAGCGTCAGGGCAAGGAGCGTGGCAAGACCGAGATGTGGTATTTGCTCGACTCTGACAAGGACGCTACATTGCTGTGTGGTCTGAAGCAGCAGATCACACCGACACAGTATGCCGAGATGGTTGCCAACGACACCATTTGCGATGCCATTGCACGCTACGATGTCAAGGAGGGCGACTGCTTCTTCCTGCCTGCAGGACGTATCCACGCCATCGGTACTGGCTGTTTCCTCGCCGAGATTCAGCAGACCAGCGACGTGACATATCGCATCTACGACTTCAAGCGCAAGGACAAGGACGGCAACTATCGTGAGTTGCACACCAAGCAGGCTGCCGAGTGCATCAACTATAACGTTGAGAGCAACTACCGCACCGAATATACTCCGCAGAAGAACCAGGGAGTGAGCCTCGTTCAGTGTCCTTACTTCTGCACAGCTGTCTATGATCTCGACGAGCCGATGACGCTCGACTATTCTGAACTCGACAGCTTCGTTATACTCATCGGCCTTAAGGGCGAGGCTACTATCACCGACAACGAGGGCAACACTGTCACTCTGAGCGCCGGTGAGAGCATGCTTGTGCCTGCCACAACAGAGACTCTGAAGATTGAGGGAACACTGAAGTTCCTGGAGACTTACGTGTAAGACATTAGATAATCAAAGCCTCTCCCTATCATACATATGTTGTATGAAGGAAGAGGCTTTGTAAAGCTTAATGGTGTGTTCGTATTTTGTTAATGGGATATATAGATATAAACTATGTGCAACATAATCAAACAAAAAGATGGATTCAAAGGAGAACGAGCATTGGTTCTTCCTACGTCAATTATAAAATCTTTAGAAACTGACGTGGTGGCATCTATCCTATATATCACAGATATCGGATATTATCCCAAGGCATTGCATCATTTTCGTGAACGTACAACACCAATAGACCAGTATGTTTTTATCTATTGTATTGAAGGTGAAGGATGGTATCGCTTGCGTGATCATGAGTATAAGATAGCGTCCGGACAATATTTTATTATACCTGCAGGAGAAGTACATGCTTATGGATCCAATGATGAGAATCCATGGACAATTTATTGGATTCACTTTAAGGGTAAACTTGCTTCAGAATTTGTCAGTCAAGCTGTTGCTCCAACCGAGCTCCGTCCAAGTGTACATTCCCGTATTAGTAATAGAATAGACCTCTTTGAAGAAATTTTCCATACATTGGAAATGGGCTACAGCCGTGAAAACCTGCTTTATTCATGTTCTATATTTTATCATTACTTAGGAACGTTGCGGTATTTGCAACAATATCGAGACGTAGTGTTGGGACACAAAGTAAGGACAAACATCATTGTGGCAGCTATTCATTTTATGAAAGAGAATATTGAGAAGAAATTGACCTTAGCTGAAATCGCCCGGCATGTTGGTTATTCGCCTTCTTATTTTTCGGTGTTGTTCAGTCAACGAACTGGTTATTCTCCGCTCTCCTATTTTAATTATCTAAAGATACAGAGTGCATGCCAATTGCTTGACTTTACGGATATGAGGATAAATCAGATTTGTTACAAGATAGGTATCGACGATAGTTACTATTTCTCCCGCCTATTCCATAAAATCATGGGTATGTCGCCAATGAAGTATAAGAAGATGAAGAAAGGGTGAGGATAGGTCATGTCTTAATATAAAGGGCAATGCAAAATCAATATACCACCCATAAAAAGCAACAGACAGATTCAGATGAACCTGTCTGTTTGGAAAACTTATTTTATCCGAATAGCTTTCCCTTTTTTAGTGTGAATCGTTAATATGTTGTCTTTGCGGGTTACTTCACCGTCATTGCCTTCAACCGATATTTCTCTATTTTGCATAGAAGCAGGCAAAGCTATGCGGCAGGTTCCACCCTGCTCGGGATATATTGTAATTTGCAGCACGCTACCGTCTTTCTGTTCTGCCGACACCAGGAATGCTCCCATTGCTCGCAAATCCTTAAATGATACATCCTTCCAAGAAGCTGGGATGGCAGGGAATATCCTAATGATGCCAGTATGGCTTTGCAGAAGCATCTCCTGAATTCCGGAAGCAAATGCAAAATTACCCTCAAGCGTAAACGGACGATATGTGAACAGCGACTTTCCACTCTTGGTCTGGTCGCCATTGGCATGGAAAGTGTTAGGCAGACAGAAGCATTCGGCGAATGTCTTCAGAGCCTGTGCTGCTCCTTCACCGTCAAAGGCACGAGCTTGCATATTTCCCAACCAGCTATATGAATAGCCACACCAGTAATCAGGTCCCACGTCCTGCAAGCGTTTGATGGTTGCATTGATAATCTTTTGCGACTCTTCTCCCTGGCTGTAATCAATCAGTCCTAACGGATGTATCGACATGGCGTGCGAGAAGTGACGATGCGAATTCTTATATGGGAATCCCTTGGCTATGGTCAGCGAACTGTCATTGTCGACATCCAATGCCGGCAATTCGTTGCCAACTTTAGTCCAATGGGCAGCCTCATCGTTCAGTTGCAGTGCAGTAGCCATTTCGGAAGCAGCCTTGAAAGCAAACTTCATCAACGAAAGGTCATAGTTGGTCATATCCTTAAACCATGCTTGCAAACTGTTGTCGAACACTTCCGGACTAGAACTAAGTGGTAGACGGCGAATGCCATTTTTGTCTACATACGACAGCTGCTCAAGGAAAGTGGCTACATCTTTTGTAAACGGATAGGCACGTTCTTTCAAGAACTTCGAGTCTGCAGAGTATTTCCATTGCAGGTAGAAGTGTTGTGACAACCATGCACTGACGGTAGGAGACATAGAATATTGAATCCATCCTCCCATTGGTTCGCCAGTCAATGTACATACGCCAGGAACATTTATACCATCACATTCGTAGAACTGCTTCGTGTATTTCTTGTAGACATCACGTTGTTTCCAGAGCGTATTCAGATAGCCCATTCCTTCTTTCAGATGATTACCGATATAAGTGGGCCAATAGCTCAACTGCGTATTCAGGTCATGATGATAATCGCCTTTCCAAGGTGGAAGATTTCCATTGTCGGCTGTCCATACGGCTTGGAGCGATATTGGAGATGAGTTAGCGCGAGTGGCTGAACCAAACTTATACATTTCATTGTCGTACTGACGCTGCAATACCGAGTCGGGAATGGAAACGGATGAAGCCTTCCAATAGCTGTTCCAATAGTCCATGTGGTTGTGATAGTCGGCAGCTACACCTCGATTCATGGCTTCCAGTGTCTTGTCGGATGCCTTATATTGCGACATAGAGGACGATATGCTCCAGACACCATACATATTATTGCCTATTTGTTTCCAACGAACGTTCACATCGTAATAGAACCCATTCCAACCAGGCTGGTGATACGTTACTTCATGTTCGTCGGTCTGTACCGTTCCCTGCTCATAACCCAAAGTGCGCAAGCTTAATCCTGCTACGGGTCCGTTATCCTTAGTTTCGCCAGGTTTGTTGTATTCGGGAACTGTCAGGCTCGGCTTGATGTCTTCGGGCAGATTCTCAAATACAAACCAACCTACGGGTTCAGTAGCGTGAACAAAAGTCTTCAATGTGATACCATTGTTCCAGCGAGCCTCGCATGTGGCATTGTTCAGATACAGACGTATGTCACTCGGTTCGCCTATTTTTCCCAGATTGAACTCAAGTGCAGCTCCTGGAATCTTAGAGGGAGCAGGAAGCTGGTCGTAAGGCCAGTCGTATTTTTTCTGTACAGGCAGGTAATAGCCTTTTTTACTTGTTCATAAACCCACGCGAAGCGGTTGTTAGGTCCGGATATACTGTCCATCGGACGAAGATTCCACAGGTCGGTTCGGTCGAGAGAAAGGCGCAGCGCAGAGTCGCGTTGCCATACCAATGTTCCTATGGTGGCATTACCTAATGGGATGCCCTCATCCCAGCTTTTAGCCAATTGCTCAAACTGCAGGTCGCTCGGGGATGGGTTTAGGGCCCAGTCATTGCTTGTATATTTGCTACAAGCAGTACATGACAGCAAGACTATGAGCATAGATAATAATGTTCCTGTATTCATATTGCTTCGCTTTATTGATTTAATAATTGTTGTATAGCAGCATTTCCCTGCGTTTGTTTCTCTTTCTTGGCATCTGCAGAAAACAATGCGTCTAACTGATACATGGGAATATTGTTGGTCGGTTTGAATTCTGCCGAATCGATATACTCCTTGACTGACTTAAGCAATTGTTTTGTAGCTTTACGCTCGTTAATGTTTTTCGAGATGTCAAGGTTCAGGAAAAACAGCTTTCCTTTGCCTACTTGAGCTTCGAAGGCTATGCCTAACTTACGGTTTGCTTCATAGGTGTCTACACTTTGTATGATAGGAGTCAGCTCGGTCATTGCTGTCAGGTCGACAGCTCCCGCATAATTCAGAATGTCCCACCACTGCCAGTCGGCATAATCGGCTGTGGGGAAATTGCGGAATACAGGATGTTGGTTGTGAATGCAAGTTCCCACAATCATCGGGTCCCAGTTGAACATAATCGGATTCCAGAAGTGACTTGCAAAATGAGTCTTTCTGCCCATAATAGTTTTAGGAACGAAGCAAACTGATTCTCCCTTTTCGAGCATAGCTCTTGCCTCCTGCCAGTCGCGTGTCAGCTTCATGTCATGTGTCGAATTCTCTGTTGTAGGATATACCCAGATGTCCCATTCGTTTCGAGTATTGTCAGCTATCTCTGCACGGAATGTGTATTTGCCAGCTTTTCGGATAGCAGACAACGACACATTCACTTCGCCCAATGCACTTACCATGCCAGTCTTTAATGTAGCATGAGACAGCTTGCCTTGGGCGACGATGTGTCCGGATTCGTCAGTCAGTTGCCAGCGTATCTTACCAGGTTTTATATCATTCTCTCCAAATTGATAGATTTCCATCTTAGGACTAAACTCTTCCTTTTCGGTGTGTATACGTTTGGGGATACGAGCCAGTATTACTACCGGAGCACATGACTCACGAAACTTCTCTGCAGAAACCAACCCTTTACTCACCCTGAATGCATCCAAAATGCCAACAAATGCACTTCCCTGACCGGGAAAGTCGGATAATCCTAACAATTGGAAACCTCCTGATTTGGATGTTCTCATCAGAGCCTCGTTTACCTCTTTATATTGCAATACGGTATGAGCGCCAGTGGCACGGAAGAACTCATCAGCCTGGTGTAGCATACCGTTCTTTGTAAGGCGTTCTTGGAAAACCTTGAAGTTGCGAGGTTCCAATACACCAGTATATTTCGCCATCTCTTTAAAATTCGGGAACATGCAGCGTTGTCCTGTTTCGTGGGCAATAACCGGCACGTCTATATCAGATGTCTCGTTCAAGTCCCAGTCGGTGTTTGGCTTGCCTTCGTATACAGTTATCCATCCCTTTGTTGTAACGTGAGATGTATAATACTGGTCTGTTTTGACATGTGTTCTTGCAGTGGATGCCGAGTATAGATGACGGTTATCGTATGCCCGTCCTTTTTTAATCAAGTCCTCCAAAACATTAAAGTCACCCTCGTTTTCATTACCGTTACAGTACAATAAGAATGATGGATGATTGCCATATTCTTTCAGAATAGCATACATTTCCTTTTCGAAGAAATTCCTACGGTCGGGATATTGTCCTACATCCTTTATCCACATCGGAAGTTCGACTTGGAGGTATACGCCTAATTCATCAGCAGCTACAAAGGCGGCTTCGGGCGGACACCACGAGTGAAAACGTACATGATTGAAACCATACTCCTTGATAGTTCGCATGATACGTTTCCAATCATCAGGATTGGTTGATGGGTAGCCTGTCAATGGGAAGACAGCACAGTCCAAAACACCTCGCAGATGAATATTCCTGTTGTTCAGACGGATATGATGCTTGTCTTGTTCCACTTTGCGCATACCAAAACTAAGACTTTTGCTGTCCATTCCAGCTTCAGTAGACAACGAGGCTTCCAATGTATATAAATTCGGCGAGAACTCATCCCATAAGGCTATCGTCTTGCCAAGGGCTATAGTTTGTTCCGTCACATCGTCTTTGCCTTTGAATGTCACAGCATTTGTCGATGTGGCAACTTGCTTTCCATTCTTATCCTTAATAGTCAATGTAAGATTGCCTTTACCGTTTTTGCCACCAGTATGGAATGCACAACGAATGCTGACGTTCTTCTGTTGGATGTCTGGGTTAACTTGAACGTTTTCCAGATAGAAAGTCGGCTTTGCCTCCAATCGTATTTTTCCGACTATACCATTCCAGTTAGTCTGTGTATATTCGGTCGTACCATGATCCCATTGATCCATGGGATATTTAAGTCGGTTGTCCACACATATGGTCATGGTATGCGACCCGGGTGTCAGCTGCTTGGTTAATACGAAACGATTGGGTGTAGACAGGCGTTCGTCAGTTCCAGCCGGAACTCCGTCTATATACACACTTGTTTCCCAATGGCAACGTTCCAGTGTCAATATTATTTCCTTATCTGTCCATGAGTTAGGTATTTCGACTTCTCGCTGATACCAAGCCTGGCCGCAGTACTCAAACTTACGGCTCAGTCGGTCGACGTGAGAAACAACGTTGGGAATACCTTTCCCACTTTCGTCCATTGACCCAGGCAGAGCGATGGTCTCTGTCAGTTTGCTCAGATAGAGTTCCGAACCTGCGGTCTTGCCAAATCCCATCGGGTCTAACTGGAAACGCCACAGTCCTGACATGTCGATAGACATTTCCTGGCCTTGCATCCCAAGTGCAAATGCCATTATTATTAGAAGACTGATGTATTTTCTCATATTATTTGTTTTTTTTATTATTATTCGAAAACGCGATATGGTCGGTTTATCATTGTTTTATGCACCTGTACTCCCTGGTGATTATTGTCCAATCTATAAGCTTCTTCCAAATAGGTCTGGGCAATGTTAGTTTCTCCTAAACCAAGATGGCCTAATCCCATAAGATAATTACAATGGATGACATTCTTCTTGTTCATATCGTCTTCCCATATTTGTAAGTCGGGTAGCGAGACGGCGAAATAATCCATTTTGAATGTATCGAAGATATGCTTCTCGCCATAGTCTA
>ERZ1034691.2251-NODE-2251-length-10897-cov-3.688895_pt1 | contig 10897 bp, 10 predicted proteins | sample MGYA00520638_ERZ1034691 | MGnify/ENA primary metagenome ERZ1034691 (study PRJEB33766, sample SAMN09781763) | gut metagenome | biome: gut microbiome | host: Homo sapiens | place: Madagascar | study: EMG produced TPA metagenomics assembly of the PRJNA485056 data...
CTGTTCAAAACGTTCAGCTAAAAATCCGCCAATCATTTCTGTTCCGTCCATACATACAACGGTATCTACATAGGATGGATTACCGGTCTTCTGGTAAAGCCCTTTTGCAGCTTCTTTTGCCTCTTTTACACGAGCCTTCATACTGGTTACATCAATATAGTAATTGATGTGCGAATGGCTGGTAGCAAAATGTCCCGGTATTGCATGTAATGCCAGATTGTTGTTTTCCTGTGAATAAAATTTGACCATGCGTTCTTCCATTTGATTTACCCCCTGTTTGATAATTTATTGGATTCCGGTACTTCCGAAACCACCTCTGTCCTGGTTGCCCAGGCTTTCTACTTCTTCAAAACGAATCTGCGGCTGATTCTCTACAATACGGAACTGTGCGATACGGTCATTAACATGAATCACGGTATCACGCATTGCAATTGCAGGCAGTCTCCACATATCATTGTCTCCACAGTAGGAACCGTCTACGATTCCGCAGCTGTTTGCCTGAATAATTCCGAAATTCTTATAAGTAGAACTTCTTGGCATAATGTGTGCTTCATATCCCTTTGGCAGCTCCATTGCCACACCAAGGGGAATCAGCTTGAATTCTCCTGCTTTCATTTCGACTTCTTCGGATGCACGAAGATCAATCCAGTCGGATTTGCCATCGATATATGTAAGCTTTTCGATTTTATCTGTAAAATATTTGATACGAATCTTTTCCATTCTGCTAAAAACTCCTTTTCTCCTACTGCCATTCCAGGTCATCATGCTCTACTTTCTTATCTCTGAGCATCAGTTCTTTTACTGCATCTTTCGCAGGTTTATCTTCAAATAATACTTCATTGACCTGTTCAATAATCGGCATATCTACATGATATTTCTTTGCTAAAGCAATTGCTGCCTTGGCAGAATAGACACCCTCAACGACCATCTTTACTTCATCCATTGCCTGCTGCATGGTATAACCCTGACCCATCAGATATCCGGCGCGGCGGTTTCTGCTGTGCTTGCTGGCACAGGTTACGATTAAATCACCCATTCCGGTCAGTCCGCTTAAGGTCTCATATTTTGCTCCCATAGCAAGGGCAAGTCTTCCCATCTCGGAAATTCCACGGGTAATCAGTGCTGCCTTGGTATTATCTCCATAACCAAGTCCGTCTGCCATACCTGCTGCCAGCGCAATGACATTCTTTAAGGATGCGCCGATTTCCATACCCAGTACATCCGGGCTGGTATAGACACGTAATACTTCGCTCATAAAGGTATTCTGAACCAGCTCTGCTGTGGCACGTTTCTTTGCTCCTGCTACCAGGCTGGTTGGGATTTCTTTTCCTACTTCTTCCGCATGGCTTGGTCCGCATAAAACTGCTACTTCACACTGTGGAATCTCTTCCATAATGATTTCAGATAAAGTCATTAACGTATTCTCTTCGATTCCCTTTGCCACGCTGACAATAAGCTGTCCTTTTGCTACAAACGGGCTCATTGCTTTTGCCGTGCTTCTGGTAAATGGAGAAGGCACCGCTAAGACAAGCATGTCTTTTCCCTCGATTGCTTCTTTTAAATCTGTTGTAAAAATAATATCATCCGGTAAAATAACGCCCGGCAGCTTCTCTGCCTGCTCATGCTTTTCCTTTAACATTTCAATTTCCGGTGCAAGTGCAGACCAGATTGTAATCTTATGACCGTTTTTATGTAATACCACCGATAAAGCAGTTCCCCAGCTTCCGGCTCCAATGATACTGATATCAGACATTTGTTTTTTCCTTTCCTATGCTTCCTGTTTCTTTGAATGGAAACTGAATTTGTTCTCGGTTCCCTTAAGAAGTCTTCCGATGTTGGCATGATGTAAAATGATTGCCAGTCCCGCCACAAAACCGAATACAATATACACCTCCGTCAGATACTGCTCCGGTACGGAAAGCAGTCCCATCTGGCCAAATACGATAATCTGTATTTCAAGACTGATTACACCAAGTATGGAACCCAAGGAAACATACCGTGTGATTGCTACCACGAGAATAAAAATTCCAAGGCTTATTGGCACTGCCAGCGGACAGAAGCCAATCAGAAGACCACCGGTACAGGCAATTCCCTTTCCGCCTTTAAATTTCATATAAGCCGGGAAATCGTGACCTAAGATGCAGCCCACACCAGCATAAAGCTCTAAGACCTTCACACTGTCCGGATAACGGTTCCGGAAAATGAGCCATACAATGACCATTGCCATAAATACCTTGCACACATCACCGATCAAGGTAAGAACGCCTGCCTTCACGCCGAGGTTACGCATGGTATTGGTAGTTCCTACATTTCCACTGCCCACCTTACGTAAATCCACATTTTCTTTCTTTCCATATAAGAAGCCGGATAAAAACATACCGCATAAATATCCGATTCCTACTGATATTACACGTCCGAATAACATTTTATTTATCTTCCTTTCTTTCCCTTATAATGAATTTCAGGGAAGTACCCTTAAAGCCAAATGCTTCCCGAATCCTATTTTCCAGATATCTTGTATAAGAAAAATGCATCAGGTTCTTGTCATTTACAAAGATAACAAAAGTTGGCGGTTTTACCGCTGCCTGTGTAATATAATATAATTTTAAGCGTTTTCCCTTATCGGTCGGCGGCTGCTGCATGGCAACTGCCTCTGCCATAATCTCATTTAATACACCGGTTGCCACACGCATGCTGTTATTTTCAAGCACTACATCAATGGTCTCAAAAATCTTGCCGGTACGCTGTCCGGTCTTAGCAGAAATAAATAAAATCTCCGCATATGGCATGAAGCTTAAAATCTGACGGATTTTCTCTGTATGCTTGTAAATGGTCTTATCATCCTTTTCAATGGCATCCCATTTATTCACTGCAATGATAATTCCTTTGCCTCTTTCATGGGCAATTCCTGCAATCTTGGCATCCTGCTCGGTTACGCCTTCTGTGGCATCAATTACAATAATAACCACATCTGCACGCTCCACTGCTGTTACCGCCCGGATGATACTGTAACGCTCTAATTCTTCTTTAATCTTATTCTTTCTCCGGAGTCCTGCCGTATCAATAAATACATATTCTTTGCCGTTGTATTTTATATCTGTATCAATGGCATCTCTTGTGGTTCCGGCGATGTCAGATACAATCACACGGTTCTCACCGGTCAGCTTGTTAATCAGTGATGACTTACCTACGTTCGGCTTACCTACAATGGCAATACGCGGTCTGTCATCTTCTGCTTCTTCTAACATTTCCTGGGTAAAATGCTTTGCCACTTCATCTAACAAATCACCGATTCCAAGTCTGGATGCTGCGGATACCGGAACCGGGTCACCAATTCCAAGATTATAAAATTCATAAACATCCGGCATATATTTTTTAAAATCATCTACTTTATTTACTGCAAGAATAACCGGCTTCTTGGAGCGGCGCAGCATGTCAGCTACTTTCTGGTCTGCATCTACAAGCCCCTGTCTTACATCCGTAATAAAAATAATGACATCTGCGGTATCAATGGCGATCTGTGCCTGCTCCCGCATCTGGGATAAAATAATATCTCCGCTGTCCGGCTCAATACCGCCGGTATCAATTAAGGTAAAGTTATAGTCAAGCCAGGATACTTCGGCATATATACGGTCACGGGTTACACCCGGTGTATCCTGTACGATAGAAATTCTTTCACCTGCCAACACGTTAAAAAGTGTTGATTTTCCTACGTTTGGTCTGCCTACAATAGCTACTACTGGTTTACTCATTCTGTCTCCTTCCAAGGACTGCATTCAGCAAATCCTGCCCGCTTGATTTTACAATATCTGCCTGTACTTGTAAAGTTCTTTTCAGCTCCGTCAATGTGATGTCATCTAAGAAAACATCCTCTCCCATACGCAATACATTGCATGGCAGCAGTATCTCATCTCCCAAATCTTCATCCTTAAGCTGTGCGATAATATCCTGTCCGGTCAGAAGTCCTGCAACGGTAATCCGTTCTCCGAAGAAATCGTTTCGGATCACGCGGACCCGTATCTTTACATTTGGAAACTTCTCCTTCATTTCTCCTGTCAGTTCCTCCAAAATCGGTCCTGCCAGCTTTCCGGTTACCAGCGTAACTGTCCTTTTCAGATTGGCATCACCTTTTTCTGCTGCAAGTGCCTCCCGGAATTCATCCCGCAGCAGTGTAATCATTCCCACACCATTTTCCAGCTGGATATACCCATCATAGTTTTCTGCAGACGGAAGAGGCTGCTCTGCCAGAAGATACCACTCGTCTCCTCCATGCACAAAGTGTGTACCGAAATGCTCCATGCAATAATCCTGCCAGCGGTGAATCTGCTCTAAAACTTTTCCTGCATCCTCTTTTTCAAAAGCTTCCAAAGGATATAAGCCCTCCCGGTATTTTGTCAGGCCGACCGGTACAATAGAAAGGCTCTGCATATTTGGAATGTATTCTGTCAGATCACGGATGGTCCGCTCTAACTCTTCGCCCTCACTGAAGACCATGCAGAGTACAACCTGTCCATTCATTTCAATTCCGGCATCTGATAAGCGTTTGATTTTCTTTAAGGCTTCTCCAGCGAAACGGTTGTGCAACATGGTACAGCGAAGCTTCGGATTCGTGGTATGCACCGACACATTAATCGGTCCAAGATTGTAGTATATGATACGTTCAATATCCTTATCCTTCATATTGGTCAGCGTTACATAATTCCCCTGTAAGAAGGAAAGTCTGGAATCATCATCTTTAAAATAAAGTGTCTCACGCATGCCCGGCGGCATCTGGTCAATAAAACAGAACATACACTTATTGGAACAGGATTTGTAATCGTCCATCAGCCCATTTTCAAATTCGATTCCAAGGTCTTCATCATAATCTTTTTCAATTTCCAGTTCCCACTCTTCGCCATTATTCTTTCTTACTACCACCAGAAGATACTCGTCCTCTGTCAGGAACTGATAGTCAAATACATCTTCTATTTCTTTGCCATTAATGGAAATCAGCTCATCTCCCGGCTCCAGCTCAAGCTCCATGGCAATGCTGTCCGGTTTTACTCCACTGATGACATGTTTCTTTGTATGCATAAATTATTTTCTCAATCTTTCTATATTATAATACCTCTCTAGTTTACAATAAAAAGGGCAGAATAACAACAGTTATTCCACCCTTCCACTTATTCCTGCTCCATGCTCATGCTTCTGTCTTCCATTTCCTGTAATGTCATCAGTTCATCCTCTGACTCAATGATATGTAACTCCAGCAGTTTGTTAATCGTGTATACACAACGATCATTCAAATTCAAATTGAAATAATAATCTTTACTGTTTTCCATTCCCCACATCCGTTGTTCTCTCCTGGTAAGCTGGATCCCCTGACTGTTATAGACATGCAGATACAGTCCATTGACATACGTATGTATATAGTAGTTATCATTTACTGTATTCAGATAAATATGTCCTGCCCGGATGTCCTTAAGATAAGCATCATATATTTCCTGTGCCCGCTCATCATTTATATTAATGCTGTCATATTCCAAATTCTGGTCATAGGCATCAAACTCCATTGAAATAATATGATTATTCGGATCATCATAATTCACCATCAGATTTCCCTTGAGATAATTCTCCGGATCCATAGACATAGCATAAATTCTTGAAACAACCGAATCTGCATTTTCATAATAATTTTTAGCAGCCGGTACATCATAGCTTCTTACCATAACGCTTCCGTCCGCAAGCTGATAATCAATCTCCACCCACTGCAATGCCTTATCTAAATCAGACGAGCCCTGATATGCCTGAAATTCCTTCTTTGAATCAATAATCTGCTGATGAATACTCATAATTTCATCAATTCCGCTTTCTGAATTTTCTTCTATATCAAAATAGCAGTTAATATTTGCTGCGACAATTTCCTTCTTATCCGGGATTTTATTTTCCAGTCCGAAAGCATTCCATTTGATGCAAAAAAGAAATACGACTGAAATTCCTAACATGACGCCGCATTCTAATAATCTCTTTTTGGTCACTACACGCAGCCTCTTCGTCAAAATCATTTCCGCAATGAAAAATGCCAGAAAACCTGCAATCAATGTTGTAAATAAAACCATCAGGAAATTGCCCAGTGATGTATGTACCAGCACGCCAAACAGTCCGCTCAGCAGAATTGCAGTAAGAAAGGCCACGCAAAAAGCCATTCCCCAGCGGAACACCGGGCGGGTTGCCGGAATTGTAAGCACATCTCCCGTGGTTTCCAGTTTACGTTTCTGATAAAGCATGCAGGATATTACTATCAGCACCACACCCACCAGCACATAGATTCCTACAACCGAAAGGCCAAACATATGGTATTCTATCCTGTCCTCTAAATAGTCATACTCTACTCCCACCTTATTTGAAAGATATATCACCGGTGATAAAATACTATTCATACGGTCAGCATAAGAATTCGCCATACCATAGCCAATTGTACTAATCATACATGTAATCACATAGCGGCATCCTATATATAATACGTTCAGAATAATCGTAAATACCGGCATTGCCAATAACTGACCGGTAAACATGCCAACGAAAATTGCCATACTGTAGAAGAAAAAGCCCTCTCCCGTCAGCATCAGTGCCCACGCCAGCAGATACTGCAGACTTGTAATTCCCTGCATAATGCAGCATACTGTTCCAATAATAAACGCCAATAGTACAGGAACCACAATCATGCAGAATCCTGACAGGAAATTACTGATAAAAAGTTCTGTTCTTTTCAATGGCAGTGAATGAAACAGATGTGAGCTTCTGTTATTATAAAGATAATAAAATACTGCCATTGCTGCAATAATTCCAATTGCCAGACTAAGGAGTGCAATAAGCGCACCGCTTCCATCTGAAAACAGAATCTGCATAAAATTATTCATTTTTATTTCTTTAATTTCCTGTGCTGAATAACCTTCATAAGAAATCCCGGAATTCACTAACAGCCGCAGAGGAACCATACATAGCAGCAATATCGTATAAATCAGCCAGACAGGCCAGAAATGCGTAATATTTTTCCAAAATACCGTCTTATTAAAGTAAGATGTCTTTGACCGCATAATCCGCACCTCCTAATTCGTAAATAAAAATTTCTTCCAATGTCAGAGGCAGCACATCAATCAGCATCGGCGAAGTCTGTTCTAACCGCAGCTTTGCCTCTTTGGGATTGCCTTTTACAATCATGGTATATACCCTTCCTGTACTGGACATATGTAACACTTCAAAATCAGCCGGAAGCTTCGGCATTCTTTCCTGATATGCCACCTGAATCTTACAGACACTTCCCTGCAGTTCGCTTAAGGAACGTTCTAACATTACTTTTCCATGATGCATAATGCCCACATGGTCACAGACATCCTCCAGTTCTCTTAAGTTATGGGAAGATACTAACACCGTAGTTCCATGTTCTGCCACATCAGACATGATAATGCTCCAGATCTGCCTTCTCATTACCGGGTCTAGTCCATCTACCGGCTCATCTAAAATCATAAGCTCCGGTCTGCAGCTGATTGCCAGCCAGAAAGCCGCCTGCTTCTGCATGCCTTTCGACATTCTCCGGATAGACATCTTCGGATCAATATTCGAAAATGCATCCCGGATCCGGAAAAACAAATCTTCATCAAAAGTCTTATAGATTCCCTTATAAAAGCGTTTCATTTCCATGACATCTGCCTGCTGGAAATAGAAAAGATCATCCGGAATATATGCAAATCTGGCCTTTGCCTGAGGATTCTCATACACCGGCATCCCGGCTATTTCTATGTTGCCGGCATCCGGCTTATAGATTCCGGTAATATGTCTTATTATCGTAGATTTCCCGGCTCCGTTTGGTCCTACCAGTCCATAAATTGCTCCATCCTTTACATGCAGGTTTACACCGTCTAACGCCCGGAAATCTCCAAATGTCTTCACTACATTATTTACCCGTATCATGAATATATTCTCCTCCTTCCAGTTCCGTTATCCGATGTTTCAACTGCTCCGGCTCTACTGCCAGATACAGTAATTCTGATACGATTTCATCAAAATGTCCTTTTAATTCCACAGTTCTTGCATCCTTTACATGCTTCTGGGCAGCCACAAATGTGCCTTTCCCAGAAATGGTATAGACATATCCTTCTTTCTCCAGATCCCGGTATGCCCGCTGGATGGTATTCGGATTAATTGCCAGTGTTGCTGCCAGTTCACGCACAGATGGCAGTTTTTCATCCGCTGTCAATGCATTGGAAATCACAAGATGACGCATTCCATCTTTAATCTGTTCGTAAATAGGCTTTGCATCCCTGTAATTAAGCTGTATCACTTCGCTTCCTCCTTTCGGAATATCGTAGGTGTATTATCCGTATTACTTCAATTGATACGCACACTATAACATCCCAGCAGATGAGACACAAGAAAAATATCTGTATGATTTTATTAATAATTCCTTAATGCCGTTCGCGTAAACTACGAGAAACACGCTTTGCGAGTAGCGAGAAAAAGACGGAACCAGTTTACACTGATTCCGTCTCGTCACACTATTTCCATCTTCCTGTCATCCGAAAATATTATTCACATTTTTCAATTGCTGCAATTACTTCATTTAACTTCTGTAATTCATCTTTGATTTCGCGGTTGTTATTACCAAAGTCTGTAGCCAGTGCAGATACATTGGTTGCAACAATTGCGAATCCTTTTCCAGCCTCTCCTGCACGGGCAGCCTCAATAGAAGCGTTTAATGCAAGAATCTTCTGGTTCTTTTCAATCTTGTCCAGCTGTTTGGTGATATCATTAATCTTCTGGATGTATTCTGAGGTCTTCTGTACATTCTCATGAATATCAGAATTCTTCTTCTCTTCATCCATTCTTTTCTCTTCAGATGCTGCAAGCTGTGTCAGAACGATAGTCAGAGCTGCTATCTTAGCTTTAGCTTCATTTTCATCCTCTGCGTCTTCCTTCTTCGCATAAGAAAGATATCCAACAATTTCAATTCCGGTTTTGATTACATCTCTGTATTCAGATGCTTCACCTTCCCCGATTGCTACACTTCCATCAGAATCCAGAAGTAATGGTTTTACTCCTGTTACGTTTTCCCATTGTGCAAAAAGTACCTCTATATCTTCTGCATTAAATATCTCATTCAACTGCATATTTCTGTCCTCCTAAATTATTTATCTTAATTATATCACATGTTTGCTTTGTGAACAAAAAAATTTTTCATTTTTTGACATTTTTCTATTTAATGCACAAAAATGCCCCAAGATTTCCTCTTCTTCCATGGCTTGCTCTATGCGAAAATAACAGTTCACTGTTACAACAGGTACACACATTCGGTAAGATTAGTTTTTCCGGCAGGATTCCCGCATCTAAAAGCACTCTTTCATTGGCTTTCCAGAGATTTAACTGATACTTTCCATTTTCTTTCCGGTACATAATTTCACTGCCATGACCAGAAAACTCCTGCTCAAATTCCAGTGCCACATCTTCACTTACTTCATAACAGTCCTGGCAGATAGATGGACCTATCGCACACCATACATCCTCCGGTACTGTTCCATATGCTTCTGCCATTGCTTTCAGCGTGGCTCTTCCCATTCTGTTAACCGTGCCCCTCCAGCCGGAATGGCTCAGTCCGATTGCCCTATGCTTTGTATCCACAAAATAAAGCGGCACACAGTCTGCATAAAAGGTTGCAAGCATCAGCCCCGGCACATCGGTAATCAATCCATCCACATCATGATACGGCCGTTCCTTTGTCAGTCCGCTTCCTGCATCCTCTGCTGTTACTTTTCTTACATTGGTGGTATGGGTCTGGTCAGAGCAGACAATCTGCCCTGCCGGAACTTCCATTGCCTCAGCTACCCTGCGGAAATTTTCCTTTACTGCCTCTATATCATCTCCACGGTTAAAGCTTAAATCCAGCGAAGAAAATTCATTCTTACTTACTCCACCCATTCTTGTGGTAAAGCAGTGTTTTACCATATCAAGTGCCTGCAGCTGTGGATACTGCAGCAACACTAATTCTTTTTTCCCCGCATGGGAAAATACGGACGGTATCATGGTTCGTCCATCCTCTTTTATCTGAAATTCTGTCATTTTTCTTTTCCTGTTCTTATTTTTCCAGTTCCAACTCCATGCTGTAACGGATTCCATGCTGTAACTGGTTCCATTCTCCAGCATTCCTTTTCCTGTATCAAATCTCATCTGTCACTAATAAGGCTCTATATAGGGGAAAGCATCCTTCAGCCACTGTATGTCCTCTCCTAATATTGCAATCACATCAAATCGGCAGGGCAGTCCCATCATATGTTTACACATCAGGTAATAATCTGCCACTCTTGATATTTTCCTTTGTTTGCGGTAATCTACCGCTTCCTGTGGAAGTCCCTTTCCGGTATCACTGCGGTATTTTACTTCTGCAAAAACAAGATATTTCCCATCTCTTGCAATCATATCAATTTCTCCGAACCTGCAGCGGTAATTCATCTCACAGATGCTGCAGCCGGATGCCTTTAAATACTCTGCCGCCTTTTTTTCATACTCACTGCCCATGCTGCGTTTATTTTCCATCCCTGCTCCCCTTTCTGTTATTCCTGTTATTCGGATTTCTGCTATTTGGATTTCCACTATCCCGTTTGCCGTTACAGCTATTTTTATTCCAATTTACTGCGCAGCTTATCCATATCATCGACAAAGACAAGTATCTCTGCCACTACTTCATATAATTCCGGCGGAATCATATCTCCAATTTCAAGCCTGGATAAGGTATTTGCCAGCTGATTATCCTGATACAGCGGAACGTCTTCCTCTTTGGCTTTCTCAATAATTTTATCCGCAAGATACCCCTTGCCGGTTGCCAGTATCTTCGGTGCCCTCTCTCCCGGCTCATATGCGATGGCAA
>ERZ1034691.2256-NODE-2256-length-10876-cov-11.447094_pt1 | contig 10876 bp, 10 predicted proteins | sample MGYA00520638_ERZ1034691 | MGnify/ENA primary metagenome ERZ1034691 (study PRJEB33766, sample SAMN09781763) | gut metagenome | biome: gut microbiome | host: Homo sapiens | place: Madagascar | study: EMG produced TPA metagenomics assembly of the PRJNA485056 data...
CCACCACTTCTTATGATGCCACCACCCAAAATCATATTCTCGACCTTGACCGGTGCATATAGGGCAAATACGATAAGAAGCATTTGCCCAAGCTCTTTTACATTATAATCCACACGATACAATCCTGTATAGACTCTTGCCATCAAAATCAGTATTGCGGATACAAGTACTGCACCAATCAAACCGGCATACATGATTTTCTTGGATTCACCATATGCTTCATCATATTTTTATCATGAGAAAATATCCTTTTTTCATTTACTTCATGCGAAAGTGCATTATTTGAATTGTGTTTTTGTGCAATTTTACCTTTCCTCTCTGTCACGCTTCCTTGTGCTCTGTCTGCCATATGCCTTTGTTCCATGGTATTTCTTTCTGGCTTCCAGTTCCTCTAAGAATTCATTATATACACTCATCTTATAACGGATACACTTCATCTTAGCCGCATCATATAGTAGCTGTCACGATACGAATGTGTCAGCCCACATTCCCTGCACTGTTCCCCAAAATATCTGCACATTTCCTTCAGCTCTGCCGGTCCCCGTCTGAATGACTTGCCATCTTTCACATTGCAGTTGCTTACCAGAAAATGCACATGTGTATGTGCTGTATCTGTATGCACTGCAAACAATACTTCATATCCTTTTGACCAGAAGAACTCCCTCGCAAAATCCTCTGCTATTTTATAAAACTTAAATTGAACGCTCTGAAACAGCTTTTGTACTATGTGGTTGTCCGTTCATACTCCACGCTCCAATACGCTGAGCTGAATGGACAATCACACCGTTTTGCACATCTTTATTTTCTTCCAGTAAAGCACAAAGCGCATTGCATTTCCGGTCAGAAAGATGCTTCTCTTTTAAAAGAGAGTTGCTGAAGGTCAGCCGCGCGGATATTCCATACTCCTGCATCAGTGCCAGAACTTCTTTCGGATCATTCTCTCCAAAACGGCACGTCCGCCGCCCCAGATACAATCTGCCGGAGCTCCATAGATCGAACCGATTTCACACCAGTCATAAAACCAGTCCCAAATGCTCTTGGATTTTCTTCATTCCCAGCTCCTTTGCATCCTATCTCCCTGCCTACAATCCAAAACTATCTTTTTTGCTTTTCTCTCTCCGACATCGGGACTTCATTTTTCATGTAAGTATCCCACACCTGCATCCGATCCTGCTCATCCAGCTTTCGCAATACCTTCGCCGGAACACCTGCCACGATGCAGTTATCCGGAACATCACGGTTTACGACTGCCCCTGCCGCTACAATACAGTTTTTTCCGATGGTCACCCCACCACAGATCGTCGCGCTCGAACAGATCCAACTTCCGCTTCCGATGTGGATCGGCTTTGCATACTCAAGGTCATGGAAACCATCCGGATACTGCTGCGGCAGGCGCTCATCCGGGAGGAACGGATGGAATCATTTTTTCCAGCAGACGCTGCTTTCTTTTCTTCATCCACAGCGGTGTGCGGTTGAGTTTATCACAGGTGTCCATCCCAAACGAATGGTATTTTTCCAGCTCTTTGCTGTCGGCATTGTAGCGTCTGCCGGCTTTCATTCTTTCCCAGTTATTCATGTCTGTTTCTCCTTTTTTCTGATCGCATCCCTTATTCTTCTTTCTCCAGAAATGTCTGCACATTTTCTTTTGTAACCTTCTGATATGCGCGATATATATATTTATAATTTTTAAACGGATTTGGATTATTTTCATCCTCTGTAACAATCGAAAATGCAAGATTTGCCATTGCTGCTGCCTGCCCTTCTTTATCATTATATACGGTTGCTGCAAGTGTTCCGTCTTTTACCGCTTCAAGCCCTTCTTTTGTCCCATCTATTCCAAAAAATACCGGCCGGTTTGTTTCCGTATACCCGAGCTTTTCATAAGCATCCATAGCACCGAGTGCCATTGCATCATTATTGGCAAGAACAACTTCCATCCGGTTGTTATATTGTCCGATCAGCTGCATCATACGGTTCTGCGCCTGCACACGGTTCCAGTTTGCAATCTGATAACTCAGTTTTTCCAGTGCAATCCCCTGTTCTTTCAGGCTCTCCGCAACGCTTTCCGTTCTTATAATGGCATCCTGATGTCCCATTTCCCCCTCAAGTATCACATACTGGATTTTCCCATCATGATTGCGGTCCACATCCGGATGTTCTTTGATATAAGCTGCTGCAAGCTGTCCCTGCATCTGTCCGGATTGTTTTGCTTCTGCTCCGACATAGTATAACTGATCCCACTGCATCAGGTCTTCTTCCACCGGTTCCCTGTTAAAAAATATAATGGGAATATCGTGTTCCTGCGCGGCTGTAATGATCTGTGACGGATCCGTCCGGTCTGCCAGGTTGACGCACAGAATATCACAGCCATTGCCGATCATTTCCTGCACCTGATCGTCCTGCGTTCTTTGCGAATTTGCAGCATCCATAATGGTCAGGCTGATATCATATCCCCTTTTTTCCAGTGTCCTGCATTCCCTTTTAAAATCTTCCAGAAGCTCCCCCAGAAAGGTATCTCTCTGGTCATAACATGCGACACCAATATAAATCTGTTTCGGTATTTCCTTTTTTTCGCTTCCACATGCACCATACAAAAGAATTCCCATCAGACCAAATAATGCCATAGTGTTTTTTATTTTTCTTTTATCCATGATAACCCCTGATTTTACCGGCTGATTGTGAACAACAGATTCCGGTTCTCCTTCGAAAAAAGATTCTCCCGTGTGAGAACGGTATATGTAATCTGCCGGTCTTTCATTTTATAGAAAAAATTACGTCGTTTTTTAATAAGTTCTGCAACACTTTCATAGCCTGCGTCAAACTCATCCGGAGCAACCAGACATTGTGCCCATCCTGCATCCAAATAATAAACTGCCTCCGTTGAATTTCCAATTCCATAGAGTACCGCCCCATACAGGTCATTATCCTTTGCCGCCTCCCCGGCTTCCACAAAGCTTGCATTATCCAAAGCCATCACGATATCCACTCTTCTTTGTGTCTGTAAATTGATTTTCTCTTTCGAATCATTTTCTTTTGATACAGACCATAAAATTTCTGCGCCACTCCCCTTTAATGTATCACAAATCCCCTTCATTCTTTTTATCACTGCTTCTGAAGTGGCATGCTGCGAATAGATCCCAATCTTCTTCCCGATCAGATTTCCACGGTAATTTTCCAGAAGCTTTTGGGCAAGATCCGCACCCATATGGTAATGATCAGGTTCTATTGTATGCAATCCGGACAGTTCTTCGGTAAATGTATCTCCCACGGCCATTATAGGAACACTTTTTTCCAGCTGTTTTAGCTTTTGCTGCCCATCCCGGTTTGCAATCGGTTTTACGATCACCGCATCTGCTCCTTTTACAATTTCCTGATTCATAATCTCAATCTCATCATTGGCGGTTTCCATATTGTCCTTACTGATGATCACAACATCTGCATCATATTCCCGTGCTGCCATTTTCAGTCCGTATTTAAACGCTGACCACTCGCTCTCATCCACATCCGGTATGATCACCGCGATTGTTGCCGGTTCATGGCCGTTTTGCTTATAGATGATAAAGCCGAGAACCAGAATCACGAGAATTCCCAGTACTGCCTCTATTATCACAAATGTTTTTTTCCCATGTTTCATTTTAAGAATCCTCCGGCATATGGTGTTCCTCAAATTTCCTGCAGTTTTGCTCACTGTAAACAATTTCAGGAATGATAACTGTCACTGTCGTTCCCTCATCCAATTCACTTTCTATCTGAAGTCCATATGGTTCTCCAAACAATAACCGAAGCCGGTTATTTACATTCACAAGCCCGACTCCTGAGCCTTTTTTATGTACACGGTTTGTATCCTTCAATAACAGGTCAATCTCCTCTTCCGGAATCCCCATTCCGTTATCCGATACCTGCATAAAGATATTTTCTTGTTCTTTCCATCCGCGAATGAGGATTTTTCCGCAGTCATCCATCTCCCTTACGCCGTAATTGATCGCATTTTCAAGGATCGGCTGCAGCACAAGTTTCACGATACAATCATCCAGAATATCCGGACAGATATCAAATACAACTTCAAACTTGTTTTTATACCGCACTTTTTGTATATTAACATAACTTTGTGCGTGCTGCAGTTCATCCCTTATGCGGATAACCGTATGTCCTTTTGAAAGGCTGATCCGGAAAAGCTTTGCCAGCTGTGTGATCATAAAGGCAGCTTCCTCATTTTTACCGCTTTCTATCATCCAGGTGATGGAGTCTAATGTATTGTATAAAAAATGCGGGTTGATCTGGCTTTGCAGCACATCAAATTCGCTTTTTCTTCTTTCATTCTGTTCCCATATGACTTTTTTCATCAGTTCGGAATTCTGCCGGTAGGATTCCTGAATGGATTGTCCCAGATGCCGGATCTCTGTTGAGCCTCCGATTGCAATCTTTTCTTCTTTTCCTTCCTGATATTCACGCACCGAGCGATCCAGTTTCATAATCGGCCGCGATATCCGCACGGAAATGATGCGGTTTACAAATACAAGCATCATTGCCATAAGCAGTAAAATAAGCAGGACAAACTGCTTTACATCGGCCATCTTATTTGTGAATATTTCATACGGCATAACACAGACCAGGCGCCATCCTGTATAACTGATTGCACCCACCATAACTTTTCTGTGGTTTTTTTCCAAATATTCATCGTAAATTTTTTCTTTGGACGAAGCTGCCTTTACGCTGCTTTCTGTATCCATGCCATTGTCAATTCTTGCCTGATGCGGATGATAAATAATATTTCCCTCACCATCACACAGATAAAAATACTGTCCTTTTCCTGACGTATTGATCCGTTCCATCATACGTGAAATCCCGGAATAGTCCATATCCACAAGCAGCACCCCCAACTGTGTATCTGTCCCATTCGTAAGTTCCACGACACGGCTGGAAGAAATCACCCAGTAATACCGACAGGTACCGTCATCAAATAAATTCTGGACATGGGGTGTGGAAAAATGGATATTCTCCATACGTGTTTTTGCCTGCATAAACCATCCCTGTCTGGTAACATCCGGTTCTTCTTTCTGGGCAACAACCGGCTCTGCTGCCATAAGGCTTCCGTATCCATTATATATAGCAATGCTCCTTAAGTTCTCTTTATTTGCCTCATATAAAAGATTTAACCCTTTGTGGATGGAATCGTTCTGTTCCCGGATATCGTTTTCCTTTATAACATCATAATATGCGGCATCCGATACCTGCCTCATATTCACAAGATAATTTTCTATGGAATCCACCGTCTGATCCATAATCTTTCGGTTATTATCCACAATATTCTGCTGTGTGATCCCCGAAAATTTCCAATATACCATCATGCCCATACAGACCATAATTAAGGTTGATATTACAGAAAATGCAACCATGATGGTTGACTGGATATCTCCCGGTTTATTTTTCATTTTTTTCATATGCTGTCCTGTATTTTGAAGGGGATACCCCAAACTGTCTTTTAAACACATAACTGAAGTAATTTGGATCGGAATATCCCACACTCTTTGCAATCATATAACTTTTTTCCGCGGTTTCCACAAGCATGCGTGCCGCCTTATCCATACGGTATTCCGTCAGGTATCCGACAAAAGAATTCCCTGTTTCTTTTTTGAACATGCTTGAAAAATAAGAATTTGACACGCCCAGTTCTTTACAGATATCGTCAAGCCCTAAATCTTCCTGCTGATAATTGTCGTGCACATATTCTTTTGCCCTCCCGATCAGGGATTTCTTGGAATGATACCGGGCATCTGCCATGTCATCATGCAGCATACAGCAGAATTTTAAAAGCCATTTCTGCAAAACCTGCGGTTCTAAATTGCACAGTTCATTATACAAAGAACTGATGCCTCCCGGTATTTTTGTGGTATCCATTTCATTGTTGACCATAAAATGATACAGTTCGCCAATGAGTTCCATAACTGCCACATGATATTTTTCCAATGATTTCAGGTCAAGGAAATTATGCTGCATGTAAACTTCTATGGCATTTGCAATATCTTCATTTTCTCCAAGGCAGATCTTTTTGAACACATTGGACAGTTCTGTTTTCTCTCCGGCATCCCTTTGGATTTTTCTCTGTGGAACAATCTCTTTTAAATTTATCGCCCGGTTGCTTCCATATAAAACACGATAGGAAACCGCTTCCCTGGCGCTTTGATACGATGCTGCAATCTTTGCAATGTGCCCACATACCTGACCGATCCCTATGGTTACTTTTGCCCCCATAATATGATGGATATATTTACAGAAACGGTCACAGGCATCCGTCAGTTCTGAAATATCTTCCTCACTTTTTAACTGCATAATCATAATGGTATCCCCAAGATAGCGAAAACGCTTCGCGTTCCATTTTTCCCCGAGGTTCTCCCCTGCCTGCCGGTCTACCGATACCGAAAGCAGCCGTATATCCATGCCCTCCGGAACCTGACTTGCCGATGTGTGTATGATCAGGCAGCAATACCACGGGCCTGTAAAAGCAATCTGGTAATCCTTAAAATAATGCGGCATCTCCTCTTCCGGAATACGTCCTTCAATAAGCGTTGTATACAAATTCGCCTGCAGCATCGGAAGGGAATCCGCATAATATTTTTTCAAAAGATCCGTATTTCTTTTTTCACTGATCTCATAGTCCAGTTTCTCTTTCAAACGCTCAAACACTTCTGTTATTTCCACAGCATTGAGCGGCTTTAAAATATATTCCTCAATTTCAAGATGCACGGCTTCTTTTGCATATTCAAAATCATCAAATCCGGTAAAAAGCAGAATTTTTGTTGCCGGATACTTTGCTTTTATATGTGCACACAATTCCAGTCCGTCCATATATGGCATCCGGATGTCCGTCATAACAACATCCGGCTGCATTTCTTCAAGCATATCCATTGCTTTAAATCCGTTGTTTGCATGCCCGGCAACCTGAAAGCCGAGTTCCTCCCATTTAACTTTTTTAACGATGGCTTCAATGACTTCTTCTTCATCATCCACCAGCAATAATGTATACATACCTCTTCCCCCATGTTATTTTATTTATTATAGCAATTTGTCCAGATAAAGTAAAACCTTTCCAACATAAAACAGAGATGCCCTGCATGTTTCATGCATCACCGGCATCCCTGCTTTTTCATTATAGAGGAGAGTATATGTTTTATTTTTTCTGAACGTATTTCAGACAATCCAGTGTTACTGCAACAAGGATGATAATACCCGAGAATACGAACTGGAGGTTGGTATCAATACCCAGGATTGTGAGGGAGTATGTTAATGCTGTAAAGATACATACACCGGTAACAACACCGGAAATCTTACCAATACCACCGGTAAATGATACACCACCGACAACGCAGGCTGCAATGGCATCCATATCCCAGCCCTGTCCATAAGCGGCAGAACCAGATCCTACCATTCGGGTACATTCAAGCCAGGAACCAAATCCGTAAAGGATACCTGCCATAATAAATGCACCAAGTGTTACTGCAAAGACAGAAATTCCTGAAACAGCTGCTGCCTCCGGATTTCCTCCGACTGCATAAAGATTTTTACCAAAGGTTGTTTTGTTCCAGATAAACCATACAATGACAATTGCTGCAACTGCCCAGAGAATGATGGTCGGAAATCCATTGACTTTTGGAATTACCATATTCGGAATGGTCGGCTCGATCGCTCCGAAGGAAACACCTTTTGTCGCATAGGTGACCAGACCAAAAATGACAAGCATGTTTGCCATGGTCGATATAAACGGATGCATCTTGAATTTCGCTGTAAAAAATCCGGCTATACTTGTAAAGAACGTACATAATACAATACATGCTACCAGTGCAAGAACGACTCTTGCCGGTGTCGGTACTTTCGTAAAATCAAAGATGTGTCCGAACACACCACCTGTATTTACACCCTGATGCATGATAATGGTTGCGGTTGTCATTCCCATACCAACCATTCGTCCAACGGAAAGATCCGTTCCTGTAAGAAGGATCAGACCTGCAACTCCAAGTGCTAAAAACATTCTAGGCGATGCCTGCTGGAGAATATTTAAAATATTATTATACGTAAGAAGCGGCGTTCCTTTTTTAATTGGAGTTATGATACATAACGCAACAAAAATAAGAATGATCGCGATGTAGAGTCCATTCTGTAAAAGGAATGTTCTCCGGTTAAATGTATACTTATAATTTTCCCATTTCTGTGCCTGATTTTCTGCAAATGTAAATTTGGACAACCGGAGCAGATCAATCAGATGATACTTGTAACTGTACGCATCATGCTTCCGGTCTTTAATCCTCTGATACTCTTTTTCCAGTTCAATCTTTTCATTGGAAACACGGTTCTTATATACATAATTTTCTTCTTTGACCTCGGCCTGGGCGGAAGTCTTTGCCAGAGTTTCTTTGTGTTCCTTTTCAATCTTTGCAAGTCTCTGCTGATGCTCCTGCAGTGCCTGTTCCTTTTCCGCTATACAACTTGCCTTAACTGCATTATAATACTTGTCAAAATTATTTTTGAGATAATTTTCTGCTTTCCCGATCAGTTTTGCGATCTGGTCTTTGTTCTGTGCCTCTACCGCTTTTGCCTGTTCAAGCTCCTTCTGGCAGGATGCAATCTCAGAATCTTTTTCCCCTTTGGAAAGTGTTTTATCTCTTTTTACGTTTTCGATCCTGCCCTGGTACATAATGACTTTTGCCGTACCATCTTTTCTGAGTTCATCAATCTCTTTTTGTATTTTTCCGACATATTCCTCAATCGGCTGACGCAGTGTTTTTTCCTGCTCCGCTGTAAGAATCTTGCTATTTGCCATATCTGTCCCCCCTGCCTATAAATATTTCGCGCTGAGGCGAAGTAATTCTTCCTGATTCGTTTCCTTTGTATTGACAATGCCCGCAAGCCGTCCGTTCGACATGACACCGATCCGGTTTGTAATACCAAGGATTTCCGGCATCTCAGAAGAAACCACGATAATGGTCTTTCCCTGTTTTGCCATCTGTATGATCAGGTCATAAATTTCATATTTTGCGCCGACATCAATTCCTCTTGTCGGTTCATCCATCATAAACACCTTCGGTTCACGCTCGAGCCACTTTCCAAAAATAACCTTCTGCTGGTTTCCTCCGGAAAGACTTGAAATCATATCGTTTGGTCCCAGACATTTGGTATGCATGACTTTAATTTCATTTGCGGTAGCCTTTGTCATTTTCGGTTCTGAAAGTGCCGCGCCTTTTTTATATGCATTAAGATTTGCAATGGTTGTATTAAATGTAAGATTCCCTTTCAGGAATAATCCATTTGCCTTCCGTTCTTCCGTAATAAGCGCGAATCCATAATCCATTGCCTCTTTTGCACAGCTGAAATTCATAAGCTTATGGTTCAGATAAACACGGCCTGCGGCTCTTGTGCGGATACCGAATATGGTTTCCAGCAATTCTGTCCGTCCGGCTCCCACAAGGCCATATAAGCCAAAAATCTCCCCTTCACGGACATCAAATGTAACATCCTGTAAATACGGCTCATATTTTGTGGACAAATGCTGGATTGATAAAATAACATCTTTCGGCTGATTATCCACCGGTGGAAAACGGTTTTCCAGCACACGGCCTACCATTGCAGTAATCAGTTCATTCATATTTGTTTCTTTTGCACTTTTTGTCATGACCAGATTTCCATCCCGGAGTACGGAAATATCATCACAGATCTCAAATATTTCATCCATTTTATGGGAAATATAAATAAGGGAGATGCCCTGGTCACGAAGCATCCGCATCATATCAAAAAGTTTATCCACTTCCTGTACGGTAAGTGATGATGTTGGCTCATCCAATACGATTACTTTCGAATTATATGAGATCGCCTTTGCAATTTCACACATCTGCCGCTGGGAAACGGACATATTTCTCATCGGCTGATCCAGATTCACCGTCATTCCCAGTTTCCGGAATAATTCCGAGGCTTCATTTTTCATTCTTCCCTCATCGATCATCCCAAGGGAATTTACCGGGTATCTGCCAAGAAAGAGATTATCCACAACATTTCTCTCCAGACACTGGTTTAACTCCTGATGCACCATTGCAATCCCATTTTCAAGTGCATCCTTCGGACCGGAAAAATTCACTTCTTTTCCGTCAAGGTATATAGTTCCTTCGTCTTTCTGATAAGTTCCAAAAAGACATTTCATCATTGTTGACTTACCGGCACCATTTTCTCCCATAAGTCCCATAACTGTTCCTTTTCTCACATCAAGGTTGATATGATCAAGTACTCTGTTGCGGCCAAATGATTTACTCATGCCACGTATCGATAAGATAATATCTTTGCTCTGATCCCCCATACTATCCGCTCCTATCCTTTTGTTTTCGGGGAGAGAACCGCATTTCTCCCCCCGAAGTTAAGTTGTTTTACTGATTTAAAAGAGCTGTGTAAGAAGCTGCATTATCTGTTTTCACCATGTTGATGGCAAAAGCATCGTACTGTCCCGGATTGCCCAGACGGTTTGTGATATTAGACTCTGTCTGTCCGTCACCACCAATGTACTCAACATCCAGATTTAAAAGGTCATCATACTTCTGTAACAGCGGCTGATAGGTAGAACTTAAGAAGTTATCAGAAGCATTGTAAATATTCAGCCATACCTTCTTTGTCGGATGGGCAGATGCATCTAACTGCTTGGATACCGGTTCCCATACAACGGTAGAATCTGTAAAATCTTTGTAGTTATCAGAGGTTACTGCCACGTTCAGGGAGTAGTAAGATCTCTCATCTTCTTTGTATACATAAACATCATTGCTTAATACATTTCCTGCATCGTCTGCGGTTCCGATACCCGTGTCAACATCTACACCATCCAGTGCATTTCTAAGAACACGCA
>ERZ1034691.2257-NODE-2257-length-10871-cov-20.650703_pt1 | contig 10871 bp, 8 predicted proteins | sample MGYA00520638_ERZ1034691 | MGnify/ENA primary metagenome ERZ1034691 (study PRJEB33766, sample SAMN09781763) | gut metagenome | biome: gut microbiome | host: Homo sapiens | place: Madagascar | study: EMG produced TPA metagenomics assembly of the PRJNA485056 data...
TGACGACGAGACATATCGGTATTCATGGTATTCCCCCTTGATGGCACTTTAGTTAAGTAAAGTGAATCATGTAACGTTCAGAATCATACACTTTACCTTGATAGAGTACAAGGGAGAGGTTGCCCGCCGGGCGCCGGGGCAGGGGTTAAGTTTGCTGCTCTACAGTCCTGCTCGAGACGGAGGCCACATTAAGTGGCCTCCCGTTCGTGCGGAACTCGCGACAAACTTAACCCCTGCCCCGGCGCCCGGCGGGCAAACATCGCTGGACTTATCACTGGCATGAAATGGGCGCTTGCATATCGTCTGCTAGCTTGGCACGGTACAATACTTTCAGATTTCAATTTGTACATTAGTGGGGTTAATTCATGGCAGAATCTCGTGCGGAACGTAAGGCTCGTCGTGCTTTGATCGAGGCAGCTGAGGGGTTGGAAGAGAAAAAATCTTCTAAGAAATCCAAGTCGCCCCAGGACGCGAAGGGCAAGGCTAAGGCCAAGCGTTCTGGCTCTCGTCGGGGCGGGGATAAAGCGCCTCAGACTCGCTCCAAGGGCTCGCACAAAGATTCGGTTCCGCGTGCGCGTAAGGCCGTAGACCCCAAATCACCATGCTCCATCATGCATGCTTGTGGTGGGTGCACGGCGCTCAATCGTCCTTATAAAAAGCAGCTCGCCGCCAAGCAGGCTGCTATGGAGGAGCTTTTTGCCTCGCTTTGCGAGCGTGAGGGTATTGCCGTCGATCCTATTCGTGGTATGGGTGTCACCTTGGGTGACCCGGGCAAGTATCCTGCGCCGCGTGGTTTTCGTCATAAGGCTGCCACCCCCTTTGCGCCCGGCAAGGAGGGCACTGTCCGCTGCGGCTTTTTTGAGCGCGGCACGCACAAGATCGTCGCCGTTCCCGAGTGCCCTGTCGAGGCTCCCGGTGCACGCCAGATTCTTAACGGCATCGCGCGTGAGGCTGAGCGCCTGCACATTCCTGCCTTTAACGAGGACAAGCACCTGGGCTTGCTTCGCTATGCCGTCGTTCGCTGCGGTTGGCGCACCGACCAGATCATGGTCACTCTCGTGACCGCCCAGCGCGACCTGCCGCATGCACAGGAATTCTTTGAGGCCGTCGCCGCACTCGACCCGCGTATCGTCACCGTCGCCCAAAACATCAACGGACGCCCTGGCAACGCTATCCTGGGCGAGGAGACCCGCATCGTCTATGGCGCCGAATGCATGCGCGATCAGCTGCTCGGCTGCGAGTTCGATATCTCCCCCACCGCGTTCTACCAGACCAACCCGCAGCAGACCGAGCTGCTCTATCAACTCGCCATTGACGGCATGGATTTGCAGCAGGGCGACGTACTCATGGATGCCTACTGCGGCAGCGGCACCATCGGTCTTTGCGCAGCTAAAGAAGCTCAGAACAAGGGCATCGGCATCATGTTGCTCGGCGTGGAGCGCAACCCGGCGGGCATTGCCGACGCACGCCGCAATGCCGAGCTCAACGGTCTTACCCTCAGCGCCTGGTTTATGGCCGACGATGCCACTGACCATATCCTCGATGCCGCCGATAACAACGAGCGCGTTGACGTTCTCTCCATCGACCCACCGCGCGCCGGCTCCACACCCGAGTTCCTCGAAGCCGCTTGTACGCTCAAGCCACGCCGCATCACCTACATCAGCTGCAATCCCGTCACCCAAGAGCGAGACTTGCATCAGCTCCTCGATGGCGGCTACCGCCTGCTCAAGATCACGCCGGTCGACATGTTTCCCCATACCGATCACACCGAGACCGTCGCGGTCCTCGAGCGCCGCTAAGCTGCCTTGGCAGATTTCTGACCATGTCCCAAAAACCTACTGACATAAGAAAGGGGCGACCCGTCTGAACCACCCCTTTCTTGTTGCATATTGAGCCTTGCTACATCCCCTTGCGCAGGTCGCACACGCCGGCTGCCGCCATCTCGCGCAGTAGCGTCTCGCGGTCGCGCGTCACGATCAAATCCAGCGGGAAGTGTATCTCGTCGAGCATCTTGCGCGCTTGGTCGAGCTTACCAATTGCCATACCAATGTGCGCATCGGTCGAGACGCCAATCCCCACGCCCAGCTCAGCGCACCGCTCGGCAATCTTGCGGCATGCGCTCCAATGCTCGGAATCGGCACCGTGCTCAAGACTATGGTTGTTAATCTCGATAATCTTGTGCTTGGCCTTGGCCGCCAACAGTACCTCGTCGATATCAAACGGTACGCTCGAGCGCCCCGTATGCCCCAACATGAACACCTTGGGATGCTCCAAGGCATTGATATACATCTGGGTCGTTTGAGCCAGCGTCGCGCCCTCGGCAAACTGCGAATTATGCACGCTTGCCACCAAATAATCCAAATTGCGCGTCACCAAATCGAACAGTGAGTGCTGACGACTGTACGAATCGCCGGCGATATCAAGGTCGACGGGAATATCCTCGCCAAACAAGCTGCCGTCCAGCGAAACGATATCGGCCTCGGCGCCGCGCAGCACCAACACACCGCTCCAAATGCGCGGCCAGATATCCTGATTGATAAAGAACTGATAACTGCGCAGGTCATTGGGGCAGGCCGTAACCATCGAGCTCAGGTGGTCCGCAGAACCAAGCACCTGCAGACCGCGCTCGGCTGCCCAATAGATGTTCTCCTCAATGGTTGAGTACGCATGTGCGGAGAACAGCGTATGAGTATGAATGTCACAAGAAAGAAGGTAGGGCATCGGGTCTCCTTATCCGGTATGGCCGTCGCGTATATTCATTGTACGCATAGCCTTCGACAGTCGTAAAACCGCTCCATCCCAAAGACACAACGTCCATGACAACGGGGCCTGGCTTAACACCAAACCCCGTTTCACGTAAAACAATGTAAGCAGAGCGCTTTACTTTTAACGATATTCGTCCGCCAACTGTTTCCAAGCGGGTAGCGAATTGATAATCGTTTCGTAACTCACGCAATAGCCCAGGCGGAACCAACCAGGCATGCCAAAGCTGTCCGAGGGCACCGCAAGCAGCTCATACTTCTTCGCGCGCTCACAGAACGCATTCGCATCGGGCTCCAGAGCCTTCACCCACAGGTAAAATGCACCATCCGGCTCAACATAGGTGTAGCCGTACTCCGCCAGCGCGTCGGTAAGCGCGGTGCGGTTGCGCGCATAGGCCGCAACATCGCTCGGCTCATCAATGCAGTCGATGATTACACGCTGGAAGAGGGCCGGTGCGCACACGAAGCCCAGCGTGCGGGCGGCACCGGCAATGGCTGGCATCAGGCAAGCAGCCTGCGGATTAGTATTGGGGACCAAAATCCAACCCACGCGTTCGCCCGGTAGCGAAAGGGACTTGGAATACGAGTAGCAGACGATGGTGTGCTCATAGATCGAAGGCACCCAGGGCACTTCGGCGCCATACACAATCTCACGGTACGGTTCGTCCGAAATCAGCATAATCGGATTCTCGGGATCGCGCTTGGCATTGACCTCGTGCAGAACATTGGCCAGGCGTGTCAACGTGTCGCGCGTATACACGGCACCCGTGGGGTTATTCGGCGAATCGATAATGACCGCCGCTGTCTTGTCGGTGATCGCCTTGAGCACGTTACCCACGCTCAGCTGGAACGTATCCTCGTTGGCGAGTGCCTCGACACACGTGCAGCCGGCTTTCTCAACCCACACGCGATACTCCGGAAAGTACGGCGCGATAACGATGACCTCGTCACCCGGATTGGTAATGGCATTGAGCGTGCAGGTGAGCGAAGCCGCCGCACCTACCGTCATAAAGACATCCTTGCCCTCGTAGCGCGTGCCAAAACGGCGGTTGAGCGATTCGGCCACAGCGGCACGACATTGCGGCAGGCCCGGTGCGGGCGTGTAGCCGTGCAGCTGGTCGCTCGGCAGCTCCAAAGCCATCTTAATAGATTCAGCCACGGCAGCAGGCGCCGGAACGCTCGGGTTGCCCAGCGAAAAATCAAATACGTTTTCCGCACCGATCTGCGCCTTGCGCTCAAGACCGTAGCTAAAGATCTCGCGGATGATAGAGCTTTCCGCGCCGCGAGCAAACATGGTTTCGTTGATCATCTGTTCCCCTTTCGCATAGGCGGTATTGTACGCTTTAGTTGAGCAAAGTACCGCAGTAATGTTGGTTGGGGACAGACTTAAATGCGTGAAAACGCTCATTTAAGTCTGTCCCCAATCAACAGACGGCCCCATATCGGCCAAAAGGAAAAGCCTCCGCAGGTTTCCCCGCGGAGGCTTTCGCTACAAGAACTATTTGTCGGCGTCGGTGTTGCCGTCAGCATTGACGGCATTGCCATCGTCAGCATCCTCGGATGCGGCTTCGGCATCCTCCTGCATGGCCGCCTGCGCAAAAGCCGCGGCATCAGCTGCCAGCTCCTCCTCGCTCATACGAGGTGCGCGCTTTTTGGTCGGCACGCCGGCCGCCTTGGCATTGCGCTCCTCCTTGGCCGCCAGGATATCGCCCTCGCGCTCAAGGTAGGCGTCCCACTCGTTATCGAGCAGGGCATTCACGGCATCGCCCTCGACAGTCTCGCGCTCGAGCAGCACCTTGGCCATCAGGTCGAGCTGATCGCGACGGGCATCCAGGATCTCGACAGCACGACGATGGGCCTCGCGCATAATGCGCTGGACCTCGATGTCGATACGGCGCGCCGTCTCCTCGGAGTAATCCTGATGATCGGCATAGTCGCGGCCCAGGAACACCTGATGCTGCGCCTCACCGAAAACCTGCGTACCCAATTCTTCGCTCATGCCCAGGCGCGTGACCATCTCGCGCGCCATCTTGGTTGCGCGCTCCAGGTCGTTGCTCGCGCCCGACGTAATGTCATCGCACATGAGCTCCTCGGCAACGCGACCGCCCAAGAACACGGCAAGCTCGTCGAGCATCTCGTTCTTGGTCTTGAGGAAGTGGTCCTCCTGCGGAAGCTGCAGCGTATAGCCCAAAGCCTGACCACGGCTGACAATCGAAATCTTGTGAACTGGATCGGAGTGCTCCAGGATGTGACCCACCAGAGCATGACCGCTCTCGTGGTAGGCAATCGTGGTGCGCTCGACTTCGGTCATCACGCGCCCCTTGCGTTGCGGTCCGGCAATCACGCGCTCCATCGACTCTTCGACCTCGTCCATCGAGATCACGGAACGATGACGGCGAGCGGCAAGCAGCGCGGACTCGTTGAGCAGGTCTGCCAGATCGGCACCGGTAAAGCCAACGGTCATCTGGGCGAGCTTCTCAAACTTAACGTCCTCATCCATTGGCTTGTTCTCGGCATGCACGCGCAAGATCTGCTCGCGCCCCTTCACATCCGGGCGGTCGACCGTAACCTGGCGGTCAAAACGACCGGGGCGCAGCAATGCCGGATCAAGAATATCGGGGCGGTTGGTTGCGGCGATCAGGATGACCGATTCGCTTTCCTCAAAACCGTCCATTTCGACCAGCAGCTGGTTGAGCGTCTGCTCGCGCTCGTCGTGGCCGCCGCCCAGACCGGCTCCGCGCTGACGTCCCACGGCGTCAATCTCGTCAATGAAGATGATTGACGGAGCCTGAGACTTGGCCTCCTTAAAGAGATCGCGCACGCGGCTGGCGCCGACGCCCACGAACATCTCGACAAAGTCAGAGCCCGAGATGCTAAAGAACGGCACGCCCGCCTCGACGGCAACGGCCTTGGCCAGCAGCGTCTTACCAGTACCCGGAGGGCCCACCAGCAACACGCCGCGGGGAATCTTAGCGCCCAGCTTGCGATAGCGGTCCGGGTCGCTCAAGAAGTCACGAATCTCTTCGAGCTCCTCAACAGCCTCGTCCACGCCGGCGACGTCTTCGAACTTGACCTTGGGACGCGTAGCCTCGTTGGTCTTGGCATTGGTCTTGCCAAACTGCATATTCCTGTTGTTGGCACCCATCATCTGGCGCATAAAGTAGAACATGATGGCGATCAGGGCAATCGTCGGCAGTACGCTCATCGCCAAGTCGCCCCAAAAATCGGGGTCGTTGGTGTTGACGATGTACTTAGTGTCGGGGTGCTCCGCCATGAGTTCGGCAAGCGAATCGGAGCCAACATAGGTCGAGGAAAAGCTCTTGAGCTCGCTCGTGTCGCCCTTGTCCTTTTTCGCCTTCCAGTAATGACCCGTCACGCTTCCGTCCTGAACTGTATAGGTCAGATCTTCGACGCGATCCTGCTTGATGGCGCTCACCATCTCGCTCGTCGCGAGCTTAACGGTATTGCTGGAGTTGGCAAAGCCGGAGCCCATATTAAAGAAGGCATAGCCCAGAAGTGCGCAAGCCAAAAGAAAATACAGCCAGCCCGTACGCGTGGGCTTCTTGCCTCCGGGCATCCCCGGAATCTTAGGGTCCCGGGGTGTCTGGGAATTGTAGTCGTTACGGTCGTCGGGCATCTTACGAATAAACCTCCGGTTTCAAAATGCCCAGATACGGAAGGTTACGATAGCGCTCGGCATAGTCGAGGCCGTAGCCCACCACAAAGGCATCGGGGCAATGGGTTCCAACATACTTGGGCGTGACGGCCGAGACGCGGTCCTCAACGTCCTTCCACAGGAAGGCAGCGACCTCCAGAGAAGCGGGCTTGCGGCTCTCGAGGTTCTTCATCAGATACTTGAGCGTCAGGCCCGAGTCCAGAATGTCCTCAACGATCAGCACGTCACGACCGCGGATGTCGATATCCAGGTCTTTAATGATACGCACGATGCCCGAGGACTTCACGCCGTCGCCATAGCTTGAAACGGCCATGAAATCGATATTGGTCGGCAGCTCGATCTTGCGCATCAGGTCGCCCATAAAGACCACGGCACCGCGCAGGACCGCGATCAGCACCAGATCCTTACCCGCGTAGTCGCGCGTAATCTGCTCGCCCAGGCGAGAGACGATACCGTCGATATCCTCCTGCGTAAACAGAACCTTCTCGATATCCGGATGTTGAGAAGCCATGACAACCCTTTCTTGTGCTTAATCGCCCACACACCGCCGTATGGACGCGAACTACACATTCTAGCAGCGCACGGGGTATATTTACCAGCACGTGCGCCATCAGCGCGGGAATACCGTCAACGTCGCACAGAATAGCTGGCGCGAAGTGCTATTCCGCATCGACCACACGAAGCAGATATGCCACGCGCGTTGCGGCCGTGCATTTAAAACGCTCATCCGCGCGAACGCCCGCGACCCATACTACGGCGCCTCCCGGCGCCGTTCTTACCACGGGTACGCCAGGGCGGTCTGAAACAGGAATGCGCGCCTCGTTCAACAGGTCTGACACTTTCTTGCTTCGGCCGTTCATCCCCAACGGGCACATTACGTCTCCCGGCACAGGGCTATCCACCCACAGGCGTGCCGATCGTGCCTCGGCGGGAATCTCCCCGCGCGAGCCGGCTAGCATCCGCTCGCTATCGCGGTCGGCGAATCCCAGGGCCGCCGCATCCACCAAGGCCGCAACCTCTCCGGCAACAGTAAGCTCGCGGGCACGGTGCACGATATCGCACCCCGGCTCCACGGCCATCGGCTCTGCTGTCAGCATACGCCCCGCCCCCAGCGGCAGACGACCGGGAACGGAGATCCAGTCGGCTACTAAGCCCTCGCGCGCCGCCGGGGCCTTGAGCGCCAGCATGCCAAACTCCACACGGGCATCAATTCCCGCAGGAAGCGTAACCGAGCCCGAGCCCGCAGCGACGCAGGCGAGCACGCGCTCCACGTGCCGCATCTCCGGTCGCGCGTCGGGATCGATGCGCTTAATCGCCAACCGCACAATACGCCGTGCAATCACAACCTCGGCGGAGGCAAGACGGCGCGCATCGAGCACCAGCGCGCGCGCCGCTTCCTTGCGCAAGCAGCTTCGAAACGCCTGTGCCGAAAGCTGAGAAAGAAAGGCGTCTTCGTCGCCCAGAATTTCGCAAGCGGTGCCAATCGTCTTACAGACGTTCGCGTTGCGCTGTGCCACCACCGGCATCACCCGATGGCGCACATAGTTGCGCAGGTACGAAACATCCTCGTTGCTTTCATCTTCCCGCCATGGCTGACCGTGCACCTGCAGATAGCTCACGAGCTCATCATGTGTGAGGTCGAGCAGGGGGCGCACCACAATGTTCCGACGGCGCGGAATGCTCGATAGACCCGCGGGACCCGACCCTTTAATGGCATTCATCAAAAATGTTTCCGCGCGGTCCGACGAGGTATGCGCGGTACAGATACGAGCCGCCGTCCGCGGTGCACCCGATTCGGCGCAAAGTTCGCGAACATATCTCCGTGCCGCGGCATAGCGCACCTCGCGGGCCGCAGCCTCGATATTGCCCGATTCGTCATCAAAATAGGCATGCTCAACACACAGCGGCAAGCCGTATTGCGCACACAGGTCACGTACAAAGGCCTCGTCGCCATCGGATGCCTCCCCGCGCAGATGATGGTTCACATGCAGCACGTGCAAACGCTCGCGCGCAATGGGGACAACGCCGCGCCCGTCCTGGATATCCAGCTTTGATGTGCACGCCATAAGGAGCAGCGCCGTCGAGTCCGCACCGCCTGATACCATGAGTACTACGGGGGCAGCGGCCTGCCGCGTTGCCAGGGCGCTCTTATCCGTCCTCGGCGCGGCATGATGTCCATAGTGCTGAGATACCGTTGGCATTCGCTTCCTCCTCTATTCGTCCGCACCCATTGTATCCTTTGGAATCTTATGTCTCGCCTGCACCTTCATATCCTCGGCAGCGGCTCAAAAGGCAACTGCGCACTCGTCGAGGGCCCACAGGGGCTCATTATGGTCGATGACGGACTGTCCCGCCGTGAGACGCTCAAACGCATAGCGGAGCTCGGCCTTTCGGTAGACGACGTGTCCGCCCTTGTTGTCACCCATGAGCACGGCGACCACATTAAGGGGCTTGAGGTGTGGTGCAAACATTGGAACGGACCGGTCTTTTCCAGCAGAGGCACGCTCGCATCAAAGGAAAACCTCGCACATCTGTCTGTTGAGGAATTCGACCCAGGTGACACCCTCTCTATTGCCGGAGTCCGCATTCAAACGTATTCGACATCCCATGACGTCGTTAATCCCGTCGGCTACCGTTTTGACACCCAAGGTGATTCGGTTGGCTTTGCCACCGACACCGGCGAGTTGTCGAAGCATGCCATCGATACGCTCAAGGACTGTCGCATACTCGCACTCGAAAGCAACCACGATGTAGCCATGCTGCGCCAAGGAGACTATCCTCGCTTTCTTCAGGAACGCATCCTGTCTGCAAAAGGGCATCTCTCCAACGATCAGGCCGCCGATGCCGCACGCGCGCTGGTAACCGATCGCACCGAGCAGCTTATCGCAATGCACATTAGCCAAGACAACAATCGCCCAAGCCTTACCGTCAAAAGCTACGCAAGCTCACTTGGAGCAAAACTCGACAACGAGCTTGGTAGCACCGCCACCTGCGTTGAGGGGACGCATAGCCTCACGATACGTCCCGCTGGGCAATATCGGCCCATGACCATTCAGTAGGATCGTCTTAAACAGAAAAGGGGGCTGGGAATCACTTCCCAGCCCCCTTAACTCAGGCACCGACGTTAATAGCCATTTGCGCTAGTCGATGGAAATCTTCGTAACGTTCTTCTTCTCGACGATCTTAGGAACCGTAACGGTAAGGATGCCGTCGGCGTACTTTGCAGAAAGGCCCTCGCTCGAAGCATCCTTCAGGTACACACCGCGTGTCGCGCTGTACGAGCTAAACTCCTTCTGCAGGTAGTTCTTGTCCTTGTTCTCTTCGCTCTCTTCAACATTCACGCTAATGGAAAGACGACCCTCATTGAGCTCAACGTCGATGTCGTCCTTCGCGACGCCAGTCAAATAGGCCTTGACCTCATAACCGTCGCCCTTGTCCTCAACATCGACGGGAAACGCCTTGGAGGCGATCGAGTTGTTTGCCAGATCGGTCATATCATCAAACAAATCGAACAACGAGCTAGCAGAGGGACGAACACCAAAAACCGAACGATAAGGAACCATGCTTGCCATGTTTACCACTCCTTGTAAGGACTGCCGAGTCATCTTTTAGGTGACTAGGACTTCTTTTGACGCTGTTATATATGCCCAGCAGCTTCTCATATATACACTGACTATAAAGTTTTTTAAGTCTCTTACTATAAGCATATCTAAGTGTTGGTGACTAAGGTTTTAGATAGATTAAGGTTCTTTGAACCGTGCCTTAAATAGCGCGTATGTCCCTGGCAAATTCGAGCACGGGGCTTACAATGAGCGCGTACGCGTTGTTGATAACGAGCTAAAGGGCATCATGGACGATCAAAGACAAGACAACAGGTTTATGCCGACGCAGGGCGAAGAGTCCACCCAACAGCCGGCACGGTTCCATCGCCCACATATCTCGCAAGAGCCAATCAATGATCCCGAACCCGAGTATGTAACAAGAAATCGATATCAAACACTCGAGGACGCACAAACGGGGCGCAAAAATATGGGCGTGGCCTCGGGAGACCCTGTATATCTGAAAGATGCGCCGCTCTCTAAAAACAGTGCAGATAAGGATGAGCTGATGAGAGAATCCGTCACTCATCAACAACGAGGGCCTCGGCCCAAGCAAACCTTGACGCATTCGGCTCGCTATCTCGAAACGCCAAAAAAAGGAAAGTCGATCTTCGTTTCGTCAAGCAAACGACGCAAGCAGCATCGACTGACAATTCTGCTTTTGATCATTACGGTCATAGCAATTTCTGTTGTAATTCGATTCATAGTCTTTAAATAAAAGCACAGTGTCCAAAAGGCAACGAGAGCGGCTCGTGTAATTGTGTCCATTTGAGCCCAATAAACGCAAAAAAGGGGGAGGCCGCGAGGCCTCCCCCTTCTCAGTTCAAGCGTACG
>ERZ1034691.2263-NODE-2263-length-10853-cov-8.077700_pt1 | contig 10853 bp, 13 predicted proteins | sample MGYA00520638_ERZ1034691 | MGnify/ENA primary metagenome ERZ1034691 (study PRJEB33766, sample SAMN09781763) | gut metagenome | biome: gut microbiome | host: Homo sapiens | place: Madagascar | study: EMG produced TPA metagenomics assembly of the PRJNA485056 data...
ATTGAAATGTAAGTGCTTTATGTATAAAATAAAAGCACACCCTTTTATCGGTGTGCTCTGTTAGTTCACTTTAACTGTATATCTTTTTACTTAAACTCTGCATATTTTATTTTTATACTAGGTACATCATAAGAATCTACTGTTTTATCATAACTATATCCAAATAATAAGCCTCCCTGATATGCCCTTTCCTTCGTATCTATTGTTGAATTTCCATCTCCGTATCCATATACTGTAATGGTGTCTCCTTCTCTAATTGTCGGCTCCTGTTCTTCCCTATCATCACTTAACACAACTGTCTGTCCACCTAATTTAGCCCATATTGCAGTATCATATTTTACACCAAGAAATTTCTCTGCCTCTAATTTTGTAACTGTTACTGTCACTTTTATAGGTGTTTTCTCATATTTTACAGGATATCTAATTAAACTATCATATGATACACTCTTACATTTCTTCTTAAAATTCTGCATTGCCTGCTTTTTTGTGCCCTTTGATACTATCAATTTAACTTCTGCATTATCCGGAAGTTCTTTACCTATCTTCCAATCAGCCTTTATAACTGTATTCTTTTTCTTCTTACTGTACTTTTTTGTTATTTCAACGCTTGCTCCTAATTTCTTTAACTTTTTCTTGGCTTTTTTAACGTCCATTCCAATTATATCAGGCATTACCTTCTTTTTTCCTTTTGAAATGTATATTGTAACTGTTGAACCACTCTCTGCATCCGAACCAGCCTCAGGATCTATCCTTGTTACTAATCCTTTATCTATGGTGTCGCTAAACTCATGTTTCTCAACTATAAAATAATCGTTATCCATATCCTGAATCTTTTCTTGAACGCTATATGGCTCCTGACCAACGACATCTTGTGGCAATGTAGTGTTAGGTACAGAAGCACCTAATGCTAATACTACCCCTAATATGTTTAACACTAACCCTATAATAGCTTTTGTGTTACTCGAATATTTACCACTTTTATCTTTCAGTGCAATTATAGAAAGTATAATGCCTATACAAGGAACTAATATAAGCTCACCAACTGACAGTATTGATATTATACCAAGTATCAATGCAATAATATCTAGTTTAGCTCCCTTATTCTTTACATGTTCATTATCCATTTTTCATTCCTCCATAAAAATACTTTTTTATTTCTTATAATCTTAATGCTCTTATGAAGGACATAATAAAAGGTGTGTACGTCTAAACATACACACCTTTTGTCTGTTATATATTGGAGATGCTAACTCACTTGCTGAACTGTGGTTTATTCAAAAACAAACCCGTCATCAGTACCATCCATCAGTCCATCCCAAACACCCTTATGCATTACATCACATTTTAATCCATCCCAATCAATGTAATAACATTTATTATCTCTTTTATTATAATAGATGTTTTTCTTTTTACCATCGACCATTTTATAACCAACACATTTGTCTCCATGATGAGGCTTTACTCCAGGCATTTTGCATCTGATAAAATCATCCCATGCATAATTTGCTGCATTCGATGGTACTCCATTATCCTGTGTTACTACCTTCTGCCCTTTATCATTGTAGGTATAATTGTATTTAGACTTTGATGGCTTATTAGTACTGCTGCTGTTGCTGCTTGGTTTTGTTGAAGGCTTGTTGCTGCTTGGCTTTGCTGTCTTTGGTTTGGTCTTGCTTAATAAACTCTGCTGTACTAAATAAACATTTTTACCTGACTTCACAACATAATATGACTTTCCTTTGTATTTTGTTGTACCTGTAACTGTTAACTTTGTAGCTTTCTTATACTTCTTTGCAACTACCAGCTTTCCCTTTGTAGTGTCAGGATTCTTATATGCTTTCGCTGAACTTACCTTCACATACAATTTCTTGCTCTTTTTGTACTTCTTTATTTTAACTGTCTGTTTCTTTGTTGCTGTGGCTTTTTTAACTGTTGTGGTTTTATTTGTTGATGTTGAGGATGAGGTTAGAAGGGTACCTTTCGCATTACACTCTACTAACTTATGGGTATAAACTGATCTTAACAATGCAATCGCTTCATTCTTAGTGATCGCTTCATCCCACCTGCTCCTTGCACTTGTCAGCAGATTCTTTTCCTTTGCAACACATAAACTCTTATAGAGCTCCCTGTCCATCCCACTGTCTGGATTTGAAATACTGTTATTCAAGGCTGATGCACGATCTGATTTCGCTACAGCTCCACCATCCTTTGCATCTGTATAACAACTTGCTGAACTGCTTGCATTTTTTAAGCTGTCTGTATAATATCTGCTTACTATGGTATAAACAGCTTCTGCCCGTGTCATACTGCTATTGTACAACTGGTTATTCAAAGTAAGATAGCTGTCCTTGTTCACACTCTGCGCGTACTTATTATACTCTGACTGACCAACTGATTTCTCAAATGCAGTATCTGTCTGAATCTCTGTCACAGGGGTATCTGCCCTCATGACCATAGCCATGAACTGTGCCCTTGTCAATGATGCATCTGCATTTGCCTCTGTACCATCAGGCAACAGATTGAAGTATGCATTCAATGCCATGTTCACACACTTTTCCTCATCGTCTATATCCAGATCGGTATAGCTGTTGCATGCTGCATTTGCTATGAAATTCTTATTCGTGTTCAGGGCTTTCTTGACTGCGCTGTTGTTCATTGCAACACTAAACACATTATTGTAGTCATTCTTACCTTTGATGTTCGTATAAAGGGAACCCTGTTTGCTTTTTCCCTCCCCTGTCACACCTAAATACTTGTCTATGCTTGCTCTTAATTCAGCATGATCTGTCAACTCTCCTACAGGTGTCCATGATATCGTTAATCCTGACCCTAATAGTCCTAGTTCATCCCTAGTCCCCTTAGTCTTAGAGGTGGAGAGACTAATATTATATTCCGAATATGCAGAGGTGTTTAGACTTTCCGGATTCTCGGATGCCCAGACACACTGTACATTTCCAAGTAATAAAGTAGCAGAAAGAAGCCCTGTGCCAATCCTTTTCCAAATTTCACGTTGTTTCATAACCTACCCCGCTTTCCCTGTTCTTTTCTATGTTGACTACATTTTAACGCTTGTCACACTAATTGACAAGATATGTATTATTCTTTTAGCATTAATTTCATTTCCAAGAGCAATGTCCTTTTCTTTATATTAGAAGTAACGCAGGAGGGAATACTATGATCAATGGATTAGCTAAACGATTAACTGAACAACGACTAATGTCCAACCGCTCAATCAAAGAAGTTGCAACTTCTGTCGGTGTCACTCCGTCTACGCTGTCAAACTATGAACACGGGTACCGCGTTCCAAGCCTAGAGAAGTTAGTTTCCCTTGCAATGTACTACCATTGCACCACTGATTACCTGCTCGGTGTCACACAGGAAGGACAACAGTTGCTTGACACAGGTAAGTTGTCCACCCAACAGCTGTCACTGCTCAATACATTCCTGCAAAGTCTGTAATTTTCCCTCTATGTCACGAATCATTCTCAATATGATTTCTGTCACTCTGACATAGATATCATTTTCACTACTGTTGTCTACAATATCGCCTTGAAGCAGAATAAACAGATACTTCATGTCCTCATATTTATCCATGATATCTGAAAGCTGTTCGTGTATCCCATTTTTCTTTATGTCGCTCAAATGTCCATACCTCCAATCTGTCAGGGCATCTTAACGCTGACCACTGCTCTTGTCAATCCCATATCGTATCATCTTTTTTGTAAGTGCACTCCCAAAAATAACATAAGTTCACATTTTCATTCCTATATGTTACAAACATATCTTTAACTAAGTATGCATTTTTTACCCTATGTTCCAAACAGACCTTTTACCAAGTATGCATTTTTTACCCTATGTTCCAAACAGACCTTTATCCAAGTATGCATTTTTTATACCCTGTTGCGTGTGTGCAACTAATGGGATTTCGTTGTGCAATATGTATCGCATCCCCTGTTTATGTATCAAAAAATACACCCTGCTACTCTCCTACCCTATCCATTGTCGTTGTGACATTTTTTGTGTCCTCCAATTACACATTTTTTTCTGTATTTTTATAAAAATGTAGAACCTAATTAAATGCATCCCAATTTTTCGCCACTGTCGCGCCAATTTTTCCAATAATGCAACAACACCATTTTTCCTACTGTCCAGCCATTTTCCATATGATCAAAAACACTTTATTTTCCAAGGATTTTTTTAATATATGTTCAGCGGTACATGCACACCCATAAACGATATACATGCACCACCCTATACCGGCTCTATGCCTCTTGCTTTTATAATGATAATTCAGCAACTACCTATGTTAATTTGCTTTCAAAAATGGCAATTTGTCAATCGCCTATGCTCATTCCCTTTTAAAAAATGGCAATTTGGCAATTTTCCATAGTCCGATCAGTCAATTTTGATGTATTGCTCATTGCATTCCATACACATAACACGTATATCTTTTGTTGCCCGAAGTCTGTTCCCACAGCAAGGACACTGATATCTTCTCGTAGATGATTTCTTTTTCTTAGTGTCCACAGGCATCATTCCTGCTGTACCTGTCTGACCAGCACCTGTACCACCAACAAATCCCATGTACATTCTTTCTCCATCCCTGTTAATATCCAATGGCTTTTCAATTCCATTTGTCCGAAGCACCTGTATAAACGTATCACTCGGACTTGTAACGCTCCAGCCTATATATTTTGCCTGTTGAATTATAAGTCCCCGTGTCTCTGCTTCTCTCTTAAAATTCTTATTATGATACCTTCCACCCTGTGAAGTATCCTGTATTCCATGTAATGCGCAATAGTAATGTACCATTTCGTGACACAGGGTAGCCATTATATTTTCAATGGGTCTGTTCAAATGCTCTGCACTTATATTTATCTCATGCAGATACTCTTCCTCACTGCGCCACACCTCATTTACCGTATAATGTCCATTTGTTCTCGGACTGCTCATAATTGTTATTACAATCGGAGGTAACTCCCCATCAAAATAAACCCTGTTCAAAACCTCAAAGCCATACTCTAATACTTCCTGCATATTCTTTAACATCACTCTGTCCTCCTGTTCTTTACTGAACCAATCATAACGCTGATTCTTTAGAATTACTGTGGTGTTAATAAACAGAGATATACTCTTTATTTTAGTGATACTGTTGCATGTGCACAGCCAATTTCATACTGTCCGTTTTTGTGTATGCACTTACAAGATCATGTATGAAAAATAAGGAAGGGTGCAGTCTGTACACCCTTCCATGCAGTTTCAAATCATACAAAGTCTGTTCGTTTTTCTCTCATACCGAAACGGATGATCCGACAGAATTTCATCTGCTGGAATCTCTTCCCTATTGACGCTATAAACCATTTCCTGTAGCTCCTGCTCATCCACCCATGTCTTTTCTGACATGACAATTGTTTCATGTATACTACACGGTATAATGATAAGATTTCCACCTGCTATGTCTGCAAGAATTTTGAGAAGTCCATCATAACAGATCACACCTGCACCATTTATTCTAAAGATATTTGTCAGTATCAACATGTCATCCACGCCTTCCCTGTACCTTACATTCTTTCCATACATGCATTCTACAATCTGACGCATTGTAACAATACTCGGTTCCAGAAGTCGGGGTGTATTTTCCTCTGCCAGCTCATAGAGCTGATCCACGCACACATCCCATATCTGCAGGTGAATATTTTTCAATAATGTCATTCTTGTCCCATCCGGTGTTGCTTCCCAAAGTATATAATACATTTTTACAAGATCCGTTCCTGCAAGGTCTGTATACGGCACTTCTTTCAATAAGTCCAGATTTCTCTCTTTGCTGACAAGTTTATAAACAATCCTGTCACTTATTTCTTCAAAATGTTCAAACTCATATTTGCAGGAAGCGTCTTTTTCATCATATGCCACATTGTAGTGTTCATATATTTTAACAATTTCACAAACAATATGCATAATTTCTTTTTCATCCATGTCAGCATGATAATACTCCTGTACAGCAATCACTGGTTTTATTGAAGCCCTATCATGTACCACCAGACCCCGATAAGTATATCCATTATTCTTTTTAATCTCTTTTATCTCTATCGGGCAACCTAATTTCTTTTCCACTGCATTTTTCAACTTTTCCAAGTATTCCTCATATCTCATAGCGTCCTAACCTCCATATCTTAATTAGCAGGGAGATTATAACGCTCGGGGTCTGGGTTTCAATAGGCAAAGTGCCGGATTCTTCACTACCTATACAAATAAAAAAAGACCAACGATCCATCTTCTGAATCGTTGGTCAAATGTTGTGTCAAACTTGTGTCAACGCTACGTCTCCAAACGCTGAAACCCTTGGTATTACCAGGTCTATTCGCAAACGTAAGGCATCATAGCCAGATGACGTGCTCTCTTGATAGCAACAGTAAGAGCTCTCTGATGCTTTGCACAGTTTCCTGTGATACGACGAGGAAGGATCTTTCCTCTCTCAGAGATGTATCTCTTTAACTTGTTGATATCTTTATAATCGATGACATTATCTTTGCCACAGAATACACATACTTTTTTTCTTCTACGCATTGGTCTTCTCTTCATGGAAGATCCTTCAGCTGTTTTATTGAAAGCCATGTTCTTTAACCTCCTATATGATGTTATGCTCTATGGAACATTTAGTTGAATGGTAATTCTTCATCAATTCCATCCGGAATATTCATGAAGCCATCTCCGGCAGCTCCGCTTGGTGATGGAGCAGAAGGTGCACCGCCGAAATCAGCATTTCCACCGGCTGCATTTTTGCTTTCCGCAAATTCTACGTTCTCTGCCACAACATCTGTGGTGTAAACGCGCTGTCCATCCTTGTTTGTATAACTGCCTGTCTGGATATGACCCTCGAGAACGAACTTGGTTCCCTTGCGGCCAAATCTCTCCAAAAACTCTGCTGTCTTGCTAAATGCAACACAACTAATGAAATCCGCTGTCTGATCCTCATTGTTCCGGCGGAACCGACGGTCAACTGCCAGTGTAAATCTTGCAATCGCACTGGAACTCTCCCCCTGAGAGTAACGAACTTCTGCGTCTCTGGTTAATCTACCCATAAGAATGACTTTATTCATACAATCTCCTACTTTCTTATACTACTGCTCGTCTTTTCTAACGCATAAGAAACGAAGAACGTTGTCCATGATACGGACATCCTGCTCAAGCTTAGCTGGAGCATCAGATGCTGCGTCGAATTGGATGAAGTAGTAGAATGCTTCGCTCATCTTCTGAACGTCGTAAGCTAACTTCTTCTTACCCCATTCTTCAACTTCTGTAACAGTACCGCCTGCACGAGTGATATACTCTTTTGCTTTCTCAACGGTTGCTGTTCTCGCATCATCTTCGATCTTTGCACTGACAACGAGTGCTAATTCATACTTGTTCATGCGAAATGTTACCTCCTTTTGGTCTCTGGCTCACAGAACATAGCCTGTGAACAAGGAAAAAATAGTTATCACGAGGATATACTATACCATGTTTTATGCGGATTTTCAAGCCTTTTCTTTAACTTTATTTGAGTTTTTCCCAAGATTATGTTATAGTGGGTTCTGAACGGTATTCATACAGAAACTGTATCGACTGCGGTATATTTATGATGTATCGCCCCAAATGAATATGTGAGTCACCTTTACACAGGATTTCGACGGACACCTGTTACACAGGATCCGATCCATTTAATTACCAGAAGGAAGGTGGTAGCATGAAAACAGGAATCATAGGCGCAGGGCGCGTAGGCTGCTCCCTTGGAAAATATTTCCGGAGTAAAAACGCAGACCTTGTGGGATATTATGATACCAATGCCGCGGCCGCAAAAGAAGCCGCCGCGTTTACACAGACTGCCGGTTTCAATCAGGTGCAGCAACTGGTGCGTGAATCAGACATCCTCTTCATCACGACACCCGATTCGCTCCTTGTACCCGTATGGGAAGAAATCAAAGGCATGTCACACAGGAATCAAATTATATGTCATTGTAGTGGCGCACTTTCATCCGATTCATTTTCCGGAGCCAAAGAAGCAGGAGTATCCTGCTGCTCGGTTCATCCCATGTTACCGTTCAGTAACAAATTTTCATCATACCAGCAATTGGAACATGCATTTTTTACCGTGGAAGGCCACCCACATGCCGTACAGGTCATCACCGACTTACTCACTTCCTATGGAAATGAAGTCTGCCGGATTGATGCCGCAGCCAAGCCAGAATATCATGCAGCTGCCAGCATCTTAAGCAATCAGGTGATCGCGGTACTTGATACGGGGTACCGGCTTCTCGAAGACTGCGGATTTTCCCGTGAAAAAGCCGTTGCGTCAACTGCTGCACTGGTTCGTCAGAACATCGAAAATGTGCTCTCGCAGGGCTGTGTCCATGCACTGACCGGTCCGATCGAGCGCGGGGATGTCTCAACCGTGGAAAAGCACTTACACTGTTTAAACACAGAAGATGCCGCTTTGTACCGCATGCTCGGCACACGGCTTCTGGCAATCGCAGAAGGAAAAAATCCAGCACAGAATTATGAAAACATGAGACATGTTTTACTTGCTGATAAACAGGAAAAAGAAAATGGAGGATCTCATAAATGAAAAATACGGTTGTAACTTTTCAGGAAGCAAAAGACAAGGGCGAAAAGCTTTCCATGCTGACCGCCTACGATTATTCTACTGCCAGACTTATTGATGAGGCAGGCGTCAATGCCATTCTCGTCGGCGATTCCCTCGGAATGGTCGTTTTAGGATACGAAGACACGCTCTCCGTCACCATGGAGGACATGATCCATCACAGCGCAGCGGTTGCCCGCGGCATCAAAGATACACTGCTCATCACCGACATGCCTTTTATGTCTTACCAGACTTCCGTTTATGACGCGGTTGTCAATGCCGGACGCCTGATGAAAGAAGGCCGTGCACAGGCAGTCAAGCTGGAAGGCGGAAAAGAAGTCTGCCCTCAGATCAAAGCCATCGTAGACGCTTCCATCCCTGTTTGTGCCCATCTCGGTCTGACCCCGCAGTCTGTCAATGCCTTTGGCGGATTTAAGGTACAGGGAAAAGGCGAAGCTGCCGCACAGAAACTGCTTGATGATGCGCGTGCCGTTGAGGAAGCCGGAGCTTTTGCCGTTGTCTTAGAATGTGTGCCGCAGGCCCTTGCCACAAAGATTACCGAGAGCATTCATATCCCGACCATCGGAATCGGTGCCGGTGCCGGATGCGACGGACAGGTACTTGTCTATCAGGATATGCTTGCCATGTATTCCAACATGAAACCGAAATTTGTCAAGCAGTTTGCACAGGTCGGTGAACAGATGCGCGAGGCATTCCGCACTTATAAAGAAGAAGTTGCTGCCGGAACGTTCCCTGCTGCTGAGCATACCTTCAAAATGGATGAAACCGTTCTGGATAAATTATATTAAAACATTCCTACGGAATCATTCGCAATGTTTTTGTCAAATAACAATAAAACCAAATTACAATGAAAATCAGGAGATCATAAAATGGAAATATATGGAGAAATCAGTAAAGTAAGGGCTGCCGTAAAGGCATGGAAAAAAGAAGGATTAACCGTCGGATTCGTACCGACCATGGGCTATCTGCATGAAGGACACAAAAGTCTGATCGACGCAGCCAGAAAAGAAAATGACCGTGTCGTTGTCAGTATTTTTGTAAACCCGATGCAGTTCGGACCAACCGAAGATCTGGAGAGTTATCCGCGCGACCTCAAAAAAGATGCTGCATTGTGCGAAGCTGCAGGTGTAGATATCATCTTTCATCCGGAACCGGAGGAAATGTATGCCGACGGCTTCTGTTCCTATGTGGATATGAATGGTCTTACCACCGAACTCTGTGGAAAAAGCCGTCCGATTCACTTCCGCGGCGTGCAGACCGTTGTATTGAAACTCTTCCACATTGTAACTCCGGACCGCGCATACTTTGGCCAGAAAGATGCCCAGCAGCTTGCCGTCATCCGTCGTATGGTCAAAGATTTAAACGTGGACACTACAATCATCGGCTGCCCGATCATCCGCGAAGCAGACGGTCTTGCCAAAAGCTCCAGAAATACCTATTTAAGTGAGAAAGAACGTCAGGCTGCACTTGTATTAAACCACAGCTTAAAAGCCGGAAAAGCACTTGTGGATGCGGGAGAAACCCGTGCCTCGGTCATTAAATCCGCAATCACCGCCGAAATTGAAAAAGAGCCTCTTGCTAAAATTGATTATGTGGATGTGGTTGACTTTGACACCATCACTCCGGTTGAAACTCTCACCGGCTCTATTCTTGTAGCCATTGCCGTATACATTGGCAAAACCAGACTGATCGATAACTTTATCGTGGAAAAATAGGAGATTACTCATGCAGTACAATATGTTAAAAGGAAAAATTCACCGGGCTGTGGTAAAACAGGCGGATCTCAACTATGTCGGCAGTATCACGGTCGATACCGATCTCTTAGAAGCTGCCGGAATTTTAGAATATGAACTGGTACAGATCGTCGATGTGGAAAACGGCAACCGCTTTGAAACTTATACTATCGCAGGGGAAGCCGGTTCCGGCATGATCTGTTTAAACGGTGCCGCTGCCCGTCAGGTCGCTGTGGGCGATCATGTCATTCTCATGTGCTATGCACAGATGACACCGGAAGAAGCAAAAGAACATCACCCGAAAGTTGTTTTTGTCGATGCGGATAATCACATTGCACGGGTCACCAACTATGAAAAACACGGAAAACTGACGGATGATTTTATCGGTGCATAACAAAAAGGGGCTGTAAAATAAGTCCCTAACATAAGAAACGCCAATTCCGGCAAATGTCGGTTTTGGCGTTTCTTTGTATTAACTT
>ERZ1034691.2272-NODE-2272-length-10823-cov-16.983005_pt1 | contig 10823 bp, 15 predicted proteins | sample MGYA00520638_ERZ1034691 | MGnify/ENA primary metagenome ERZ1034691 (study PRJEB33766, sample SAMN09781763) | gut metagenome | biome: gut microbiome | host: Homo sapiens | place: Madagascar | study: EMG produced TPA metagenomics assembly of the PRJNA485056 data...
TCTTGCTGTCACGATGAAGTGCAACTACATACTGGCTGTCTTTGAGATTGGTTGCCTTTGCACTCTTGCGCTTCGACTTAGCTGAAAGCCGAATATAGGGAAGTAATTAGTCTGCTCCGCAAGGGATATTCCATTCGGGATGTGGCGAAGTTGAGTGGTAAAGGGGTGAGTACGGTGCAACGGGTGAAGCGATTACTAAAAGTACAATCACAGCAATAAAACTATTGTTTTTACGTTCTTTTCAAAGAAAGGGGTTGTGCAATAGTGGCTTAAAGGCTAAAAGCACTACCTTTGCAGTACCGTACAATGGCGATGACAACAACGATTATGTCGATGGCAAGGGCTTCTGTTGTAATGACGGCAGCTTGGAAGCTGCGCAGGCACGAGCTTTGTCGAGAGCTGCAAAGAATAACTTCCAAGAGGGCGACGCATACGAGAAGATGCAGTTCTACTACCACCCAGACCATTTGGGTAGCAGTAGTTACATCACCAACCTTGAAGGCGAGGTGGTACAGCATATCGAGTATGTTCCTTTCGGTGAGGTTTTCGTTGAGGAGCGCAATAACATTTCAAATAATCCATTAAGAAGAGAGAGAAATGGCAAAAGATAGGATGCTTTATATGAAATTATGTTTTGTAGTAATAGTCTTTGGACTATCTTTTATTATTTGTAACAAGCATTATATTAAGTATAGTGCTTGTTACAAGCTCCCGATACCTAAAACTCCATTTTATCCAGATGCTTATAAATTTGCAAATACAAAAGAAGAGTTTTTGTCAAATATGAAATTAATTAACAACGCAATAAAAGTAGAAGCCATTATTGATACAAATAAACTTGATTTTAACAATCATACATATCTCTTTGTGTTTGGCGCACCAATAAAAAAAATGTACTATAGTTTTAAGACTACATTATTTGACGATAAATCTCCGAGTTACGCAAAGGCTATAAGACATAAAAAAAAATGTGTATTTATAAATTATAATATTCCAACAGGGTACACGTATTTGTATGAAATAAAAAAAGACGAGACCCTTACTGGTTTCAATGGAATATAAGAAATTCATTGAATTGACAAAGAATAGAAATCCTAAAGCAATGAACTAAATAAAAATTAGTAATGAGATTTTGCGCGATATTAATACTTTCTGTAATTTCAATTCTAAACAGTTTGGAATTGAAATCACAGACTGTTGTAAACATTTTAAGTAATGGTTATAAATTAGAGAGAAGTTTATTTCTACACGGGAAAAAAATCGGGGTATATAATAAAAAGGGTAGATTGATTAAATTGTCCACAGATGACAAAACGCGTCAAAAGATATTTTTAAATCAATCTAATAGCCTTACAGATTATGGAATAAAGCTAAAATATCCCGAGGTCATATATAAGGATGCATGTGTTATTGCTGATATTTTATCAAGTTATGACCCAAGCGAAATCTTGTCATTTACAAAGCCAATAGGGGAACAAAAAAAGATTTCTATACAAAATATCAATAAGTATTACACATATCTTGATGCCAGTGTTGACTATGTGTTAAGTATTGAAATTATAGTCAAGGATTGTCTTATTACTCAATATAGTTATACATATAAGCCAAACATGTCTGACGTCATTATTTCATATACATGTGTCTTTACATATGATAAGAATAATAGGGTCGTAAAATTAAAAAAAGAATATAGGAAACACTATGAAACAATTGAATTCATATATGAAACAAAATAAGACATGTTTCTTGCCAAGTCATATTGTGACATAGGTAACTATAGTGCTGGATATATGGCTGGTATCTCAGGACAGGGTTGGGAAGCTTCTCGTGCGGCATTTGATGCACTGGAATCTGTACAAATGCGCGGATTTTCTACAGAGGCTATGGTTTCTCAGGCCGCCGAGAAAGCAGGCTTTGATAGAGGGCACAAAAAATACTGGCAACAACAGTATGAAGTTCAAAGAATGTTACAAGAAGGACGAGTCCATACTTGGAATGTGATAAAAGGCTGGTTTAAATCGTTATTTGGAAGATAATAATAAACTTTATTCCTATTTAATAAAAGACATGTTTTTTCATCGAATAGATACTCATAAATATTTTCGAGGAGGAAAGGTACATAAAACTTTCCTTCTCGGATTTTGTATATTTGCATTTGTTTTGTTTAGGGTATTTTGGTATAGAACTTTTTATATTATCAATGAAGTAGAGTTCACTGTTTGGAAAACATATAAGGGATGCTATATAACACCTTATAAATATTGGGGAGTATTACCGCCAAAAGATAATTATCTTAGAATTTCCAATATAGGCATAGCTGATATTTTTATTTGTAAAGATAAAACACTATGTGTTTTTATTGATCCACAGTCAGATGGTGCGACGGAAACTGTATGCAAATTAAAATCATGTCAATACTATTCCTATAGTACGGATGATAAAGAAGTACTAAAAAGAAGTAAAGATTGGGTAGAAGAATGGAAAAAAAATCAGTCGAAATATCCATATATAACTATTTTTGCAAGAGTCATGAAAATTGAAATTAATGAATGAGGGGGACAATGTGACCCCCCTTTTCTATACTTTTAAAAATACGCTTTATGAAAATTGTTACTTTTTGTATATATATAACTATTTGTTTTCTAATTATTGGTTGCCAAAAAAGTACTTCAACTATTAGAGACAACGCCTATGATTCTGTGGAAAAATATGAAACAGAATTAGAAAAATTATGCTTAGAATCGCATAATGGTTCTGTAACATATTCAATAAGAATAAAAACAGAAGACTTAACTAATGATTATGAGTACAAGTATTTAGGTTCATTAAAAATTAAGAAAAATAATTTTAAAGTAATACAACAAAAAATATTGTCAGGTCAGTATCAAGATTCACAAAGAGCGGCAGTTTCTATAAGATTGTTCTTAAAGGGAAAATTATATGGAGAATTTACCGGATTGAACAACTTTTACAAGATTAAAATTACATCAAATACTCTTTGTTTATATAATTATGAAACAAAAAGTAGGTCTATATTTGAACTAAAGGATTCTATACCAAATCTATTGTTTTTCCCTTATAATGATAAAGACAGTTTATCAAGTGGAGACATTTTTTATTTTAATAGGTGTCAATAATTTGTGTGATTACGAGAATAGATGATAATATAGTTATAGTTGTATGAAAACATAATTCTTTGGATCACCACATGGATTTTTCTATTTAAAAGATGTTGAATCTATCACTATTTTAATAACTTGTTAGAAAAGCCATAAAGTTTATGCTGGTAAGATTACTCACAATAAAATCAGAAATAGGAACTTTCTAAAACGGATTTTATTGTGAGTGCTTTTTCTTCAATACAGAGAGTAAAATAACTTTGTCAGACTACCGTTCTATAGTTAACACTCTTATTTCCACTCCCAATTTATCCTTTCTTCTTCAGAATATAGTTTTTCATAACCTCTTTTTGGGGTTCGTTACCGAACGAGTCTATCAGAATAATACAGTTGCCATCCCTCACCTTATAGAATATGTTGTCACCACTCGAAGGATGCACAAGCATCAGGATGTTGTAGTCAAGCACTTGGAAAGTTCCTCTTAACTTTTCCTGTTTGTTCTACTTTTCATTGTATGACTGTATCAACAAATAGGTACCATCAGCATTTAATGTGAGTGTTGTTTCAACATTAGGTGGTAACACACCGCAATATGTTCCAGCTATGGAATCCAAGCTGGCTCTATTTCCCAAAACTGCCGTATATTCTTCAAGCTTATCGGCACACCTGCCTCCAGCGTAATGAGGCTGGCGAACGAGTGTCGTCACGAATGGTAGGAATAGGTAAGTCCGTTCTCTTTTCCACAAGCACATCGAAAGCCTTTTGGATGGAAAGCAACAACTGCTCGAGGTCCTTGTTGGTCTCCACGGCTTCCTTGCTCTTGTTCTTCTTTGGCTGCTTTAGTGCTTTATGTTAATTGAAGTACAATCGTCGCAATAATACTATTGATTTTACGTTCTTTTCAAAGAAAGGGGTTGTGTGATAGTAGTTTAAAGGCTAAAAGCACTACCTTTGAATGCAATATAACAACAATACGTTTAAGGTCACAATTTGTGATTTTGAAAATGAATATAAATATGACAGATAAAATAGGAAAAAAGGAGGCAACCTTTGCAGTGCCGTACAATGGCGAGGACAACAACGACTATGTCGATGGCAAGGGCTTCTGCTGCAATGACGGCAGCTTGGAGGCTGCTCAGACACGAGCTTTGGTGAGAGCTGCAAAGAATAACTTCCAAGAAGGCGACGCATACGAGAAGATGCTGTTCTACTACCACCCAGACCATTTGGGTAGCAGTAGTTACATCACCAACCTTGACGGCGAGGTGGTGCAGCACATAGAGTATGTTCCTTTCGGTGAAGTATTTGTTGAGGAACGCAACAACATTTGGAATACACCTTATCTTTTCAATGCGAAGGAATTCGATGAGGAGACGGGATTGTATTACTATGGAGCAAGGTACTATGACCCGAGGGTGAGTTTGTGGATTAGTACTGATGTTGCACAAGGCAAATATCCAAATGTCAGCACTTATACCTATTGCTTAGACAACCCTATAATTTTAATTGATTCTGATGGAAAAGACATACTTCCAGTTCTTTTTCAAACGATAAATAATAGAGGGTTGCTTATTGGCTCTTGTTACCGAAGTAATAAAAAATATATGACAGCAATGCGTATGTTTGGGCAAACAAGCTATGGGCGGCAGTTTATTGGTGCTTTTATTGAAAAAAATCAGACCCAATATGGTGTAAGGGGGAATGGAAAATATTCAAAATATAGATTACAAATAAAAGAGTATGATCTGTCTGATGCTCACGACCAATTTCTATGTATGCCTAACATAGAGGGGGCTTTCAGTGCAGAAGAAATTGAAGGGAAACTTAATATTATACTAAAATTGGATATCAAAAATCAATCTGCTAATGAATTAGCTGAAACTATTGCGCATGAACTGGCATTGCATGGTAGTGATTTAGATAAAATAATTAAGACTTATGAGAAAGATGGTATTGAAGCCGTAAAAAAGCTATTTGCAAGTGACCCTAACGGAGATATGGATCATAAATCTTTAGCGAAGCAAGACAAAAAGCATACGGGGGTATCAAATTACAATCAAGTAAAAAGAGAAATGATAAAGAAATACCCATCTACAAAAAAAGTTTTTGATAGTGAGCAAAAGAAATATGAGAAAGTGTTTGGTAATTAAAAAAATTGCTTTAATAATGATAGTGGCATCTTTATTGATGCCGCTATCATCATGTCACGGAAATAGAAAACGGTTATCTTCCAATGAAGAATCATCTTTCTTAATAACATATTCGCAAAAAGAAATAGTAATAGAATCTATAAAAAACAAAGGTGTTGTGGAGCATTTTTTTTATAAAAATGGAGAATATTTTGCTTCTTCTGATTCTATTTTATTTTTTTCAACAGTTAAAGATACTATATTAAATGTAACAAGTTATGATAATAAATACAAAATAATAATAAAGAAAGAAAAAGATGGAGTATATAAGACATCTAGTTATTATGTGAATGATATGGGATGCCTATACTTCTTGATTTCATATAGCTATGATTCTAAATATCAAATTTTTCAAATAGAAAAATGTAACAACGTGGTGTATCAATAATTTGGTTAAATTCTCCATTAAATTTGTTTAGTGCATAATAAATTCTGTCGAGGTTTTATTCATGCAAAGCATTAGAGGAAGAGGAGAAAAGAAAACAGGAAATGTGTTTAGATAAAAGTGAGACGTAAAATCTTTGTACCCAAGTTGTTAAGGAATATTTATAATTGTTCCTAATGATAGGGTACAAAGATTTCAATATTTTCTATCGTGTTAAATCAAAAACTTAAGTGTATATGAAAATAATATCAATAATATTGTCAGTAATGCAACTGATGGTGTTTCTTTCAAATGAGCGTATTGATACAAACAATAATGAATTACAGTTTAAAAAATGGCTCGTTGATACAATACCATATGTGAAAGACAATTTTGAGATTCAAGATGATAGCCTGACATTTATTATCGAAGAGCATTATAAATACGAAGTAGCTGCTAACAGAGAGGAAAAAGAATCTTTAAGAGGATATATAATTTCTTTATTAAAAGAATATTCTGAGCCTCCATTTAAAGACTATGAGTTAGAGATAATAAAGAAAACGTATTTTATACCTTCTGAAATTTCCTCTCTTGTATATGACTCATGGTGCGAATTTCCATTAATCAAAGTGTCTAATAAAAATATATCAATTTCTTATGAAGAAATAAGAGGGCGAATAAATAGTGCAGTAATAATAGACCAAATAACTAATGATACAACATTTGTACAGTGGATTTATGACAATAAAGGAAAAATCCAAAAACAGACATTAAATATAAAATAAAATACATCCCTTGCCGATTTATTTGATAAATTAAAAGAATAAAAGTCCGTAGAGTGGTAAATTCGTGGAGTGTGTAAAATAAGCTGTGTTTGGCTATCATATTATAAGAGTTGACCACAGCTATCTCACACATTATTTCATTCATTCTTCTTCAGAATATATTTTCTCCTTCCCTCTTTTTTAGGTTCGTTGCCAAACGAATCTATCAGAATAATATGGTTGTCATCCATCACCTTATAGAAAATATTGTCCCCACTCGAAGGATGTACAAGTATCAATATGTTGCCGTCAAGCACTTGGAAAGTACCTCTTGACTTTTCCTGCTCGTTCTGCTTTTTTTTGAATGTCCGTATCAACAAATAAGTACCGTCAGCATTTAACGTGAGAGTTGTTTCCACATTCGGCGGTAATACACCGCAATATGTTCCCGCTATGGAATCCAAGCTAACTCTGTTTCCCAAAACTGCCGTATATTCTTCAAGCTTATCAGCACACCTGCCTCCAGCGTAATGAGGCTGGCGAACGAGTGTCGTCACGAATGGTAGGAATAGGTAAGTCCGTTCTCTTTTCCACAAGCACATCGAAAGCCTTTTGGATGGAAAGCAACAACTGCTCGATGTCCTTGTTGGTCTCCACGGCTTCCTTGCTCTTGTTCTCCTTTGGCTGCTTTAGTGCTTTATGTTAATCTAAGTACAATCACCGCAATAATACTATTGATTTTACGTTCTTTTCAAAGAAAGGGGTTGTGCAATAGTTGCTTAAAGGCTAAAAGCACTACCTTTGTACGCAATATAACAACAATACGTTTAAGGTCACAAATTGTGATCTCAAATGGAAGAGGCGGCAACCGCTATTCAACTTATGCTTTTACATAGCAAGGTGTGGCTATGCTTAGTAGTGTTCTTCGTTCACAAACAGCTATTGAGGTTAATATTGGAAACAACAAAGAACTTACTTGTAAAGATAGAATAGTATATGAAAATATTGAATACTCGCATATTAAAGAAAGGCGTGATAACACTTAGTTTTTTGTGCTATCTTATAACCTGTGGGTTCGTACCATATTATTATGATGAAGCAACTAATCTTTGTTATGGTGATGGTCTTTTCAACTTGTTCTTTGGCTGGTGTTGTTTCGTATTTCCGGGAATATTTACGAAAATATATTCTTTAGCATGGTTTTCAAACATAACATATATTGTTGCTATAAGGCATCTAATAAAGGAAAATAGAAAACACTTCGTATTGTGGATTTGCATCACCATAATATTGAGTAGCCTTTTGATTATTTGTCCAAGAACAGAAACTGACACTTGGGGGAATATACACCATTTTACGTTGACGATAGGTTATTATTTGAGAATTATAAGTTTCTTTATTTTATTTGTTGGTGGAATATATGTCCTGTTTGTACAAAATAGGAAAGGGGATAAAAGGCTGACGAATGATGGACGGATGAAAAGTAAGCAGCAAATATTCTTTCTGACAAAATCAGATATAGTCAAGATGATGACTGTTGTTGAAAGAAAAATTCCTATAAAATATACCCTAATTGGAGCATTTAAACAGGAGACGATAAAAAGTGAAAACACCATATCAAATTTTTCTAAACTTGGTCATACAGGCTATGCCAATTGGATTTCTTTGGATAATAGATACATGGTGCTCCCCTTAAATAATGAGGTGAAGTATAGAATTGTGAAACAAAGAAATGGCTCTTTTCATTACATCATAGATCTTGCATCTAATCCCACAGGTGTTGAGTTAAGTACTGGAGGAATATACGACAATGCAGAAAATGTTTTAATAGCAGGTCGTGTTGCAGTCTTTACTGATAGCTCAATCGAAGCCATGCAAATCTATAAAGAAATATTGAGAGCTATGAATAAATGTTTTACCAGGAAAAATAATATCTTTGTATCTCAAGAGGTGTTATCTTTATTGGAAGATGGATGGCGATTAACATGTAATTATAATGCGCCTTGTGAAAATGATTTCAAATAGTATATGTTGCAAATTTCAACTTTGCTATAAATAAACTTCGGAAGGAGAAATATGAATTCACTATGTTTATGTGTAAAAGAATAAAATTTTGGCTTTGCAAACTTCTCTATTCCCATAGAAAAAAGTCTTGTTGCATTTCCTTTTCATCAAAAGGTTTCAAGGTGATAACTCTCTATCGGATTTTTGAGGGATGCCAAGTAGAAGATAAACCAATTATCTTTCTTCCTGCTACAGCATCCGAGGAAGAATTGGCCAATGCGATATTTTTCTGTTTGGATAAAAGTAGTATGGTCATACGAACTTCAATAAATTCCACATCTGCTTATCTGAAGTTTATCAAAGAACGTTCGTTGAAAAGTTTCTATCAACAATCCGTGGCTTGCATAGTAAAGTTGAATGTTCAAACAGGCATAATTCATTTAGAACTTTGGCAACAAGCTGATGATGGTAGAGGAATGACTCCTTGTCATGAACAGAGCCTTATGACATTTGATGTAAAAGGCAATAGTCAACTTCTCGCCAAGTATGTCATGGAAATCTTAAGTGAAAGATTAGCTTTGAAAAAGGATAAGGTAACTATGGAATAAACAATAAAAATTGTAGAATGAGAATAAACAAATGAAACAGGTTAAATTAGCTTTTGTACTTTTAACAATAATGATAGTTCTTGGTAATTGTACCTTTGAAAACCGTACAACTACCACTAAGATGTGTCTCGAAGATTTGGACATGAATGTTCAAGACACACTAAGAAATCTGCCTGTTGATTCTTTTGGCTGTCATTCTGATTTGATAGACTTAACAGGACATTATAAATTGACAATAAAAGAAATTGGTCCGTGGTGCTATGCGCAAAAATTGGAAAATTTAGAAACAGGAAAGTTTTATTGGTTCGATTATAGTACTCCACGACCTATTATTGTTACAGCCGAAGAAATCATATTCCCTATGGAATATAATATAGTAAATAGAGGGGTAGAATCAACAGACACGTTTAACATCATAGATAATCAATTAGAGCCATAACCGTAATGCACCTGCTTGGAATTTAGCTCTTTTAGTTACCTTGTTTCTTGTTACTATTAATTCAAGTAATTATGAAAATAGGTACACATTTTAGCAGACAACCGATGTATGGGCAGCTAATAGATTTGCTCAGCAAGAGATACTTCATTCGGGATGTGGCGAAGCTGAGTGGTAAGAGTGTGAGTACGGTGCAACGAGTTAAGCAATTACTAACAGTACAATCATCGCAATAATACTATTGATTTTACGTTCTTTTCAAAGAAAGGGGGTGTGTGATAGTAGTTTAAAGGCTAAAAGCATTACCTTTGCGGCTGGCAGCTTTCGGCTGCCAGCCTAAACTCTACAATTTTTAACGGACTATTTTATGAAAAATATAATGAAATTTAGCGGGTTTGGAGTATTGTTTCTTGTACTTGTTTTATTGTATCTTAGATACGATAAAACTGGGTATTATTATGGTGTAGAGTGTAGTTTTTGTAATAAAAATATGCCATATGGATTAACACCAAAAATCAATTTTGATTATCCTCAGAGCTTTTGTTTACTTGATGAAGACGGCTTTGAGTTAGTGGGTATTGGTTTTAGATACAAACAAAGCAGTTTTAGAATAAAGAATTTTTTGGGTTATGCTTATAATGATACTTCTGTATTACTGAAATGTACTGACAGCTTGAATAACATAAAATATTTAGTATCGTATGAAACAGGTTATAATAGAAACAAAGGACATCCTGACATATCATTTAAAGATATAGACAACGATGAATACAATAAGATTAAAGACAATTACCAATGTATTGAAATTGATGAGGAGAAAGCAAATACAATACGATTTATTAAGTTTTTGTACATAGTTGGAATCTTGCTATTACTTTTTATTATCGTTAGGAAACTATTAAGGTTTACGTGAATTATCCAATTGAGGAGATTCTGTTAAGAGTGTATCAAAAAAAATATTTGAAAAAACTTACAATTTGTAATTTACATAGAGTGAGAGTGTAAAATAAACTGTGTCAGGCTATAATAATTATAGTTTAACACAGTTTATTTACGTTTTACCCTTTTCTCTTTTTTAGAATGTAGTTTTTCCTAACCACTTTTTTAGGTTCGTTGCCAAACGAGTCTATAAAAATAATACTGTTGTCCTCCATCACCTTATAGAATATATTGTCACCACTTGAAGGATGTACAAGCATCAATATATTGCCGTCAAGCACTTGGAAGGTACCTCTTAACTTTTTTCGCTCGTTCTGCTTTTCTTTGAATGGCCGTATCAACAAGTAGGTACCATCAGCATTTAATGTGAGTGTTGTTTCAACATTAGGTGGTAACACAC
>ERZ1034691.2280-NODE-2280-length-10798-cov-13.541562_pt1 | contig 10798 bp, 2 predicted proteins | sample MGYA00520638_ERZ1034691 | MGnify/ENA primary metagenome ERZ1034691 (study PRJEB33766, sample SAMN09781763) | gut metagenome | biome: gut microbiome | host: Homo sapiens | place: Madagascar | study: EMG produced TPA metagenomics assembly of the PRJNA485056 data...
TATTTTTTTCAAAACAATTTATTTTTGTTGTTTTGCATAGGTTTGCTACTGTATTTTTGCGAGTTTCTTCTTATATATAATATCGCCCCCTACCCTTATATAATATCGCCCCCTACCCTCTATTCGCATATCGTGGGATTATCATCCCACTTTTATGACAAGTGAAATCGTCCCCCTGGATGCTCTCAGATACTGTCGGGGCTTATTACGCCAAAATCCTTATCTGCGCCCCGATGGCACGACAACGTCGGGGCGTATTACTGCAAAATCCTTATCTGCGCCCCGATGGCACGGTATCGGCGGGGCGTATTCTGGCAAAATCTCTTGCTGCGCCCCGATGTCCTGACAACGTCGGGGCGTATTCTGGCAAAATCTCTTGCTGCGCCCCGATGTCCTGACAACGGCGGGGCGTATTCTGGCAAAATCTCTTGCTGCGCCCCGATGGCACGACAACGTCGGGGCGTATTACGCCAAAATTCCTTTTTGCGCCCCGATGTACAAAGGTGGAGGGTATAATCGACCTGATTTTATCTCACACACCCGCGTCTGCAAAGGCCGGTGGGCATAATTGACCTAATTTTATCTCACATACCCGCGTCTGCGAAGACTAGCGGGTATAATCAACCTGGTTTTGTCTCCCATACCCTCGTCAGCGTAGACCAGCGGGTATAATCAACCTGGTTTTGCCTCCTATACCCTCGCCCGCGAAGACCAAAGGGTATATCGGCCTGGTTTTGCCTCCCATACCCTCGCTCGCGAAGACCAGCGGGTATATCGACTTGGTTTTGTCTCCCATACCCTCGTCCGCGTAGACCAAAGGGTATATCGACTTGATTTTCTCTCCTATACCATCGTCCGCAAGTTCTTCAGGGTACAGATAGCTTGGATCCGACCTCAATACCATCGTCCGCACAAATACATAAAAATACTGACAGACAGATATCTTCGCTGTCCATCAGTATTTTTGTCTGTCAATATTTGCTTCATCAACGTTTACTTCATCAACGTTTGCTTCATCAACGGTCTGTTACAGCCGGTTCGCCTTCACGTCCTCGAACTCCTGCAGCATTTCTTCTGAAGGAGCCTTGGTAGCGAGGCTGACTGCGATGATAGCGATAAGTCCCAGCCCGAAGCCTACTACCAGGGAATATAATCCGGTAGCTTTGCCCAGGGTCTGTCCCCCCATGAGAGGAATGTAATCCCAGATGATAACGGCAAGTGCTCCCGTGACAATCCCGGCTACCGCTCCGGGGAAATTGGTTCTCTTCCAATATAAGGACATCACTACCAGCGGACCGAATGCGGCACCTAAACCTGCCCACGCGTTGGACACCAGTCCCATGACGGTGTTGTTCGGATTCCATGCGATGATGTAAGCCAGCACAGCTACTACCAGTACTGTGACACGGCTGACATTCATAACGGTCTTGTCATCCGCATCCTTTTTGAGCAGTCCCTTGAAGATATCTTCCGCTACGCTGGAGGCGCTGACTAACAGCTGGGAATCCGCCGTGGACATGATTGCTGCCAGGATACCGCAGAGGAACAATCCTGCAATGAACGGAGCCCGCATCTCCACGGTAAATACCTTCTTGATCATCTCGATAAATACCTTCTCATTATTGCCATTCACCAGCTCCGGCAGATAAGCTCTGCCCAGGATACCGATAAACACTGCAAATCCCAGGGATAATGCTACCCAGCTGATGGCTGTAGCCTTGGACTTGGTCATTTCCTTCTCATCCCGGACCGCCATAAATCTCACCAGGATGTGAGGCATTCCGAAATATCCCAGTCCCCAGCCGAGACCGGAGATCACGCTGATGATATTGTTGCTGCCATCACCGTTCTTCATCAGGTTCAGGAAGTTGGCGCTGTCGGCACCGCTGGCTTCCAGACCGGCTGACAATGTAGTACCGCCGCTTGTCATAAAATGATAAGCAAATAAAGGTACTGCCAGAATACCGACCAGCATCAGCATGCCCTGAATAAAGTCTGTCACACATACCGCAGTAAATCCACCGAGAAAGGTATATACCAGCACTACCAGTGCACCGATGGTCAGTGCCACATGATAATCAATACCGAACACAGACTCAAACAGCTGACCGCCGGCAGAAAGTGCAGATGCACAATATACCAGGAAAAATACTACAATAGTAATAGAAGAAACAGTCATCAATACCTTCTTCTCATCATGGAATCTGTTTTCAAAATAAGTAGGCAGTGTCACAGAGTTATTGGCGCGGATCGTATATCTGCGCAGCTTTGTGGCAATGAACAGCCAGTTTAACGTCGTGCCGATGAAAAGTCCGATGGCGATCCAGCCGTCACCTCCGACACCGGTTAAGTAAATAGCTCCCGGCAGTCCCATTAGCAGCCATCCGCTCATATCCGATGCCTGCGCGGACAGTGCAGCGACGAAGCCGTTCAGCTTTCTGCCTCCTAAAAAGTAATCTTCGGAATTATTGTTTCCCTTTGCATAGAACGCTCCGATAGCGATCATCATGAGTAAATACAGCACGAATGCCACTATTACCCAGCCCAGCGTATTTCCTGTCATAATAGCCTCCTCAAATTTTTCTTCTTGTACATTTTCTTAATTGTATACAGTGATACGATTTATTATATACAAGAAATGAACTTCCGTCAACAAATTAGTTTGCTATCGCTGTAATGTGTGAAAGTACCAGTCCGGCACAATCCCTGCGGAACGCTTTATGCGGCAGAGAATAGTTTTCGATAACGCAAAAGCCGCCCGAATCTTGCGATCCGGACGACTCTTTTTTCATGCTGTTTGAATATTCTGCTGTCTGGTTGTCTTACAACTCCGATGCATCGGTTATTGTATTACTCCCGGTTATTCTTTTTTCTTACAAGCATCGCTGCCAGTCCTGCCAGTGATACCGCGAACAGTGTCATCCAGATACTGGAAGCATCGCCGGTCTTCGGAGCGCCGATTGCTGCCGGTACGGTGTTGTTTCCGCTGCTGACATTGCCGTTTACAGTGATGTCATTATCACTGTCGTCATTACTGTCATTGTTGTTATCCCCATTGTCAGGCTTTGCTGCTATGGTGAACTTCGTAGTTGCCGAACCATCCGTCCATACGAGTTCAAAGGTATGGCTGCCGGTGGACAGAGTCTTAAGGTAATCCTCCTTGAAGGTGATGATCGTCGAGCCCTTGGCAACCGTATAGTTTTTCGCATCAACCACAACGCCGTCAACTTTGACGCTCTGGAACTTCTCGAAATCACCGTTTCCGCGGATGGCAATCGTACCGTCCGTACTCTGTGTCCAGGTGCTGTCCGCGCCATCAAGGATCCGGTACGGTGCATACAGCTCTACCTCACCGGTGATCACAGCGTAATTCGGATCGTCCGGGGTGAAACGCCAGATATACTTTTTGCCCTCTTCCAGCTTTGTCTCACCGGGTAAGACTTTGCCGTTACTGTCGATCCATTCCAGCGTACCTTCCTTGGGATTCAGGGTGCTGTTGATCAGATCCAGCCCTGCGTCCTTCAGCGTCTTGCTGCTGTCATGGACGAAATCATAACCGGGGGCACCCGTAGGAGTCGCCTGTTTGATCGTGATCACCACATTAACTGTCGTTTCCTCATAATTCGTGGAGGCAATCGTCACAGGGATCGTCACCGTGCTACCCGCTATTCCCTTGCCGGTCAGGGTGTACTGCAATACACCGTCCCCGGTTACGTTTATATCAGAAAGGATCTCTGTCTCCGTATTGCCGGTGATCTCGCCGGGTGCATAGCTCTTCGCACTCTTCACAAGCTCTGCCAGACTGACGGTCTGATTACCGGTCGTCGCATATGCATGATCCACCTTGACATCTGCCAGTGTCGGAGCAGCAGCCTTTTTAATTGTCAGCGTGCCTGCCTCGATACCTGAGATTGCCTTATAGTTGCTGCCATCCGCCACATCAATCGTGATCGCATAGTTGCCTGCATTCACAGGCCTCTCGGTGCTACCATTGTATCTCACGGTAATCATACCCATGCCCCTGATACCGGCTTTGGTCGTAACGTTCACGATCTGTTCTTCGCCGCTATAGGTCAGCTTGTTGCTCAGGTCAGGAACTACATCGAAATCTGCCAGTTTCGGCTCGATCCGGGTGATCTCCCAGGTCTTTGCAGCTGTCCCGGTGTAATTGCCCTTTCCTTCGATCGTCAGAACAATCTTCGCAGCGTCGGTTGCTGTGTTGCTGTTATCCTTGACGGTATAATCGATGTCTCTCTCCAGATTCACACCGTCTCCGTCCGGCAATGTCACAGAGACGATTTCCACTGTCTGCTCTTCGCCGGTGTAGGGACGGTTTAGACCTCCCAGAACAATGATCGCACTTTCGATATTCTTCGGCTCGATCGTAAACTTCTTCTCTGCGATTCCGGTGTAATTGCCGATGCCGGTGATCGTTACGGTCGCCGTACCAGCTTTTGTGTTGTCGGAATAGCTGAGTTCAAAATCTTTGCCGGATACCAGCGCAATCTCGTCATCCGTTACGTAAGGAACCGGCTGAATCTCTTTGCCGGTGTATTTTTGCGCCGGGATCTCAGAGATCATGTCAGCGGTGATCGTCTTCGGAGCCACCTTGATCGTCACGGAAGCCATGCCATAGTAAGCGTCACTGATATAAGTTGCCGTCAGTGTTGCGCCGGTTTCGTCTGCTTTTACGACATGGACCGTAGGTTCTGCGGTATCCGCGCCGGAGACGATCTTCAGAATAGATTCATTAGAACTCGTCCAGCTCCAGGTACCGTTGTCGGCAGCAACTGTGGATGCTTGCAATGTAAAGTCTGCGTCGCCGTAGGTTTTGCTCGCGGGTGCATCAATCTTCACTTCTGCGTTCTCTTTTTCTACTACCTTCACGGTGAAACGCTTCTCTACCGGTGCAGTGAAGTTCTTCGTCTCTCCCGCCGTTACCGTCATCACAAAGCTTTCTGCTGTGGTATCTGCATTTACCGCCGTCAGCATATTATCCTCCAGCGTGATACCTTCGTATGCATCTGCCAATTCATAGACCAGCTTTGCATCAGTATCGGTGTTATTGAAGGATGCCCATGTGGAAATATCCACTGCATTACCGTTTTTCACAAGTGTCTTTTCTTCCACCTTGATCTCGGGGGTTGCCCTGTTGATCACAAAGTTGACCGGAGTATTGCTTACTTTCAGAGTATAGTTACCTGCACTGAACTTGCCGTTACTGTTGTCCATCAGTGCCAGTGTTCCTTTATTGATCACATAGCTTCCCACGTTTTCACCAGCTTCTCTGCCCAGTGCACCGGTAAAGAGCGGTTTCTCTCCGGAGATTTCCCCGGAATAGGTGTAGGTCAATTCCGGATCCTTTGCACCGTAGATCTTAGTCTTACCTGTCTCTGGTATTATCGTGATCGTAGCCGGTGTGATGTCTGCCGTTTCGTTGGCAGGCTGTGCTGAAAGGGTATAGTTGCCTGCGTCCTGGCCGGTCAGTTCGAAACCGGTGAAGGAAACGGTCTTGTCCGTACCGGCATTGACATCCTCGAATACCGCCTTGGCATTTGCCGCATTGATCTTCAGATCGTCGGCAACACCGTCTTCAACAATTCCGTCAATTCTGGCATCGGTTAAGTCAAACGCCGCTGCGTCTGTTCCGTCGTAGGTCTTGTTATTCGCTTTGACGCCGGAGATCGTAACCGGTTTCGGGGTAACGTTCACAGTATAGGTTGCCTGTACCCGTTCATAGTTCTCGTTTCCAACAGCTGTTGCAGTAATTGTGGCAGTACCTACGCCGACGACGTGGCTATGACCATTATTATCTACGGTTACAACCTTCTGATCGCTACTCTCGTAGAAGACATCGGTGTTATAATTGGAAGTCTTTGTAAATTCATTTTTAAAACTTATACTGTCATAGGTTATATCATAAACCTTAGTTATAAACTCCAGTGTCTGCTTCGCCTTAGCGACCGTATATGTGTAGGTCGGATTTTCAGGCAGTTTATAGTTGCCAGCTTTCTCTCCGGTCAGTCTGGTAACCCGGGCGGTATGTGTACCTGCTGTCAGATCCGCTCCCTCGATTTCTGCGGAAACAAGACCACTGTCATGTTCCAGGCAATATACTACTCCTTTGATTGCGCCTTGACCGTCACCGTAGGTACGGTTCTCGATATTTTTCCAATCAAGGATTACCGTATAAGGTGTTACCGTCAGCTTTCCCGGTACGAACTTGACATCATAATTCGGTAACTTCTCATCCAGATTCAGTCCGTCGGGCACTCCAGGGGTGATCGCATAATTACCTACGTTGCCATACTGGGTATAATCATAAGTATACTTCGGTGTAAATTCAAGAGCCTTCTGATCCGCGTCATTTGCAAAGCCTTCAAACGTTGCACTGGCTTCCACTGCATCCTCCGGATTCTCACCATATGTAATCATGTAATTACCTGCAGTTACCGTCAGCGTAGCTTTTTGAATAGTGTATTTCACACTGGCAGTAGCTGGTTCACCACTTTTGTTATTAATGCTGATTTTTGCTACATAAGTACCGACATTTATCGGTTTCTCGTCAAAATCTGTACCATCCTCCTTCTCATAATAGATCGGAATGGCATCAACAACCTCAGGTCCCTGCCAATCTTTACTGAAAGTCATGTCAGCAGTCTTTCCATTGCCATTGTAGACCTGCTTTTCGGGTGCTGTGAGTGTTACACTGCCGCCTTTCGCATCACATCCGCTGCACTTGGCAGTGATAACAGCTCCGTTTGCTGTATATACCCAGCTGTGCTGATGTGCATTCAGATACAAATCTGTACCATTCTTCACCACCGTGTAATCTCTATTTGTTATATCCGATGTAAAGATTCTGGTATAATCCAGCGCGTTATCCGTTGCGCCGGTAGCGATTTTCACAGTATTACCCGTTGTCGGAAGATTTGCAGCTGATTTTATTACACCGATCCGGGCTTCCTGCTTTAATCCCTCGTTTACGGTAATCGTTGCAGCCTCATTCTCTGTTCCGGACAGACAAACATTGCTTGCTGTACCATTATCGCCCTGTTCATATCGTTTTGTCTGTTCGTTCCATGTACCGTTCCGCCAGTTATCCGTGATCTGCACATCGCCGGAGACATTCATAACTGCCTGTCCTGTTACGTACACACCGCCACTTTGTGTTTCCTCATCACCGGTGCTGTTATTTCCTGTGATGGTACCTCCGGTCATAGTAAAGGTTCCGGTCAGCATACTTACACCGCCACCGGTGCCGGCACTTGTATTTCCTGTAATTGTTCCGCCGCTCATGTTGAAGATACCGTCCTTGGCATCACCATTTGCCACACCCACGTAAACACCTGCTCCATGCTCCGTGTCAGAGGTGATTTTATTGCCGGAGATCATTCCTCCTTTCATATTGAAAGTTCCTGTCCAAACTACAAACACACCTGCACCAACGTCATGTACCGTCGTGTTCCCCGTAATGTTTCCATTCCATAACGTCAGAGTACCCATAACCAGAATACCGGCACCGGTTGCACCCGCTGCATGGGTAATCTTGCCGGGGGTTGCCTGACAATCCGTGATATCAAGCGACTTCTCTTTTACTACACGAATTACTCTTTTCCCGTCTGCACCGGTAATCGTGTTCCCATTCAGGCAGAGTTTCACATTAAATTCGCAGTACCATGTCTGATCGAGTGTCAATGGATTCAGCAGATAATAATTACCATCTGCTTTAATCTCATCCAGCGAAGAAATACCCTTCCACGTTATATCACTGTGGTTCTCATCATCTTTACAGATGCCCCCACAAATGGGATGCTCATGCAGATCACCCTTGACCAGTACAAGTTCTCCTTCTTTCCGCTCCGTCACACGATACGGGTCTCCCGCATCTGCAAAAAAGTATTGACTGCTGTCACCAGCCTGGTCGGTACCAACGTTGACATACTCACTCATTGCAACAGGAATATGATCATCGTTCACACTGATACCGATAGAAGACCCCTCTTTCAGACCGCTTTTTTCAACAGTAACGCTTGCCCATCGATAATTTGCATTATTACTCAGTTCGACATTACTGGGCGTAGCACCGGTATAGACTCCATTCGTCAAAGTACCTCCCGAGGTATTGTCGGTAATCTTCACAGAGCCAGACACAGAAAAGAGACTAGCATATGCATATACCAGCACACCACTTCCTTTACCAACGCTATGATTCCCTGTGATCGTACTATCCCGCATTGTGAAGCTGACATTCTGAGTTGCACACACACCTCCGCCACCAACTTCCGCTTCATTTCCGTAAATACTGCTATCGGTCATAGTAAACGTACTATCATTTCCTATATACGCACCACCACCGTACTGCTGTGCTGTATTGTTGAAAATGCTGCCTCCATTTATGATAATACTGTTTTTCGCCAGTGCACATATACCGCCACCATTGTAAGTACTCTTATTACCAGAAATACTACCTCCTTTCATGGTAAAATTACCATTCGAAGATACATATACACCGCCACCATAATTTGCTGTATTTTGCGATATGTTGCCTCCATTCACGATAAAGGTACCTTCTACATATACACCTCCTCCGCCACTGCTATAAGTGTTGCTATTGTCAGAAATGCTGCCTCCATTCATGATAAAAGTGCTTTCGCCTCTTACAGCCACACCACCACTGCTATTGCTGATTGTGCCGCCATACATGGTAAAGGTACCACCATCAGCTATCTCTACACCACGGTCATTTGATTTTTTGATCCGCACCTTGTCATACAGATTAAAAGTACCGCCACCAGCTACCTCTACGCCACTGCAGACAGCTTCTTCGTGAGGGTTACACAAATTAAGAGTTGCCGATTCATCAACACTCAGAACATGGTCATGGCTCATAATTTTATGACCATTCAAACACAGATTCACATTACCGGTTATATGCTTTGTTAGTGCCGCTATTAGGTTGTCAAATACGATGTCATTTGCCAGGTAATAATTGCCATCTCCCGTAATCTCATCGAGGGATGTGATTCCTTTCCACTCTAAAATCTCATGGTCTTCACCATCCGTACAGGTTGCGCCGCAGACGGGATGGATATGCGGAACGCCATTCTTCAGCACAAGCGCTCCGTCCTGTTCCATTACACCATAAGGAGAGCCTGCATCCACAGAGAAGTATTTGCTGCTGCCATCTACCTTACCAGTAGCAATAGTGACAGAACCCCCATCATTGGGATACTTGTTTAAGGTAACGCCGATGGATGCGCCGTCCGCGAGACCGGCATCTCCGATGATCATCGTTGCACCGTTGTTCAGACGTACATTGCTCGTTGCGCCATTCGCGGTGTTACCAGTGACCTTCGCCGTGCCGGACACGATAAAGGTACCGTATACATCGACTCCGCCACCCCTGTAAGATAAGCTACTGCTATTGTCTCGGATCTCACCGCCCTTCATCTCGAAAGTGGATGAAGAGTTAACATTCACCGCTGAGTCACCGCAGCCGCTGATCGTACCTCCGTACATAATAAATTTACCACCATGAACGATCACACCATTTCTTTCATTTTCTTTGGGACTTGTGATCTGTACGTTGTCGTATAATTGAAACTCCCCATCTCCAGTTATTGTTATTCCGCTATTGCAGCTAACTTTTTTTGTTTCCGTGCTGCAGTTGCACAAGCTTAATTTTTTCCAAATCACTATTTGGTTATCTGTAAGTGTAATTGTATGCCCGTTCAAACATAAGTTAATATCCTTTTCCGTTATCCAATTCCCATACTTTGTATCCTCGGCCGTCAGTATGATATCATCTGTCAGATAATAGTTGCCAGCTTCCATATCATTCGTCAATTCAGAAATCGGCGTCCACGTTACAGCCTCATGCCCATCGCCATCCGTACAGGGCTCACCACAGACCGGATGTCTATGCTCACCTTCCGCCACCGTCATCGGTGCATTCAACGCCTCAGAAATGGCATTAAGTCGTGTCATATCCAGTTCTGCGATCTGTTTCTCGGTCAGTGACTCCATAGCCTCGGCAATGGCTTCCAGCTGCTCACCGACACTTTCTGCATTTTCCACCGTCACTGTCTCCGGCAGAGCGTCAATCAGTGCCTGTACCTTCTGCACTGCTGCCTTCTTCTCATCGTCTGCCACGGTGTCCTGCGTGCCGACATCATTATCGCTGACACTTTCAGCTGAGAGTTTCACAGTATCAGGGGCTTCGCCCGCAGTGGTGCTCTTATCGGCCGGAGTCTCTTCCCCCGGTGCCGCCGCTGCTTCTGCTTCCTTCTGCTCTGTCACAGGGACTGCTTCCTGCTGTTCCTCCTGCTCTTCCGCAGAGTCTGCTTCCTGCTCTGTCACCACATCAGCGTCCTGTGCGAATGCCGTCATGGGCAATGTTGAGAAGCAGAGCATAAATGCCAGTAACATGCTCAATACTCGTTTTTTCATAGCGTTTTACCTCTTTTCTGTGGGCATAGTGATACCCATTATCTTAAAGATAACGTACCACACTTTCTCTTGGCAAAACCGTTTTTTGCATGAATCGACCTAAAAATGACATGAATCGACCGTAGAGGACGGGTTGCACCCCCAGAAAATACTATCCGCCAAAAGAACAGAATAAAAATTATTTTTAAGTGTCAAAGATGGGATGCTATACAAGAACCCCTGGTTCTTCACCTGCCGTATTCAGATGCAAAACGCTGCATAGAGCGGTACTATCTTTTTGTTATCTTCAAATGCGAAGTTTTTTGCAGAGAGTTTGATGGCATATGCAGGCTTATAGGTATCCATG
>ERZ1034691.2281-NODE-2281-length-10798-cov-4.609979_pt1 | contig 10798 bp, 7 predicted proteins | sample MGYA00520638_ERZ1034691 | MGnify/ENA primary metagenome ERZ1034691 (study PRJEB33766, sample SAMN09781763) | gut metagenome | biome: gut microbiome | host: Homo sapiens | place: Madagascar | study: EMG produced TPA metagenomics assembly of the PRJNA485056 data...
CTATTAAGTTAAGTATGTTTAAATGAGGTAATGATAACGTGGATAAGAGGAAGATAGTCAAATTTGTGTTTATAATTACCCTATTGTTGGCAATGCTGGCAGTTTGTGTATGGTATAAACCGGTAAATACAGTTAATATGAAGCTTTCTATGAAAACAACTTCAAATATTGAAGAGAATGATGCATATAAAATTTATTATTTAGAAAATGATGGTGATTCTTATAGTGAAGAACAAACTTCGTATTGCGATGTAGTAGCTGGGCGGGAGAATAAAATAAAATTTTCAGTACCGGCAAATGCTTCCAATATTCGCTTAGATGTTGGAATGCATGAAGGTACCATTACCATTAGTGGTATTGTCCTGCAAATAGGAAATCAAAAATACAATGTTACAGATAAAGAACTGCAGAATTATATTTCATTTGATGGTATTGAATCTCTTGAAATAGAAGATAACAGTTTAAGTATTATAGCTAATACGGATGATCCATATGTCATATGGAATTTAAAACCTTATAATTTGCAGAATATAGCAAGTAAAATAGTTGAAATGTTTAATATTATAATTAAAGGACTTATTTGTTTGGGATTAGGTTGCTTGATTATATGGTTTAGAAAATATTTTGATATTCTTATAGAATTTCCTGTAGATGTTTATCATAGCAAGAAGTTATTGTTTGACTTATCTAAAAATGATTTCAAAACGAAGTATGCTGGATCATATTTGGGAATTGTATGGGCATTTATACAACCTATTGTTACGGTTTTAGTATATTGGTTTGTATTTGAAAAGGGATTGAAAAGTGGTGGAGTGTCAGAAGTACCATTTGTGTTATGGCTGATTGCAGGATTAGTTCCATGGTTTTTCTTTTCGGATGCTTGGAATGGTGGTACCGGGGCACTTATAGAATATCAGTATTTAGTGAAGAAGATAGTGTTTCAAATTAATATTTTACCGATTGTAAAAGTATTATCTGCATTATATGTACATTTATTCTTTGTTGTGTTTACGCTTTTTCTTTATATTTGTTATGGATATATGCCGGATTTGTATACATTACAGATTGTTTATTATACATTTGCTGCATTTATAATGGTGCTTGGACTGTGCTATATTACTTCTGCGATTGTTGGTTTTTTTAAGGATTTAACACAAATAATTGGTATCATATTGCAGGTAGGTGTTTGGATGACACCTATTATGTGGAATATAGATGGAATGGATATACCACAATGGCTTAAATATATTTTTGAAATGAATCCAATGTACTATATTGTAACAGGATATAGAGATTCATTGATTAATAAAGTCTGGTTTTGGGAGAGAACAGGATTGACAATATATTTTTGGATATTTACATTGTTCATTTTGGGACTTGGAATGGTAATATTTAAAAAATTGAAAGTTCATTTTGCAGATGTATTATAGGAAGGTGGAATATGCAAAACGTTGCTATCCGTGTACAAAATTTAACTAAAATGTACAAATTATATGATAAACCAACAGATCGACTGGTAGAGTCATTGGGATTATCTAAAAAAAAGTGTTATAAAGAGCATTATGCATTAAATGGCATTAATATGGTTGTGAATCAAGGAGAGACGGTCGGCATTATAGGAACAAACGGTTCGGGAAAATCTACAATTCTTAAGATCATTACAGGCGTTTTGACTCCTACATCAGGAAATGTAGAGATTAATGGTAGGATTTCAGCTTTATTGGAATTGGGCGCTGGATTTAATATGGAGTATACGGGACTGGAAAATGTATATTTAAACGGAACCATGATCGGATTTTCAAGAGAGGAAATAGATGAGAAAATAGATGCAATTTTAGAGTTTGCGGATATAGGTGAATTTATTCACCAGCCAGTAAAAACCTATTCGTCAGGTATGTTTGTAAGATTGGCATTTGCAGTAGCAATTAATATTGAACCGGAGATCTTGATCGTAGATGAGGCTTTGTCGGTTGGTGATGTTTTCTTTCAGGCAAAATGTTATCGTAAATTTGAAGAATTCAAAAAAATGGGAAAGACTATTTTATTTGTTAGTCATGATCTTGCAAGTGTAAATAAATATTGTGACAGAGTTATATTGTTAAATAAAGGGGTAAAGGTTGATGAGGGAAATCCAAAAGAGATTATTGATCTTTATAAAAAGATTCTTGTAAATCAGTATGATGAGAATAACGAAAATGACTCTAATGATGAGAACACAAAAAAAGAAGATACACTTAATAGTCCCAAGTCTAATAGTTTAGAGATAAAACAATATAAAGAGATGATGCAGCAAAATCCGAAAGTAATAAAATATGGGAATGGAGTTGCTGACATTATAGATTTTGCGGTTTTAGATCAAAATGGACAGGCTACAAATACAATAGAATCAGGAACTGATAATACGGTACTTATGAAGGTGAAGTTTAACAGAAAGATAAATAATCCTATTTTTGCTTATACGATAAAAGATGTTTTAGGTGTGGAACTAGTTGGAACAAATACAATGTACGAACAGGTGAATACCGGAACAGTAAATCCAGGGGATATCAGAGAAGTGAAATTTCATCAGAAATGGAATTTGCAAAATGGAGATTTTTTATTATCTTTAGGATGTACAGGTTATGAGAATGGAGAATTTGTAGTATATAGCAGATTGTATGATGTTTGTTGTCTGTCTATTTTTACAGACAAAAATTTTGTTGGAAAATGGAATGCGAATTCAAAAGTGTCTTATAGTTAAAAGAGGTTGGTATGGCAATTTGGAATGATAGTTTTTATAAAGGTGTAGATGAATATTCAGATGGAGATGTAGAAGAGGAAATATTGCATTATGTTCAAAGTCCGGAAGAACCGTTAGAAACATTCATAGGAGATAGCTATGCGAAGGGGTATCATTTATTACCTGTCAGAGAAAATATATTAAACTGGTATCCTTTTCAGAAAGATCAAATTGCACTTGAGATAGGGGCCGGATGTGGAGCAATAACAGGTGCTTTATGTAATAAATTGAAAAGAGTTGTATCTGTTGATTTGTCTAAAAGACGTTCTAAAATTAATTATGAGCGACATAAGACGGCTCAAAATCTTACGATTATGGTTGGAAATTTAAATGATATGCAATTTGGAGAAACATTTGATTATGTTATTTTAAACGGTGTTTTGGAATATGCTATAAGTTTCACGGATTCAGATAAACCATATCATCTTTTTTTGAGTAATTTATCTCGATTTTTAAAACCGGAAGGAAAATTTTTAATTGCTATAGAAAATAGATTAGGACTTAAGTATTTTAATGGAGCAAAGGAAGATCATACAGGAAACTATTTTTTGGGTTTAAATGGATATGTTGGAAATGAAACAGTTCGAACTTTTTCAAAATCAGAGTTGATTAGGCTTTTATCGGATATTGGTTTCAAATTTCATAAATTTTATTATCCGTATCCAGATTACAAATTTCCAAATGAGATATTTACAGATGAAACATTGGAAGAAAATGAATATGGAAGACCTATTATTAATATTGAGGAAGACAGATATGTATTGTTTAATGAAAATTTAGTAAATGAATCTCTGATAAAAGAAGGTGTTAGTGATGTGTTTGCTAATTCCTTTTTGGTAGAATGTTCTCGGGAGCAATTTGAAGCCAAGGTTTTATATGCAAAACTTAATTCTGAAAGAAATGAACGATTTCGAATAGGAACTGTTATACAAAAAGTAGAAAAGCATAAAAGGGAGGTTATAAAGTTTCCATTAAACATAAAAGCGGAGGAACATGTTGCTAATATATTTATTAATATGCAGGATAAAAGAAAAACAAATATACATCCGCTTCAATGTGATTTACAGGATAAAGAATTAAAGTTTCCATTTCTAAATGCTAAGACCTTAGATGCTATTTGCTGCGAAATGATTCAAAATAACAGGTATAGTGATGTTATTGATTTATTACATGAATTCTTTATAAAAATGAAAAAAAATAATAATGAATGTAAGCTTGTTAGTAATATATATATACAAGAGTTTTGTAAGTATTTTGGAAATTACAAAATAAATAGAGAATTCGAATGTGTTTTTGATTTTAATATCGATTTGATCATGGACAATATATATCAGATAAATGGAGAATACGTCATAATTGATTGTGAGTGGGTATATCCTCAGTGGATACCAGTTAGTTTTATTGAGTGGAGAGCTTTAAATGAATTGTATTCGAAACATGAAGGACTACGACAAATTGTAGAAAGAACCCAGTTCATGAAAGAATTTGAAATTGATAAGGAAATGGATCAGGCTTTTCGATGTTGGTCAGAGTACTTTGCACAGGAATATGTTGGGGCAAAACAAAGAATTAATTTGGCAAAACCAATGATTCCGGTTTCTTTGGATGAAATTCATCAGGAGAGGAGAAGAAAAAGGATCGCAGTTATGTCGCTGTACATCGATGAGGGATATGGATTTTCGGAAGAAAATAAAATATATAAGGAAGTTTGTATTCAAGATGGAAAATTTCAAGTTGAATTTGATTTAGGAAAAGCATCTGATATAAAATGCCTAAGATTTGATCCGATAGAAGATCAAATTATTACTTGCTGTGTGGATAATATTTCTGATGGAGTAGTGATAAGAGGTAGTAATGCGACAGAGAACGATGAAAATAATTGTCAAGTATTTGATTGTATTGATCCGCAGTATTATTTAAAGATTGTGGGAAGAATATCAAGGTTACACATTAGTGGTGAAATATCAGTAAAAGATGAGAGTGAAATAAAGAGAAAAATAGCACAAAAGGAAGAACTTATTAAAATAAATGGCGATTTGAAAGCTGAAAATCGAGAGTTACAAATATATAAGAGAAAACTTGATAAAATTAATGATGCCTTAGGAGTTGAAAATCGAAAGTTACGGATAAATAATGGGGATTTGTTAGCAAAATATGGGTATTTACTTACAGAGTATAAAAAAATGGCGCAAATTAGTGCACATAAGAAGAGAAAGTTTAAGGGTCTTAAATTGTTTATGAAAAAAATGTATGATTTGAAGAAAAAAATATAGATGTATAATATTATATGATCGAAATGCAATTAGTAAAATTAATAGGGTGACTGATTATTTATAAAACTTCAGAAAATTAAGGTAAAATATGTATTCAAACTGTGTTGAGTTATAATCTTATCGAGAAAGGGACTATCAAAGATATTAGGTGATTTATGAAAATTGAAAAGTTACAAGAAAAAATTGTATGGATTACAAGTATAGGATTTATATTCATTATGATTGGTGGATTATTTTTAAAATATTATGAAGTACGAAATACTTTATTAGACACCACGAAATGTCAATATGTAACGGGTAATGAGTTTAAATATTGTATTGACGCTTTTTCGTTAAAAAATGATGGAAATATTACAGGATGGTTAATTAAACCAGAAGAAGATATGAATACTGTTGCAATAAAGGTTGTTTTTAAACAAAAAAATGGAAAGAAAGCTTATATTATACCTACAACGATGCAGGAGCGTAAAGATGTTTCAGATGCAATGGCAGATGGAAAAAACTATGACCATTCAGGGTTTGATGTTAAAATGTATAATGTGAGTAAAAAATTGGATGTTCAAGGTAAAGAGTATGTATTATGTTTTTATGTGAAAATAAATGGAAAAGAATATTTATATGATACACAAAAAACTTTATGGGATATATCGGAGGAAATGCAATGAAGGACAGGTTGAAGGTTATTAAAAAGCAAATAAACGAAAGAGAGGACTTGGTTTTTCTTATTGTTTCCGTTTTATTTGGAATAATAATGTCATTTGCAAGAGTAGGTGGAGATGATGCGACTGTAATAAATTCTACGCATAATTTCTCCGTAATGAATGCTTGGCAACAAGAAAAACTAAATTGGTTTAGATGGTCTTCGAGGATATTAGTGAATTTTGTAAATAGATCTTTACTTGGATTACCTCGGTGGATATGGGGTGGATATTTATTTGTTTCAATGTATGTTTTATTAAAAGCTTTATCTCAATTATTTGTCGTTGAAAATAAGAAATTTTGTAACTTATTTATTGCTTGTCTTGTACTAATAATGCCATGGCAACAATTATCAACTGCAGGCTGGATATGTACTACAGGAACATACTTTGGACCGGTTGCTTTTGGAATTATGGGGCTTGTCCCTATTGCTAAATATTATAAGAAAACTAGATGCTCAGTGCTGGAAGAGATTTTTTATATAATTTGCTTGATTTATGGAACAAATATAGAGCAGATGATGGTAATTGATGTGGGGTGTTACACTGTAGCAATAATTTATTTTATATTAAAAAAAATAAATGTGAAATTAATTCTTGTGAATTTTTGTGTTACTATTATGTCTGTTGTTAATTTTTTGATTTGTCCTGGTAATTCTGGAAGAAAATTAGAAGAAGAGGCTAATTGGTTTCCAACATTTTCTATGTTGAACAGTGTAGATAAGGTGGATGTTGGTTTATTTACTACCTTAAGAAATATATTTTTAGATAACTCTTTTTTGTTTATTTTAATTATTATAGTGATGATGACTTTTATCATAAACAAAAAATATGGTGAAAAAAAATATAAATATATAGCGTTCTTTCCAACGATTGTATTGATGTTACTAGGCCCATTTAAGAATTTTTTAATATTATTTTTTCCACATATTAGTGGAATATATAATGAGTGGTCGGAATACGGACTATTTACTGTTGATAATGCAAAAGGTATTTCTGCTTATGTAATTTACCTAGTATTAATGGTTATATTATTAAATATTTTGTTGCTTATTATTTTGGTGAGCAATTCAATAGAAGATCTGATTGTTTATGTTACTATATTGGCATTGGGGCTTATTTCTAGAATTGCCATAGGAGTATCTCCTACTATATATGCTTCTGGGACTAGAACATTTGAAGTGTTTTATATGTGTATTATTATTGTGGGGGTAAAAGTATTTGCGGAAAATATTGTTGTTGAAAAGATAAATGCAAAAACTGTAAATATACTTGAAATGATGATGGTATTTAGTATTGTAATTTCTTTTGTGGAGATAGGTGGACTTGTAAGAACGATATTTTAGATTTAATTATAAAGTATAATTCAAGTTAGGAGAAAATACTATGAAAACAGTGATTTTAGCAGGTGGTTTCGGAACAAGAATTTCTGAAGAGTCTCAATTTAAGCCGAAACCTATGATTGAAATAGGTGGAAAACCAATTCTTTGGCATATTATGAAGGAATATTCTTATTATGGCTATAATGATTTTATTATATGCGCTGGTTATAAACAGTATGTTATCAAGGAGTGGTTTGCAAATTATTTCTTACATAATAGTGATGTAACCTTTGATTATAGTAATGGAAAAAACGAAATGACAATTCATGAATCACATACCGATCCTTGGAAAGTTACAGTTGTAGATACGGGATTAAACACTATGACAGGTGGACGGATCAAGAAAATACAGAAATATGTAGGAAATGAGGCATTTATGATGACGTATGGTGATGGAGTATGTGATGTAGATATAAGCAAGCTTGTAAAGTTTCATAAAGAGCATGGAAAAATAGCTACACTTACGGCAGTTATGTTGGAGCAGCAAAAAGGGATTCTTGATATTGGTGGGGATAATGCGGTTAAATCATTTAGAGAAAAGAATCTTTCAGACGGAGCACCGATTAATGCAGGCTATATGGTTTTGGAACCTCAGATATTTGACTTAATAGAAGGAGATCAGACAGTATTTGAAAAAGAACCTTTGGAAAAGCTGGCGGCATCAGGAGAATTGATGTCATATATGCATAGGGGTTTCTGGCAGTGTATGGATAATAAGCGAGAAATGGACATGCTTGAAAAATTACTGAAGACAAATAATGCACCATGGAAGAAATGGGAGGACTAATGAAAATGGCAAACTGGAAGAATGAAAATGAGGCTCGTGAAGAAATTAAATCTTTGGTCGCAGAATTTTATCATAAGTTTAAAGAACCAAAGGAATCTAAGGAGAATTTTAAACCGGGAGATCGAGTAAGTTATGCTTCAAGAGTGTATGATGAAAAAGAGATGCAAAGTCTTACAGATGCAATGCTTGATTTTTGGTTGACAACAGGAAGATTTTCTGATGAATTTGAAAAAAAATTTGCAGAATGGATTGGTGTAAAGTTTGCACATTTGGTTAATAGTGGATCTTCAGCAAATTTGATTGCATTTTCTGTGCTTACAGCTCCAGAATTAGGAGATAGACAAATTAAACGAGGCGATGAGGTAATCACGGTTGCATGTGGATTTCCAACAACAGTTACACCAATACTTCAATATGGTGCGGTTCCAGTATTTGTTGATGTTACTGTGCCGCAATATAACATTGATGTCACAAAATTAGATGCTGCATTGAGTGAAAAAACAAAAGCGGTAATGATTGCACATACATTAGGTAATCCTTTTGATATTGCAACAGTAAAAGCTTTTTGCGATAAGAATAATTTATGGCTGATTGAAGATAACTGTGATGCATTGGGAACACAGTATACAATTAGCGGAGAAACAAAATTTTCTGGAACATGGGGCGATATTGGCACAAGTTCATTTTATCCACCGCATCATATGACGATGGGAGAAGGTGGATGTGTATATGCGAATGATCCGCAATTACATAGACTGATTTTATCTTATAGAGATTGGGGAAGAGATTGCATTTGTCCATCAGGACACGACAATTTTTGTGGACATCGATATGATGGACAGTTTGGACAACTTCCTCAGGGGTATGATCATAAGTATGTATATAGTCATTTCGGATATAATCTGAAAGTTACAGATTTACAGGCGGCAGTTGGTGTGGAGCAGTTAAAGAAGTTTCCTTCTTTTATTGAAAGAAGACGTCACAACTGGGAACGTTTACATAAGGAATTGGAGTGCATTCAGGATAAGATTATTTTACCGGAGCCAGCAGAAAATAGTAGACCATCATGGTTTGGTTTTTTAATTTCTGTAAGACCTGAAACTGGAATTGAAAGAAACAAGATAACAAGATATATTGAGGAACATAATGTTCAGACAAGATTACTGTTTAGCGGAAACATTATTAAACATCCATGTTTTGATCAGATTCGGGATACTGATGCATATAGAGTTTCTGGAGATCTTTCCGTGACAGAATTCGTTATGAATAATACTTTTTGGGTTGGTGTATACCCGGGAATGACAGACGTAATGATCGATTACATGGCAGAAGTAATAAAGGATGCAGTTAATTTATAGAAATCAATTGAAGTGGGGAAAGAACAATGAAAATACGTTTGGCAGATTATGTGGCAGATTTTCTGGTTGAGCATGGAGTTACAGATGCATTTAGTGTCGTTGGAGGCGGTGCGATGCATTTAAATGATGCATTGGGGCATAAAGAAGGATTAAAGGTTACATATAACCATCATGAGCAGGCATGCGCTATTGCAGCGGAAGCATATGCACGTCTGGAGCAAAGAATTGCAGCAGTATGTGTGACTACAGGACCGGGAGGAACGAATGCATTAACCGGCGTTGTCGGAGGCTGGCTTGATTCAATCCCAATGTTTATTATAAGTGGGCAGGTGAAATATACAACGACTGCAAGATATGCATTACAATATACCGAAACACCTTTAAGAGCGTTAGGGGATCAGGAATATGATATTGTTAAATCTGTTGAACCAATGACCAAGTATGCAACAATGATAGAAGACCCTAAACAGATACGCTATGCGCTTGAAAAGGCATGGCATTTAGCAACGACTGGCAGACCGGGACCAGTGTGGATTGATATACCTGTAAATTATCAGGGGGGATACATTGAAACGGACGAATTAGAGGGATATGATCCAAAAGAAGATGATGCGTTATTGCCACCAGAGGTGTCGGAAGAAACAATAAAACTTGTATTGGAAAAAATTAAAAATGCAAAGCGCCCAGTATTTCATGCAGGATATGGTATTAGATTATCAAAGGGGTACGATGTATTTCGTTCGGTTGCCGAGAAATTAAATATTCCGATAGTGACATACTGGAATGCAGTGGATCTGATCGAGGATGATAATCCTCTATATTGTGGACGAGCGGGAAATATGGGAGATAGACCAGGAAATTGGGCGATTCAAAATGCGGATCTGATTCTTGCAGTAGGTACACGTATTTCAATAAGACAGGTTGGATATAATTGGGAGACTTGGGCAAGAGAAGCTGAAGTGATAATGGTTGACATTGATAAAGCTGAAATGAAAAAGCATACGATCCATGTGGAAATGCCTATATGGGCGGATGCTAAAGATTTTTTGGTAAAATTGGATCATGCAGCTACATCAATGGCTCCAGTTAATAAAAACAGTATGTGGATTGAAACCTGTCACAAATGGAAAAAAGAATATCCAGTAGTATTGCCTAAGCATTGGAAGGAAAATGGAAAAACTGCAAATGTATATGCTTTTATAAGATATTTGAGTAGTAGATTGCCAGAAAATAGTCTTACGGCGGTATCAAATGGTGCATGTTGTGTCGTAGGAAATCAGGCATATGTAATTCAAAAAGGAAGCCGAATGGCCAATAATAGTGCTATTGCCAGTATGGGATATGGTCTTCCAGCAGCAATTGGAACATGTATAGGTGGTGGAAGAAGACAGACTATTTGTCTTGAGGGGGATGGAAGTATCATGATGAACCTTCAAGAATTACAAACTGTTTTAACCAATAAGCTACCAATAAAAATTTTCTTGATTAACAATAATGGATATCATTCAATTCGTATAACAC
>ERZ1034691.2287-NODE-2287-length-10762-cov-11.289810_pt1 | contig 10762 bp, 8 predicted proteins | sample MGYA00520638_ERZ1034691 | MGnify/ENA primary metagenome ERZ1034691 (study PRJEB33766, sample SAMN09781763) | gut metagenome | biome: gut microbiome | host: Homo sapiens | place: Madagascar | study: EMG produced TPA metagenomics assembly of the PRJNA485056 data...
TTGGCGAATTGATGTTAAGATTATCACCACCTAACTATGAGAAGATAGTTACAACCCACAATTTCATCGTTAATTATGGTGGAGCAGAGGCGAATGTAGCAGTTTCCTTAGCTAACCTTGGTGTTGACTCAACATTTTTTACTGTATTACCTAATACAGATCTTGGTAAGTCTTGTATTAATTACCTAAAGGCTAACGATGTACATACTAAGCATATTATTAAGGCTGACGGAAGAATGGGACTTTACTATCTTGAGGAGGGTGTTTCAGTAAGACCTTCACAGGTAATATATGATAGAGGAAGCTCAGCGTTTGCTGAATATGATTATAAGGATGTAGACTTTGAGAATATTTTAAAGGATTATGACTGGCTGCATTTAAGTGGTATCACACCAGCCCTTTCATATAACTGCCGTCGTCTTATAGATAAGGCTATTAAGGCAGCTAAGAAGCTTGGACTTACAGTAAGCTTTGACCCTAACTTCAGAAGTACATTATGGTCTTTTGAAACAGCAAGAGATGTACTTAGCAAGTATCTTCCATATGTAGATGTACTTATAGGTATTGAGCCTATCCATGTATACAATGCAGATGGTACAGATGTTAAGGACGGTCTTACTATGGATCCATCATTTGAGGATATGGACAGAGTATTCAAGGCTATTGATGAGCAGTATCATATGAAGGCAATTGCAAGAACAGTACGTTATGTTCATTCAGGAAGCAACAACTCTCTTAAGGCTTTCTACTATGCTGACGGAAAGACTTATGAAAGCAAGACACTCAACTTTGAGATTGTTGACCGTGTTGGCGGTGGAGATGCGTTCTCTTCTGGTCTTATCTATGCACTTATGCAGAATGACTGGAAGCACGAGGATATTGTCAATTTCGCAGTAGCTTCTTCAGTAATGAAGCATGCTATCCGTGGCGATACTAATATTACAAGCGTAGATCAGATAAAAAGACTTATGAATAACGCTTCATTTGATGTACAGAGATAATGAGCGTGATTTTGGTTAATTTACCGGAGGATATATGAAAAAGATAAAAGAACTTATGCCGGAGGCATATGATTTTAATGGAAAGCTTTCATTAAAACAGGCGATACCACTTGGACTTCAGCACGTTATGGCGATGTTTGTAGGAAATCTGACACCGTTGCTTATTATTACAGGAGCCTGTGGTATTGGAGCAGGAAGTGAGTATGCATCTATTCAGGTTGCACTTTTACAGAATGCTATGATTATAGCTGGTATTGTAACGCTTATACAGTTGTTTTCAATTGGACCTGTTGGAGGCAAGGTGCCTATTATTATGGGTACAAGCTCTGGATTTATCGGAGTGTTCAGCAGTGTAACAAAGGTTATGGGTGGCGGAATATTAGCCTATGGTGCTATTATGGGAGCCTCCATTATAGGTGGACTTTTTGAAACTGTACTTGGTGCATTTATTAAGCCATTAAGAAGATTTTTCCCATCAGTTGTAACAGGAACGGTTGTGCTTTCTATTGGACTGTCACTCATTTCTGTTGGTATCAATTCATTCGGTGGTGGAAACGGAGCTAAAGACTTTGGCTCACTAGAGAATCTGTTTCTGGCGTTTGTTGTGCTTATTGTTATATTATTCGTTAAGCACTGGACAAAGGGATATCTTAGTTCATCATCTATACTGATTGGAATTATAGTTGGTTATATTGTAGCAGCTATTATGGGCTGTGTGCTTCCACATACAGCAGTTACCGCTGATGGAGTTGAATATACTAAGTCATGGGTACTCAACTGGAATAAGGTTGCAGAAGCTAAGTGGATTGCGATTCCTAAGTTCATGCCAGTTAAGCCGGTGTTTGACTTAAGAGCAATACTTCCTGTGCTTGTTATGTTTGTGGTAACAGCAGTAGAAACTGTTGGAGATATATCAGGTGTTATGGTTGGTGGAGTAGGAAGAGAAGCGACAGATAAGGAGCTTTCAGGCGGAGTTATGTGTGATGGTTTAGGTTCATCGCTTGCAGCACTTTTCGGTGTGCTTCCTAATACATCATTCAGCCAGAATGTTGGTCTTGTTGCAATGACTAAGGTTGTTAACAGAATTGCACTTGCATCTGGTGCGGTATTCCTTATATTATGTGGTCTTATTCCTAAGCTTGGAGCCTTGATATCAATCATGCCACAGTCAGTACTTGGTGGTGCGGCAGTTATGATGTTCTCATCAATTATTGTTAGTGGTATTCAGCTTATCACTAAGGAGCCACTTGATGCAAGAAGGCTTTCTATTGTATCGGTTGCACTTGGTGTAGGCTATGGTATGGGTGTAAGTCCTGCAATCCTTGCACATACACCACAGGCTGTACAGCTTATGTTTGGTGAGTCTGGTATTGTTCCAGCAGCATTTGTAGCAATCTTACTTAACATAATTCTTCCTAAGGATAAAGCTGAGGAAACGGTTAAAGAAGTTGTTTCAGAAGAAACAGCAACAATAAAGGAAAAGGCTGTAACTAAATAAGGTACAGCAATTAGCGAAGATACTGGGAAAGACTAATAAGGTCATTTGGAGTATCAATATCATATAATTCATATTCATCCTGTGCAGGAACTAAAACAACCTGCGCAGGATGTTTTTTTGTGATAAAACCGCCACCCTTGCCCTGTGGAAGTGTAAGAAGCTCATTATAATAGCACTCAGGAAATATTACTGGTGCGCCTGCGTTTTTATTGAAGGCAAGCCGGCATATTTTATTATTACTAATAATAATATTATTATTATTGAAATGATTATTATTAGCATTGCTGGATTCATCTGTGCTGTTACAAGCAAAATAACTGTTGTTGTAGTAAATAAATAAAAGGCACAGCAGTTGCAGGCTTGTCTTTGTGATAAGCGGCTGGTCTGATGGAAGGAATAATATTCCTTTGGTGCAGCTGCTTTTCTGGCAGCAGGCTTCCTTTAGAATGTGGGAAACACCGAGGCGTACCATATCATTTCTGTAAGGCATATTGTGTTTAATGCAATGTATATGTTCCCGTTCACATATCTGTACAAGCTCATCATGACGGGTTACGGCAAGAGTTTTACCAAAGCTTACAAAGTGGCTTATATTTATCGCATTTTCAAAGAGAGTGTTGTTGTTGAAGGAGGCTAAAAGCTTGTTGGTACCGAATCTTTTTGACATACCGGATGCCATAATAATGCAGGAAATAGAGCTGAATATATTATCAATATCGATTAAAAGTACATCAGCTCTGCTTTTAATACTGTCAAGAAATTCTGTGGATTGTTTTCTGATGACAGCTAATACGCGTGAGTTATCAAGAAGTTTTTTAATGTTCTCCTGAAAAGGGATACAGGAGCTTTCCAGATAGCCAAGCTCGTCAATAACAAATACACTATCAGCAGAGGTCATAAGATGCTTCTTAATGGCAGGGCAGGCGCAGTTAATAAAGCCATCCTCTACAATGGTCATATTGTTGCCTTTTTTAGGGGAAACAGGAGTGAGTGTACGTGGTCTGCCAATCACATATTCTTTTCCATCATCTATAAGATTGGATTTAATAACAACTTCTGGCGTGTCCGTTCTGCGGCTTAGCAGATGATTGAAAAAATCAGACATATCCAAAGCTTCTTCAATCTGGTTTAAAATGTTGTTTAGCAGATGTGATTTGCCACTTCCCCGGTCTCCTGTAATAAAAAGATGTTTTTTATCTGACATCTTAAAAAATGTAATTACAGCCAAAGCGTCTAAATAACAATTATCCATAGAATAAGTTACCTCGTTTCAGTAAATGATTTTATAACGTAAGTGTGTCTGGTGTGAATAAACATTTATACGCAGTATAGGTATAGATCTATAATGCCACAACTACACGGTGTGTTTTATGGTGGATATCAGTACATTCAATAACATTAATATTATCATATATAAGAGACATCTTTTCATTAATAATATCAAGAGAGTCTGTATGTGTATTAATAGTGCTAAGGATTGACCCAGACTTCATAAGAAATATATTATCGCAGTATTCCAAAGCAAGCTCGGGACTGTGAATGCACGTGAGGGCACATCTGCCATCAGAGACGATATTTCTTATGTGCTGCATAAGCAGATGACGGTTAGAAAAATCAAGTGCACTATCTGGTTCATCAAGGAGAAGCAGAGGTGAAGCCTCTATTATGGTGCGTGCAAGAATACATAACTGTTTCTGTCCTTCGCTTAAAGCTAAGAAGTCTGATTCGTATAAACCCTTAAGTCCAACCATATCAATAGCTTTATCGGCACGTTTTATCATATCTGTGGTGTAGCCTCCAAGTATGTGCATATGAGGATTGAAGCCAAGCATACATACCTCCCTGACGGTCATGCTTATGGTAAGATTGTTTCTTTGGGGAATGTAGCTTATCAGCTGGGCCTTTTTTTTAACAGAGAGGTTTTCAAGCAGGTGTTCATTAAGCTGACATTTTCCGTTGTGTTTTATAAGTCCCATGATGGCCTTAATAAGAGAGGTTTTACCACAGCCGTTATTGCCTATAACAGCATTAAGCTGTCCTGCATTAAGGTTAAGGCTTACGTTATCAACTGCACAGTTGCTGCCGTAATATACTGATATTCCGGCTGCGGAAAATGTAGTATTGAATAAATCAGACATCATAACGCCTCCTTTTTATTAGCCCTGATGAGCAGAATGATAAGCAGTGGAGCACCAATAAGTGAGGTAAATATACTGACTGGCAGCTCTGATGTGGATACACTTCTTGCCAGTATATCGGCAAGTGTCAGTAAAATAGCTCCTGTGAAGCCGCTTGTTATATATGTGAATATGTCATTACGCTTTGTAAGAAGTCTGGCAATATGAGGTGCGATAAGCCCGATAAAGCTTATAAGCCCCGTAACACATATTATTGATGATACTACTAATGTAGCAAGCATTAATATGATAAAACGCAGAATTGTCACATTTACACCTAGCGATACAGCTTCCTCTTCACTTGTAGAGAGAATGAGAATCTGTCTGTATAACAAAGCCATTATAATAAAGCCGGTAAGTGTCGTGAGAAATGGAATAGCAAGGCTGTCTCTTGAAATACCATTAAGGCTTCCCATAATCCAGTATTCGATTGAAGCAAGTTGTTTTTCAGGATCTGCAGCAAGCTTTAGAAACATAAGTATAGTCTGTGCCACAGAATGAATAGCTATACCGGCAAGCACGATAGTATAACTGTTTCTGCCAGGGACAAGATAAGCCGTAAGCAGGGTTATTATGAGTGCTGTAACAGCTCCGATAAAAGCAGATATGGAGATGACTGGAACAGAAGCAGAAACCGCAACTATTGCAAGAGCAGCACCGGCACTTGCACCGGAGGAAACGCCAACGATATCGGGAGAAGCCAGAGGGTTTTTAAATATAAGCTGATATATATAACCTGATATTGAAAGCCCAAAACCACCTATAACACCCATAAGGGCGCGGGGAAGCCTGAGCCTTTTAAAGACCATAATAGACATAGTATCACCAGACAGTAAGCTCTTTAATGTGAGTGGATACTGTCCGGTAATGACAGACCATACAAGTACCGCCAGAAGAAGCAGTACCTGTATGACTGATAAAAGTATAATTTTGTTCCGGTAATTAGAAGTATTTTTGAACATAAATCATCCTTATTTAGCAGGTGTGAATCCATAAAAGCTTTCATAGAATTTAGTTACACATTCTTCATAGAAATCCTTAGTAACCTTTTCTGGATGAAGAACAGAGGCAATATATATGCTTCCTAAGAAGCTTGCTGGTACAGGTGAATCCCAGGCTTCTATATCGCCAGGGAGTTTTACAACCTTTTTATTCTTAACAGCATTGCAGTCTGCAAGGTTAGCATCATTAAGAACGTCATCTACTGAGTAAGTTGCATCGGCAGCTATTATAATGTAATCAGGGTTCCAGGCAAGAAGCTGTTCATATGAAACATTTGCCCAGTAAGTATCTGTGAGCTCAGAGGCTGCATTCTTTCCGCCTGCATTGGTAAGTAATGTGTTCTGGTACATCTTGCTTCCGGCTGTTGAAAGAACAGAGCTGTTACCTGCAAGATATACTAAAGGAGTGCTCTCACCTGCAAGCTTGGCTTTATTATCAGCTAAAAATGTATCAATGGAATTGTTAAGTGCATCAGAGCGTCCAATTGTGTTAGTTATTTTACCAACAAGTGTTATACATTCCTTAAGGAGCGTTGCATCCTCAGGATTAACAACAACAGCCTTGATACCAAGACTTTCAAGTGTATCTGCAGCTTTTTTTAACTTCATAGGAAGGAATACAACATCAGGTGCGGCTGCAACACAGGCTTCTGTGTTGAATTCTTTGGCTGTTCCCATATTAGGAAGACTTACGATGGATGGAGCTGCAAGCTTATAGATGTTTCTTGTATTAGCCTTAGCTTCAATTCCTACAAGCTTATCCTTTAATCCAAGTGCAAGGAGAAGACTTGTAGAGATATAGTAAGATGAAGCAATCTTTTCAGGTGCTTTTTCAAAAGTTACTGTTCGTCCAGCCTGGTCGGTAACAGTAAGAGGGTAGCTTGTGCCTATCTCGTTGAATTGGGACATGACATCAAAGGCTGATGTTGAAGCAGCCTGTGTAGTACTGTCGTTTGCAGCAGAACTGCCACATGCTACAGTTGATATAAGCATGAGTACTGCAAGAACTAAAGCGGTTAATCTTTTAAACTTTTTCATATTTATCCTCGTTTCTACTTTTTTATTTTAGCACACTCATTTAAGTTGAACAGAATATATCTGACAGCAACAGTTAAAAGATATGTGCGAATGAATTTTATCAGATTGACAAGGCTTTTACAAGTCAGTATAGTTATATTATGATGTAATTAAGAAACGGTCAGGAAAAAGGTTAAAGGTTGTTTAAGCTGTACAGCAGGACTTTTATTTCTGGCATAAGTATGATTAAAATGAGGAGTTTTTATGCTTAATATACAGAATTATAAGAAAGTAGAAAGTATTGAAGAGGCCTACGAGCTTAACCAGAAGAAGGCTAACAGAATTGTCGGCGGCATGATGTGGATGCGTATGGGTGATAACAGAATCAATACCGCGATTGACATGTCAGGACTGGGACTTGATAAGATTGAAGAGACAGATGAAGAATTTAAGATTGGATGCATGACATCTCTAAGACAGTTAGAAAACCATAAGGGCTTTAATGAGTATACCAATGGCTGCACTAAGGAAGCACTAAGGCATATAGTTGGGGTGCAGTTTAGAAATCTTGCGACAGTTGGCGGAAGCATATATGGAAGATATGGATTTTCTGATGTTCTTACATTATTAATAGGACTTGACTCATATGTGGAGTTATATAAGGGTGGAATAGTTTCCCTAAAGGAGTATGCGGCCCAGAGCTATGACAGGGATATTATTGTAAGCATTATAGTTAAGAAAAAGCCAGTCAAGATGTTTTATGAGGCAGTAAGAATAACAGAAACAGACCTTCCGGTTCTTACCTGCGCTGCTGTAAGCTTTAGCGGTTCAGGCAAATATAATATATGCATAGGTGCAAGACCGGGAAGAGCTGTTGTTGTAGAAGATAAGGAAGGTATTCTTAAGGGCGGAGTAAATGATGAGACTATAAAGAGCTTCGCCAGATATGTAAGGGAAAATGTTTCTACAGAGAGTAATATGCGTGGAAGTGCTGAATACAGAAGCCATCTGGCAGAAGAACTTACTAAGAGAGCATTAAGAGCTGTAAATTATTAATATAGAGATTTATTAGTGTATGGATTGGAGAATATATGTTAGTAGATATTAAGTTAAATGGAAAGTCAGTCAAGGCAGATGTTGCCTGCGATATGACTCTTTATGATTTCGTCAGGGAGCATGGCTGTTATAGTGTAAAATGTGGCTGTGAGACTTCTAACTGCGGACTGTGTACGGTATTTCTTAACGATAAACCAGTGCTTTCATGTTCGGTTCTTGCTGTAAGAGCAGATAAATGCAGCGTTACAACGCTTGAAGGTTTACAGGAGGAGGCTGCAGAGTTCGTTACATTTATAGCAGATCAGGGAGCAGAGCAGTGTGGCTTCTGTAACCCGGGCTTTGTTATGAATGCTATTGCACTTTTTAGGGAGAATCCTTACCCTGATGAAGATGAGATTAAGGAATTCCTTTCGGGAAATCTGTGCAGATGTTCAGGATATGAAGGCCAGTTAAGAGGAATTCTGGATTACCTCAGGGCAAAAAAGGCTAAGGAAGCCAGTATGGAAAATAAAGAAAATATAGCAGAGGAGGTGAAGTAATGAAGTCAGTTAATAAAGCAGTAAGAAAAAAGGATGCAATGGAGCTGCTTCTTGGAAAACCGGTATATACAGATGATATTGCACCAAAGGATTGTCTTGTTGTAAAGCTTCTGCGTTCACCATATGCCAACGCATATGTTAAGAGCATTAATACAGATATTGCAATGAAGGTACCTGGAATAGAGGCAATATATACATATAAGGATGTTGACCAGAATATGAAGCGTTTCACCTGCGCCGGACAGACTTATCCTGAGCCAAGTCCTTATGACAGGCTTATTCTTGATAAACATGTAAGATTCATAGGTGATCCGGTTGCTATTGTTGCAGGAGTGGATGAGCGCTGTGTTGATAAGGCGATGAAGCTTATTAAGGCAGAGTATGAGGTGCTTGAACCAGTACTTGACTTTACTAAGGCAAAGGATAATGAGATACTTGTTCATCCGGAGGATAACTGGGAAGCATTGTGTCCTGTCGGAGCTGATAATAAAAGAAATCTATGCGCACATGATGAGTGTAGCAATGGTGATATAGATAGGGTGCTTGAGAGCTGTGATATTGTAATTGACAGGACATATCATACAAAGGCATGCCAGCAGAGTATGATGGAGACCTTCAGGACATTCTGTACAATTGATACTTATGGAAGACTTCATGTTGTAAGCTCTACACAGATAGTATTTCATTGCAGAAGAATCATATCACACGCACTTGGAATATCTCCATCAAAGATACGTGTTACAAAGCCTAGAATAGGTGGTGGTTTTGGCGCAAAGCAGACCTCGGTTTCAGAAATATATCCGGCATTTGTCACATGGAAGACTAAGAAGCCAGCTATGATTATATTCTCAAGGGAAGAGTCATTATCAGCTTCATCTCCAAGACATGAGATGCAGATGCATGTAAGGCTCGGTGCAACTAAAGATGGTATCGTAAAAGGAATAGATTTATATACTCTGTCAAACACAGGAGCTTATGGGGAGCATGGACCAACGACAGTAGGTCTTTCAGGACACAAGTCAATACCGTTATATGGAAAGGCGGAGGCATTCCGCTTTGTAAGTGATGTTGTATACACGAATGTTATGTCAGCAGGGGCATACAGAGGCTATGGTGCCACACAGGGACTTTTTGCGGTTGAATCTGCTGTAAATGAGCTTGCTGATAAGCTGCATATGGATCCTTTTGAAATAAGATTTAAAAACATAGTTAAGGAGGGCGATGTAATGCCTGCTTACTATGGTCAGGTCAATACAAGCTGTGCACTTGACAGATGCCTAGAAAAGGTTAAAGAGATGATTAAATGGGATGAGAAGTATCCTATGAGAAAGATATCTGATACGAAGGCACGTTTTGTCGGAATGGGCATGGCTATGCAGGGCTCTGGTATATCAGGTGTGGATGTGGGAAGTGCCACACTTAAGCTTAATGATGATGGCGTGTATACAATGAATATCGGTGCAGCTGATATGGGAACAGGCTGTGATACAATACTTGCGCAGATTGCTGCGGAGGTGCTTGAGTGCAGTACTGATGACATAAGTGTATTCGGTGCCGATACTGATATATCACCTTATGATTCAGGCTCATATGCATCAAGTACAACATATGTTACTGGAAAGGCAGTTGAGAACTGTGCCTTAGAGCTAAGAAGCAGAATCGAAAAGCTTGGAGCAAAGCTTATAGGTTGTGATAAGAGTGAGGCTACATTTGACGGAAGCTGTGTAAGCTGTGAGGCTGGAGAGCACAAGGGCGCATCAGTAAGTCTTTGCGATATCGCGACAGCTTCCATGTGTGGCAATGACATAGCACTTTCTGTTACTAATACACATACATCACCTATCTCTCCACCACCATTTATGGTAGGTGCAGCTGAGGTTGAAGTTGACCTTGTTACAGGCGAAAGCAGGGTTGTAGAATATGATGCATGCGTTGACTGTGGAACACCGGTTAATCCTAATCTTGCAAGAGTACAGGCAGAAGGTGGAATACTTCAGGGAATTGGCATGGCAATGTCTGAAAATATCACATATTCTGATAAGGGAAAACTTTATGAGAACTCCTTCCTGCAATACAAGATACCATCAAGGATGGATATTGGACATATTAATGTTGAGTTTGAAAGCAGCTTCGAGGATGCTGGACCATTTGGTGCTAAGTCAATAGGAGAGGTTGTAATAAATACACCACTTCCGGCTGTGACAGATGCACTAAGCCACGCAGCAGGAAAGAGGTTCTATGAGCTGCCTATAACACCGGAGCAGATTGCTATGGCGAGGGCAGAGAATAATTAGGATTATAACACAGATAAGATAAAAGATAAGATGGCACGATTTATTTCTGGATAAAGGGAATAGTCGTGCTGTTTTATTTAATGCCATTTCTCATAAAGTAGATGACTATTTCACATTATAAAATACAGGAGTAAAAATTATGCCTAATATATTAATTGTAGAGGATGATATAAATATTA
>ERZ1034691.2292-NODE-2292-length-10725-cov-4.436082_pt1 | contig 10725 bp, 6 predicted proteins | sample MGYA00520638_ERZ1034691 | MGnify/ENA primary metagenome ERZ1034691 (study PRJEB33766, sample SAMN09781763) | gut metagenome | biome: gut microbiome | host: Homo sapiens | place: Madagascar | study: EMG produced TPA metagenomics assembly of the PRJNA485056 data...
GTTTAAAGGTTATCAGAACAAAAAAATACCCACAAGCATTGCAGATTGCATTGCTCCCAACTCTTTATCCTTGAATCTTTGGAAATGGTGCAAAAGAGTAGAAACTCTCGGTTGTATCATGGCAACGGTAGTCCTTATATTAAGCCTTATGCAATCAATACAAACCGCATCCGTTACGCAAGAGGTCGAAACTTTGTATGGCAGCAGAGATAAGCAAACTTTTGATGTATGGATATTTTTGTTATATCTGTTTGGCTCAGTTGCAAAAGCCTTTGTGACATACTGTTCTTTTCATAGTGCTGCATTGTTGCTCGGAGCTATAAGCAGTATTGTCCAGAACACAAGAATCAGTGCCGATCTTGCATTACTTAATTCAATGTCAAATCCTGAATTGCCGATAACAAATTGTGACGATAACAAATTGCTAAGAAAAGAAAAGAATGTTGCCGCTGAGACTTGGATTTGCAAAAATTGCAAAGCAGTCAATAGCTCCAACAATTTATTCTGTCAATCGTGCGGAGAAAACAAATAATTGAATATACAAAACCGCTCCCCGTGAAAATCACAGGGAGCGGTAATTTATCAGGTTTTACTCAATATTAAATCAATACTTAGCGTAAGGATTCTCACCGTCATACAGCATACCTGCGGGACGGTTGAATTCAAGGTCCTCAACACCGAGGTACTTCAGTGTATCGAAGATAGCCTTGCCGTAGTGACCGAATGCTACTGCACCGTGGTGAGGATAGTTCTTCTTGATAAGAACGTTGCGGTAGAATCTGCCCATTTCGGGGATAGCGAATACGCCGATAGCACCGAATGAACGTGTAGCAACGGGGAGAACTTCACCCTCGGCAACATAAGCTCTCAGCTTAGCATCAGCCGTGCTCTGTAAACGGAAGAATGTGATGTCGCCGGGAACGATGTCGCCCTCGAGCGTACCTCTTGTGATATCAGGCTCCTTATCAGGCTCAAGACCTCTGTGCATAATAAGCTGATACTTCATAGTCTTGCTTGTCAGCTTGCACGAAGCTGTGTTACCGCAGTGGAAGCCCATGAATGTATCCTTGAGTGTGTAGTTGTACTTGTCCTTGATGGATTCAACATACATATCTGCAGGAACAGAGTTGTTGATGTCGAGCAGTGTAACTGCGTCTTCTGAAATGCAGGCACCGATATATTCGCTGATTGCGCCGTAAATATCAACCTCGCACGCTACGGGGATTCCTCTTGCTGTAAGTCTTGAGTTTACATAGCAGGGAACACAGCCGAACTGTGTCTGGAATGAAGGCCAGCACTTGTTGGCGAATACAACGTACTTTCTGCTTCCCTTGTGTGCTTCCATCCAGTCAAGAAGCGTAATCTCGAGCTGTGCAAGTCTGGGCAGGATACCGGGCATCTTGTTGCCGTCGCCAAGCTCCTTCTCCATATCTGCAACAACTTCGGGGATTCTTGCGTCATTCTTATGCTCGTTGAATGCGGCATAAAGGTCAAGCTCCGAGTTCTCTTCGATCTCAACGCCGAGGTTGTAAAGCTGCTTTATAGGAGCGTTACAAGCGAGGAAGTCCTGAGGACGAGGACCGAATGAGATAACCTTTAAGTTGTTAAGGCCGATAACGGCTCTTGCAACAGGGATAAATTCCTTTATCATATCTGCAACCTCTGTAGCTGTTCCTACAGGGTATTCGGGTATGTATGCCTTGATATTTCTGAGTGCTAAGTTGTAGCTTGCATTCAGTACGCCGCAGTAAGCGTCGCCTCTGCCGCCTACTAAGTTATCCTGTGTTTCCTCTGCCGCAGCAACGAACATTACAGGACCGTCAAAGTACTTTGCAAGCAGTGTTTCAGCCGACTCGGGACCGAAGTTTCCGAGGTATACGACAAGTGCGTTGCAGCCTGCGCCCTTAAGCTCCTCAAGAGCCTGCATCATATGTGTTTCGCTTTCGATAGTGGTGGGACATTTGAATACGTCAACACCGATCTCCTTACATGCCTTTACAACAGCCTCACATCTTGAAGCTGAAAGGCTCATGGGAAAACAGTCACGGCTTACAGCCGCAATTCCGAGCTTTACATCGGGTATGTTCTTCATAGCAAAAATTCCTTTCTGTGCAGTTTATTCTCTGCTTTATAAATCTGTCATAATGCCGCCGCATTTTTGTTATGTACCGCTTACGTTTTGAGTAATCGTTTACTTGTATTCACAAAACAAAAAACCTCTGCGACGGGTGTTATTATTATTGTATCACAAATAATCGTCATTGTCTACAGATTTCCGATAATTTTACGCCGTTTTCACACGAAATTATCAGCAAGGTAATGTAACAGGTTACACGATAATTAAGTAAAGCACATTTGTTTTACCGTTTATTGACACGCCGTGCTATTTATGTTATCATTTTACTATATTAAGTATTTAAACAGCGGAGGAAGACCGATGAAATACAGACGACAGCTCTTTTCGGTAAAAGACCCGTATTCAGATAGTTCCGACGAACTGTTCACCAAAGCCGTAAAAGAAAATTTCTCCTACTGCGTTTCCCATTGCGACGACTACCGCAGAATATGCGAGGAGCTTGGTATATCCTCTCCCTCGGATGCGTCCGAACTTCCCGTGATACCCACATTGCTGTTCAAGAAAAAGCAGATTTTCAATAAAGGCTGTATTCCCCTTATAAAAGCGACTTCCTCCGGCACAAGCGGCAGGAAAAGCATAATAGCCTTTGACACGGGCGGGCTTCTCTGCGGACTTAAAATGGTTATGCGTGTATCAAAGCTGAGAAATCTGTTTTCTCCCGTTCCATGCCACTATATCATCATGGGTTACAAGCACCACAGAGGAAACAAGACCGCCGTAACAAAGACGGCTTTCGGTGCAACATTCTTCACTCCTGCACTGAGCCGCAATTATATCCTGACATATAAAAAGGGCGGCTACTCTCCCGACTTTGACAGGATCATAGATCTTATTGTCAGGCATTCACGTTCACGTTTTCCGACAAGATTCATGGGGTTTCCAGCTTATACTTATTTTCTGCTGAGAATAATGGACGAGCGTAAAATTTATCTTAAAATGCCGAAAGGCTCACGCATAATGCTCGGCGGCGGCTGGAAACAGTTCTATGCCGAGCAAGCCGACAAAAATTCCTTTTACAGCCTTGCCGAAAAGGTACTCGGCATAAAGGAAAACGATATTATCGAATTTTTCGGAGCGGTAGAGCATCCGATTTTATACTGCGACTGCAAGGAACATCACTTCCACGTTCCCACTTACAGCAGAGTGATAATCAGAGATGTCGATACGTTAAAACCGCTTGAAAACGGAAAGGCAGGACTTGTAAACCTGATTACTCCTATGGTTAAAGCGACCCCCGTGCTTTCCGTAATGACAGATGACCTCGGCATACTTCATAACGGAAGCGAATGTTCCTGCGGACTGAAAACGCCGTTTCGGCAGAGTTGCGCCGGAGGATATAAAGACCTGTGCGGCAGGCGCAGAAGAGATAATAAAGGGTGTGAACGTATGATTTTCTTTGATGGCGAAATATACGAAAACGATATGTGCGACAAGCTGTTAGCCCGTTTTGAAGACAGAATATGCGACACTCTCGGAAACTGTCGGCTTTCTGCTGAGCAGGTCATGCTTGCCGCCGAAAAAATCAGCGCAGATATAGAAAACGGCGCTTTTGACGATATGCTCTCAACGCTTGACGTTGAAAATGTGAGTTACTATAAACAGCTTATAATAGCTTGCCTCAGCCGTGAAAATCTTGAATACAGGCTGAAAACCGAACTCGGAGATTCAGACGGCATTGTCGGTTCTCCGAACGGCATCACTCCGAAAATAAAAATTCAGACAAAACCTCTCGGCGTTCTGTTCCACATAGCCGCAGGAAATGCCGACGGCTTACCCGTGATGAGCGTTGCAGAAGGACTTCTTGCAGGCAATATCAATATACTGAAGCTTCCGTCCGCAGATAAGGGCTTGTCGATCCGCATAATAAAGCGGCTTTGCAAATATGAGCCTTTGCTGTCACGCTACATATATGTCTTTGATACCCCGTCAAGCGATGTGCGTACTATCCAGACGCTTGCAGGATTTGCCGACGGCATAGTGGTATGGGGCGGTACTGAAGCCGTAAAAGCAGTGCGTTCACTTGCTCCGCCGGGGGTAAAGCTGATTGAATGGGGACACAAGCTCGGCTTCTGCTACATTTCCGATTACGCAAACCATACAGATGAATTTTCGGCTCTTGCCGAGCATATAGCCTCTACAAAGCAACTGCTCTGCAGCTCCTGCCAGACCGTGTTTATTGACACCGATGATAAAACCGAGCTTACCCTATTTTGCGAAATGTTCCTTCCGTATCTTGAAGCGGCAGTCGGAAAACACAGAAATACCTCAATAGGCACACGGGCGAGAGATACGCTCATAAGCTACTCCGCTCGTCTTGAACAGGCAATCGGGATACGGCAAATTTCTCCCGACGTATTTTACGGTAAGAATTGCAGCCTTATCATAAAAGACGACTTTGAACTTGAACTGTCGCCTATGATGTGCAATGTGCTTGTAAAAAGGCTTCCGAGAAAGAACATAATGCGTACACTGAGAAACGCAAAAGGCTTTTTGCAGACCGCAGGGCTTATCTGCGACGAGGCTGACAGAGCGGAACTTACCGACCTGTTGCTTTCTGCCGGAGTTACAAGAGTTACGCAGGCAGGAAATATGTCCGCTTACTTTTTCGGAGAATCCCACGACGGAGATTATCCGCTATCCCGATACACAAGAAAAATCAATATTGAACTGAATGCTTAGACTGAGGAAACAAATATATGAAAAAACTCGTTTTACCGCTCAACATTATTTTTCTCGGCTTATCGCTTGCTTGCGATACAGCTCTGATAATTACTCATCTCTACCCGATAAAAATAACCGCAAGCGTTTTCTTTATGCTTGCCGCCGCAGTAAATCTGATATACGCCCTGAAATACTTCCCCGATAAGAAACTGCCGTCAGTAATACTGACCGTCGGCGTATTCTTCGCAATGAGCGCAGATATAACGATAAACTTAAACTTCATCGCAGGAGCGGCGATTTTCGCATTAGGTCATATCTGTTATTTCATAGCATATTCGCTGATGCAAAAGCCCCGTCTCACCGACTTTATCCCTGCAATGATAATATTTATCCCCATAGTGCTGTTTATGATGTTCTCACCGCTTCTTGACTTCGGCTCGTCGCTTATGAAAATCATCGGCATTTCATACGCAGTTATAATCTGCATTATGACTGGCAAAGCAATAATGAACTTTATCCGCATAAAGAACAGATTCAACCTTATACTTGCGCTCGGCAGCGTGCTGTTTCTTATATCCGATATAATGCTCCTGATGGCGTACTTCTCAAAAATAGATTTCCCGTTCTCGAATTTCTGCCTTGCCCTATATTACCCCGGACAATGCCTTATTGCAAACGGCCTTGCACATATTAAAACAGCTATAACAGAAAAAATCCGTGTCGCCTGACACGGATTTTTTATTACCGATTATTCCGGGCTATCGTCAAACCCCGACCGTACCACAAAGTCACACAAACCACAAACCTTTCAAAAAGTCGGATTTTGCCGTGCCCCACGGGCACTTAGTGCTTGCGGAACCAGTTACGCATCCACTTACCGTTTTCGGTAAGATTGCTCTCGCTCCAGTTTCCGTTTGCCGATGTTCCCGGCCGCAGTACCGAGCAGGTTTCATCCTTGTTGCATATACTCCAGTTACAGTAGCTTATGCCTTGCTTGTCAAAATAGCTAAGCCACTTCTGCGTTTCGTTGAAGTCGTTCGCACCTCCGCCCGATGCGTCACAAGTACCGAATTCCGACACGAATACAGGCAAGCCCTGCGCCACGCAATTTTCTACATTTGAGCGAAGTCCTGCGTGAGTTGCCGCATAGAAGTGGAACGCATACATTACATTCTTGTAGCTCAGCGGATCGGAAAGCGGCTTGTCGATCTCCTGGCTCCATGTTGGCGTACCTACTATAATTACCGAGTTCGGCGCATTTTTGCGGATAACGGGTATTATCTTTTCCGCATACGGCTTGATATTTCCGCTCCACGATGCACCGCCGTTCGGCTCGTTGCATATCTCATAAATTACATTCGGATATTTTGCATATCTCTTTGATACCGTTTCAAAGAAGGATTTTGCCTCGTTTGTATACTTGGACGGGTCGCCGGGATTAAGAACGTGCCAGTCGATGATAACATACATATCCAGCTTGATGCAGATGTCAACACCCTTTTCAAGCAGTTCAAGGCTTCCGCTCTTGTTACCCATATAGCACTGACCGTTGCCCCACTCGTCAACATACATTGCAAGACGGACAACATTCGTATTCCAGTCGTCACGGAGCGTTTTGAATGCGCTCTCGTTTACGAATTCGGGGAACCATGTAAGCCCGTGCGTACTCATTCCTCTGAGCTGATAACCCTTGCCGCTCTTATCGACAAGCTGTCCGTTCTTTACCGAAAGCTGACCGTGCTGTGATACCGGCGTAGTGCCTTTAGGGTCGCTCGGCGCCGGAGGAACTGTCGATGTCGGCTTTTTGGCCGTTGACGTATTATTGTTATTATTATCGTTATTGTTGTTGCTGTTATTCCCGGCACTCGCTCCTGCGGTACTTCCGTTCACCGTCACTTTACCCTCATTGATATAAGCGTCAGCCGAATAATTGAATCCGAATGAAACGCTCTTTCCTTTTTCTATAGTTCCGTTGTAGCTCTCGTTCTTGACCGTCATTGTGTTTCCCGAAATGCTGAATATTCCGTTCCACTGCGACATCAGCTTTGTATTGCCGGGGACGGTTACCTTTGCCGTCCAGCTGTTCACCGTATCGCCGTTATTGGTGATGACGATCTCATAACCTCCGCACTTCCTGCCGCCCTCTTCCCAGCTGCTCGACTTCTTCCACTGAACAGTGAAATTGCTTGCAGATGAAGCAGGCTTGCTCTGGCTGTTGTTTTTCGTGTCGGCAGGCTTCTCGGTGTTCTCCGCCTTTGATGTATTTTCCTGCTTTGAGGTATTACTTTCTTCCTGTTCGGAGGTATCGGAAGATGTGTCGCTCTCTGTTACTGAGCTGTCAATGGAAGTAACCTCGGAATTTTCATCAACACTGCTTGTATCCTCAACATACGATACATTGCTTTCAGTCGCCGAACTGTTTCCGACAGACGATAATACACCGCTGTCCTGCACCGCACAGCCTGCAAGCATAGCCGCCGCAATAAACACAGCTATCGCACGTCTGATTATAGATTTTTTCATATTTCCTCTTTCGGTCGTGATATTAAAACAGCCCTCACGAATGAGGGCTGTCATTATCAGTTAATCTTTTTAAGATTACTTTCTCTTCTTAGCAACTACTACTGCACCTGCTGCGAGGAGTGCAACACCTGCAACTGCTGCAACGCCTTCAACACCTGTGTTTGTGTTGGGCTTTGTAGAATCGCCTGTTGTAGGAGCATCTGTAGCGGGAGCATCTGTAGCGGGAGCATCTGTAGCGGGAGCATCTGTATCAGCAGGAGCATCTGTATCAGCGGGAGCATCTGTATCAGCGGGCGCCTTATCATAACCTGTTACATCAAATGTAACTTCAATATCACTTGCAAAGTTGCCTGCCTTGTCATCAAGAATTTCTGCGTCAGGTGACCATGAGTTGATGATCGGAACGCCTGCTAAGCCTGCTACGACTGCATCCTTATTATCAGCACAGTTTGCATCGGGCTTTGTTGTATCTAAGTCAGCGATGTCGTTGCCTTCAACATAGTCGAATGAAACGGGAGCAGAAAGCATTTCTGTGCCTGCGAACTTAATGCTTGTAAGTGTGATAACAAGATCAGGGTGATCTTCAACAACGATGTTTGTGTAGAGCTTAAGAACATTGAAGCCTGTAGCTACATTGTCACCAAGATCCTTACCCTCTATACCTGTCAGCTTAGCTGTATATGTACCGTCCTTGTCGATCGTTACATCTTCAAATGAACCGGGACGTGCAAAATACTCATCACCTACAGCCTCGCCGCTACCTTCTTCAGCATTTGTGTCGCAAACATAAATCTTGCTCTGCTCAAGGTTGTTTCTGAACAGCCAGTTAGCTGTCTGGAAACCAAGACCTGCCTTTTCGGCACCTGCTGCTACTACTAATGTAGATGCTACTGCAGCTGCAACCGCACTTGCGGATAATACCTTTAATAACTTCATTTTAATTACCTCCAAACAAATTGTATATGTTTCGTTCTTATGAGTGTTGTTAAAAGTTTACAACATTCTCAATTAAATTAATTATAACCTCTGCACGTCAAAAAATCAATCTGCATTTTTCACACATTTACCACATAACTTTTAGTTAATTTGTACAATTAGGTTATTAAGTTATAACGCAGACCATTCTCGATTGTCACCCATTTGTGCAGTTTGGTTGACACAAAGCGCTGTCGGTGGTATTCTGTTAAAGTCGTTTGACAAAATGGAAAGGAAACAAAAAATATGAACAGACAGAAAATCACAACAATCGTACTTTGTGCGCTCTTTGCGGCAATTACGGCAATACTTTCGCAGATAGCGATACCGATGCCCTCCGGCGTACCGGTTACATTACAGACCTTTGCAATAGCCCTCTGCGGCTTTTATCTCTGCACAGCAAGAGCAACCGTTTCAACGGTCGTTTATGTTCTGCTCGGTGCGGTAGGCGTTCCCGTATTCAGTGGCTTCAAGGGCGGAATCGCTTCAATAGTAGGTCCTACGGGCGGATTTATAATCGGCTTTATCGCTATGGCTGCTATCAGCGGAATAGCATTCAGAAATATGCCCGAAAAGCTGCGTGTACCGCTTAGAATAGCAATGGGCATCTTAGGCGTTGCCGCTTGCCATATCTGCGGATTTGTACAGTACGCTCTCGTCGCAGGCAAGGATCTGTTATCCAGCTTCCTGCTCGTATCCGCCCCCTATCTTATAAAGGATATAGTCAGCGTAGTTCTCGCATACTTTGCCGCTCTCGCAATTTCAAAGGCTCTGAAAAGAACAGGCTTTGCTCCCAGCGAACAGGCGTAATTGCAATAAATTTATAAACATTAAAGGCAGTGCCGGGTGGCGCTGTCTTTTTGTTTTTGTAATTACAAGCACAAAGTAAAAAAAACAATTTACTGCTCCCTCATAAAAGATAATATTGACATATAAATCTGAACAATTAAAACCATACGCGTTTTAATACCCGCCGTTTTGCCACGCTCAGCCAACCTCAAACATTTCTAAAGGCGGAATTTGGTGCGGCACATTGCCGCCCCACCCTGCTTTGACTTTTTATGATTTAAGTGCTATACTCTCTAAATAGAAAGACAAAACACGGAGATACTTTTAATGGATAACAAATACGAAGAACGGCTCGGCACAGCCTCGATGCTGCCTCTTATACTTAAAATGGCACTGCCGGGCTTTGCGGCACAGCTTATAAACCTGCTGTACAGCATAGTTGACAGGGTCTTCATCGGACATATAGAGCATATCGGCACTGATGCGCTGGCAGGTATCGGTGTTACAAGCTCGATAATCATTCTTATCTCGGCATTTTCACAGATAGTCGGCGGTGGCGGTGCTCCGCTTGCCTCAATAGCGCTCGGCAAGGGCGACCGTGAAAGAGCGCACAGGATACTCGGCAACGGCTTTTCACTGCTTGTGCTGTTTACTGTAGTAACATCGGGCATAACCTACATCTTTATGAATCCCCTGCTCCGCCTTATCGGCGCAAGCGATGCTACTATCGGCTATGCCACAGACTACCTCTCGGTATACCTTACAGGCACGCTGTTCGTAATGTTCGCAACCGGACTTAATTCGTTCATAAATGCACAGGGCAGACCCGGAATTTCAATGATAGCCGTAATAATCGGTGCGATCCTCAACATAAGCCTTGATCCGCTTTTTATCTATGTATTCGGTATGGGCGTAACGGGTGCCGCTCTCGCAACGGTAATATCACAGGCGGTAAGTGCCTTTATAATAGTCGGCTTTCTTGTATCCGACAAAGCGACTTTGAAAATAAAGCCGAAATATCTTAAGCCCGATATAAAGATAATTGGCTCGCTGTTTGCACTCGGAATCGCCCCGTTTATAATGGCGAGTACGGAAAGTCTTGTCGGCTTCGTTCTCAACGGCTCGCTTAGCGCATACGGCGATATATACGTCAGCACCCTTACGGTAATGCAGAGCGCAATGCAGTTTGCCGCAGTGCCTCTGAGCGGCTTTGCACAGGGCTTTGTTCCGATAGTCAGCTACAATTACGGCAAGGGCAACACAGACCGTGTCCGCCTCTGCTTTAAATATTCCGTGATAATTATGTTCTCGTTCTTCGCCCTGACAAACCTGTTTATGATTACCTTCCCCGAATTTGTCGCAGGAATGTTCACAGACGATACCGCACTTATAAAAACAGTCGGCAGAATGATGCCCCTTTTCCTTACAGGCATGACCATATTCGGACTTCAGCGCACCTGCCAGAGTATGTTCGTTGCTCTCGGTCAGGCTAAAATTTCACTGTTCATAGCCCTTTTGCGTAAAGTGATACTGCTTATCCCTCTTGCCCTTATCCTGCCGAATTTTCTCGGTGTAGAGGGCGTATTTCTCGCAGAATCGGTGGCAGATGCGACCTCGGCAATCTGCTGTACTGTTATCTT
>ERZ1034691.2302-NODE-2302-length-10678-cov-6.551068_pt1 | contig 10678 bp, 9 predicted proteins | sample MGYA00520638_ERZ1034691 | MGnify/ENA primary metagenome ERZ1034691 (study PRJEB33766, sample SAMN09781763) | gut metagenome | biome: gut microbiome | host: Homo sapiens | place: Madagascar | study: EMG produced TPA metagenomics assembly of the PRJNA485056 data...
ATTGTGTATTTTGAAAGCGACAGAAAGCATATAAAAATAATATGTAGTGATGGAACAGAGAGAATATTTGTTGGGAAGTTAGTAGAACTTATAGACAAGCTTCCGTTTAATTATGTTATGGTTGCACAGTCGTTCATAATTAATGTAAGGCATATAAGAATGTTTAAAAAGGATTCTTGTATAATGGATAATGGGGATTGTATCAATATTGGAAGAAAATACAAAGATGCTTTTAATATAAAAATGATAGAATATAACAAACGTGGAGGTAATGGATGATGCAATTAGAGGATGTTGTTGTATCTTGAGTTACTGAATTTGTGAGAATATATATTATTTTGGAATATTTTAAAATATTTTTAAATGTACATTCTTTAAGACGAAATATTATAAGTTGTGTTATTACATATATTATTACATTATTAAGTTATCTGGTGTTTCATAATGTTTTGGTTAATTTAATAGTTACAGTTGCAGGAATAATATTTTTATCTGGTAGTTTTAGAGGAAAGTTCCAGAAAAAATTATTATTAAGTATAATGCTTTATGCAATTATGTTTGTAATAGATTTGTTAGCTTCTTTTTTATTATATGAAGCACCGGATTCTAATAATTATGATATTGTCAGTTCATTTATTTCTGTATTGTTTTTTTATATAGTTGTAATAGGCATTAAAAATGCTTTTAAGGGAAAAGGCAGCATTGATTTGTCAGGACAATGGTATTTATTGTTATATTCGGCATTATTAAGTATTGCAGTATTGTATGTTGTATATAAGGATATGGTGGTTTCAAGAATTGCGGTGCTTACAATCAGTATTATTATATTGAGCTTTAATTTGATGTTATATATTTTTTATATGTCTATGCTTGACCGTTTTCTATATGAAAGAGAAAATCTTGAATTAAAACAGCAGATGAATATATACGAGAGTCAGATAAGAAGTGATATTGAAAACAATAGAAAAATCAGGACGATAAAGCATGATATGAAACACCATATAAGAGAAATAAATGATTTGCTTATGAAGGATAAAATTCAGCAGGCAAAAGATTATTTGCATCAGATAAGTGATGAGATTATAAATGCACAAAATATATATAATACAGGTAATGAAGCCTTCGATGGAATTCTAAATTTTTATGCTGAAAAATATATGAATAAGTCCCTTGAACTGGCTGTGTCAGTTGCAATACCAGAAAATCTTGAAATAAACATATATGATGTAAATATTATACTTGGTAATCTGCTTGATAATGCATTGGAAAATGCATTGGATAATTCAAAAGTAAGTATGGATATTAAATATACTGTGGGAATGATACATATTTCTATGTCCAATTTATATGATGGCAGTATAAACAAGATTGATGGACATATCATAAGTAAAAAGGATGATAAGGATAATCATGGCTATGGTCTGGATAGTATAAAAAGAATCGTTGATAAATATGATGGCTCAATGATTAAATCATATAAAAACGGGAAATTTGAAGTTGATATTATTATATATTTGGAATAATGAAAATAAGCAGATAAGTGATATTAAACATTGAATACAGAGTATATCAGACGATAAGCCGAGGGCACTGCCCCTGTGCCACCACCCTCGGCTTATTGTCGTTCGTATGTCATTTTTATAAGAAAGTAATAGAGAATCTACATTTCAAGGTATCCAATATCACCCTTCTGGCGGATTGCTCCCAGGCACAATCTGCTTATATATAAGCTCGCAATCCTGTCTTGTAAACTTTATTCCTGCCTGCTTAGCCTTCTGGCTTAATGCAAATATAAGCGGAACGATTTCTTCTTTATTCTTACCTTTGGAAAGAGTTTTGAATTCATTTAAAAGTAGTTGTTTGCGAAAATCATTTTCTGACATATAAATCTCCATTTCTGATTGAGAATAATAATTACAAATATAAATATGTAATACAGAAGTCATTTATAACAGTTAATTATTATTGGAACTTCCATAATTATTGCCATCATTAAAGTCCAGCTTATCAAGCTGTTTAATATATTCATTGTACATATCCTTCTGCGAAGAATTAAGTATATTATTAATGCTTATATTGTTAAATTCACCAGAGCCAGTGTTATTATTAAAATTATTAAATTCAGAATTATCATTAGAATTATTATTGTTAAATTCATTAGAACTGGCATTGTTAAACATATCCATCATACCAAACATATCAGACATTTTGGAAAAGTTCCGATAAGTGTTTATTAACTGCTCAATGTTGTCGGGGCAGTAAGCCAGAATGGTTTTCATAATAGCTTCATTATTAAGTATATCATTAAGGGAAGTGTTAGCATTTATTCCTGAACTATTACTACATGTTTTAAATGTGTTACAGCTATAGGGAGAGTTGTAGAAGCTTAATGTGTGTTTTAATTCATTTGCCCTTATAAGCATAGAGAGCTTTTTTTGCATACCGTATTCCATAAAAGGAATGAGGGCTTTAAATAATTGAAGGTAGCCGGGTAGTGTAAGAATATCAAATTCAGTAACAGGTAATTGTTTCGCCATTCAATCCTCGATTCCTGCGACAAACGCAATATATAATGTGTGTCTAATAGACTTGTTTTAGTATATTCATAAAATTACCAAGATATGAGGCTGTATCCGTAGAATTTAAAATGACGGAATACAGCCTCATTCTGCAACTGTATATAAAATGTTATGTTTTATAGCAGTTATTAGCAGATATAATCATTGCTGGGGGCATCCGCTATTAGCAGCCACAGCCACCACAGCCGCTATTGCAGCCACAGCCACCAAGACCTAAGGCGTTGCCGCAGTCACCGCAGCCTCCACATAAGAGAAGAAGGCAGATGAGCCATATGCAGTTGTTAGAACCGCATCCACCACAGCCGCTATTACAGCCACAGCCGTTGTTATCAAAGAGAAGTAAAAGAATAATAAGCCATATGCAGTTGTTAGAACCACAATCTCCACATCCGTTGCATCCTCCGCAGTTTGTTGCTGCTAAATCACTCATAAAAAATCCTCCGATTAAAACATTTACAATACAATAATATGAATGCAGGCTTGTTAGTGTTACTTATTTTTTTTGAAATATTGCAATATTTATAAAATTATTATATCATCAAGGGGTATGTGTGTTCAGACTATACAGATACATAGATAGGAGCGTAAGGATATGAAAGTATCAGTTATTATTCCTTCACTGAATCCGGATGACAAGCTGGTTACAGTAGTGGATTCACTTGTAAAGAAGGGATTCAAGGATATAATATTAGTTAATGACGGAAGTGACAAGAGTCATATGTGGCCTTTTGAAAAAGTGGGGACATATGATGAATGCACAATTCTTACTCATGAAGTTAATAGAGGAAAAGGAAGAGCTTTAAAAACTGCCTTTGAATATTGTATAAAAAACAGGGAAGGTTATATTGGAGTAGTTACAGTAGATGGTGATAACCAGCATCAGGCTGACGATATAATGAACTGTTGTGAAGCTATGGCCTCGCAGGATAAGGTTGTACTTGGAGTAAGAACATTTGATGGAGATGATGTTCCTTTTAAAAGCCGGTTTGGCAATAACCTTACAAGCTTTGTGTTTAAAGCTATGTGTGGACTGGCTATATCAGATACACAGACAGGATTAAGAGCCATACCTTATAAGTTTCTACAGACCTTTTGTGATATTGAAGGGGAACGTTTTGAATATGAAACAAGAATGCTTCTGGAGTTTAAGAGGTCATCGATACCTTATATGGAGGTGCCCATTAAGACTGTTTACATAGAAGAAAACGCATCTACGCATTTCAATCCAGTTAAGGATTCAATAAAAATATATAAGGTCATATTCAGATATACTTTTTCGGCAACAGCGTTAAAGTATGTGCTAAGCTCACTTGCATCGTGGGTTATAGATAATTTAATATTTAATTTACTTGATATTTTTCTTGTTATGTTTACAATATCATTAAGGCTGTTGTTCAGCACAGTTTTGGCAAGAACAATATCATCTGTATTTAATTTTACAATGAACAGAAAACATGTATTTAAGTCAGATAAAGATGTTAAGGCAGCAGCAGTAAGATATTATATACTGTGGTTCTGCCAGATGGCAGTATCATATCTTCTCGTCTTTTTGTTTACTAAAATGCTTATGCTTGGTACTACAGCAGTAGGTATAACCAAGATAATTGTAGACGTTGTTTTGTTCGTTGTGAGCTACAATATACAGAAAAGATGGGTATTTAAATAAATTTTATTAGAATGAGGAAAATGATGAAAAAGAATGTATTAAAATGGTTAGGCCGGGTTGGTGCCACTTTGCTTACGACAATAGTGATTCTTGTTGTCGGTCTGTATGGTGTTATGGCTATGCTTGCATGGGGACCATCAAAGGTTGCAAAGAAACAGTTTATTATGTCACTACAGGAGACAGGAGAGCTTGGTTTTATGGCTAACTGGTTCTGCTCACAGGAAGAAATCGACAAGATAAAAGAAGAGAATTCGGTTAAAGATACAACAGATATAACAGATTCAAGCCTTGTTGTAATAGGCAATTCTGAAACAAGTGATGAAGAGGATCTTTATGTGGTTGATATAAAGGCAGAAGCTTACAGTGGAAAGCTTATGGTTATAAAGGATCCATCAAGACTTTTTGTTGGTACTGTTCCAGAGTTTAAGCTTGAAAAGGGCTGGACAGTTTCAGAGATAGCACAAAGATATGATGCAGTTGCAGGTATCAATGGTGGAGAGTTCGTAGATTCAACACCACAGACAGCGATGCCTATAGGACTTGTTATGGTTGATGGCAATGTCTTAAAAGGAACTGCCGGTGAAATGTATCATGTTACTGGAATAACGTTTGATAACAAGCTTGTTATGGGTAATATGACAGCTGCAAAGGCACAGGAGCTTGGAATAAGAGATTGTGTCAATGTAAGTAGTGATATAGGTCCATTTCTGATTATCAATGGAGAAGCACAGGATGTTGATGGCGTTGGTGGTGGACTTAATCCGCGAACAGCTATAGGACAGAGAGCTGATGGTGCCATCCTTCTTCTTGTTGTTGATGGAAGACAGGTTACAAGCCTTGGGGCTTCATTCTCTGATCTTCAGGATATAATGCTTCAATATGGGGCGGTAAATGCATCTGCTATGGATGGAGGAACATCAACACAGATGTATTATAATGGTGAGGTTATCAATAAGCCATATTCACCAACAGGTCCAAGAACACTTCCAACAGCGTTTTTGATTAAGTAAATGTGATAATGGAATGGAGAATATATGTCAGATATGAATAACAACGTAAAAGATAATAAGAAGAATCCTTTTAAAAGACTTTCTTCATTTAAGAAATTCCTGATAATATATGCATCTGCATTGATAGTTATAATAGCTGCTGCATTAGTGATTTTACATGGTTTTCTTAAGGATTATGAGTCAGGACGTCCGGCTAATACGATGGATACGCTTGTTGCCCATATTGAAAAGGGAAATGTCGGAGAGTGGATTAAGAAAAGTGGATTACTCGGTGAATTTGAAACAGAAAGTATAGTATCAGATTATTTTAGAGATACATTTGAAGGAAAACAGATAAGCTATAAGAAAAAGGCTGGAGAGTATTCAGAAAGCACACCTGTGTATGTTTTGTATGCAGATGATGATAAAATAGCAAGTGTGAGTCTTGATGAAAGCAGGAAAAATGCACATAAGTTCACAGAATGGAAGCTTTCTTCCATCAACTTTAATGTTAATGCACAGGACAAGAGCCATGCGGTTAAAGTTACAGTACCAAAGGGAAGTGATGTAGAACTGAATGGTGTAAAGGTATCGTCAGACTATATAACAGGCGAGAGCAGCGTGGATTTGTGTAAGCATGTATCCGACTATGTGGATACACCAGTTAATGATATATATGAAATTACAGGCCTTTTTACAGCTCCAGACGTTAAAGTGTATTCATCTGGAAAAGAACTTTCTACAGAGCTTGATAAAGAGGGATATGTTGCATATTATCCTGGTGATGATTCTTTGCTTGAAGAGGAAAAACAGCATATATTACTTGTTGCTGAGAACTATGGAAAGTATATGATCAACAGAGGCAGCCTTACAACTTTGTCTGGTTATATGATTGGAACTGCTAAAGAATATATGAGTGATATTCCGGCTATAGATGTTTATCTTATAGGAAGGACATTCACATACAATATAACTGATGAAAATATAAGTAATTTCAGAAAATATTCTGATGATTGTTATTCATGCAACGTGGATTACAAGCTTAATGTAAACTGGTCATCGGGAAGTACTACATATGATATTGCATTAACTTACATATTCGTAAAACAGGATGGTAAGTGGATGTTAGCAGACTTTAAGATCAGATAAGAGGATTGTAACAATGTCATCTAAAAATAAACGTAATTTTATTCTGCAGGGTTCCATACTTGCAATGGCTGGAATATTTGTAAGAATAATAGGAATGGTATATAGAATTCCAGTCCTGAATATTATAGGAAGTGAAGGAAATGGAATATACGGAACAGCATTTAATGTATACAATATAATGCTTGTTCTTTCATCATATGGACTTCCTATGGCAGTATCAAAGCTTGTTTCTGCAAGATTTACAAAGAAAAAGTATAAGAGTGCTGCTAAAGTACTCAGATGCTCAGTGATCATAGGAGTTGTCACAGGTGGAGCAGCTGCGCTTCTTGTATTTTTTGGAGCTGGCTTTATAGAAAATGTCGTATATGGTGGTGGTATACCTGGACTTGCGATTCCATTAAGAGTACTGGCACCAACTATATTTCTTGTTGCAATATTAGGGGTGCTTAGAGGGTTCTTCCAGGGACAGGGAACTATGATACCAACAGCTGTTTCACAGATTATAGAACAGCTTGTGAATGCTGTGGTTAGTATTGTGGCTGGATATATGCTTATGAAAGCATATGTATCAGCAAGTAATACCGCAGCATATGGAGCAGCAGGAAGTACATTGGGAACTGCGATGGGAGCATTGACGGCTCTTGTTTTTTTTGTATTTCTGTATATGTTGTACCGTCCTAAGTTTATGAGGATGGTCGCAAGGGATAATAGTCCTGATTGGAGAGATACTAATCAATATATATATAAGACTATTATTGTAACTATGCTGCCTATTATTCTTAGTCAGACATTTTATCAGATAAGTGCTCTTTTAGATGATGTTTTGTTTAGTAATATAATGGTTGTAAGAGGTGCATCAGCTAATATTACAAGGGATCTTGGTAATTTCAGCTCAAGTTATACACTTCTTATAAGTATACCGCAGGGTATAGCTTCGGCACTTTCAGCATCGATGCTTCCAAGTATTGTGGCCTCTTATACAACAGGGGATAAGGATAGTATATATTCAAAGCTGACAAAGACATTAAAGACTAATATGTTTGTTGCTGTACCTTCATTTATAGGACTGTTTACGATTGGTGAGCCGATTATCAGGCTTTTGTTTGCAAGATATGATAGCGTGCAGGGTGGGATGATGTTAAAGCTTGGAGCTGTTGCTATAGTTTTTTATACACTTTCCACAGTCACAAGCTCAGCACTTCAGGCAGTTGATAAAGTGAAATCTCCGATGTATCATTCATTTATATCACTTGTTGTTCATATAGTGCTTGTAGTAGTGTTGTTATTCACAACAGATCTTGGAATATATGCTCTTGTTATAGGTAATGCTTCATTTCCTGTTATTATATTTATATTGAATCTTATAACATTGTACCGGGAAGAGGGTTACAGGCTGCCTGTTATGAAGATATTTGCAAGACCATTTATATGTTCAGCATTTATGGGAGTGTTCACAATATTATCATATAATATGATGTATAATGCTACATCATCAAATGCTATTTCAGTTATTGTTGCACTTGTTGTTGCACTTGTAACATATTTTGGCTTATATGGAATTATACTAAAGAAATTTAGAGGTGTTTTATAGTTATGTGATGTTTATGGTGAAAGAATTCCTGACCATGGCATCGGTTAAAGGATTGGAAAGAGAGGAAAGACATGCAGAATAAATTCACAGACCAGGCAAGAAGAGTTCTTGAACAGGCTGCATTTGCTGCAGAGGTTAATGGACATTGTTATATAGGCTCGGAGCATTTGCTGCTTGGACTTATACAGGTAGAGGACTGCCTGGCAGGTAAGGTTCTTTTAAACAATGATGTTACAGAGAATAAGGTGCTTAATCTTATATATCAGCTTATAGCCCCTGATTGCGCAGTCAGCGTTAAGGAGCCGGCAGTATATACTCCAAGAGTTAAAAAAATTCTTGTAAATGCAGGTAATGAAGCGGCAAGATTCAAGGCAGACAGCATAGGAACTGAGCATATATTGATAGCTATGTTAAAGGAAACCGATAGTGTTGCATCAAGACTTCTTAATACTATGGGTGTATCTGTTAAGAAAATATATACAGAGCTTCTTGAAGGCATGGGAGAGGATGTATCACGTTTACGTGAGGATTTCCAGAATGGACGTATCAGGCAGAAGGATAAAAGGGCAACTGCCATGCTGGATCAGTATAGCAGGGATCTGACAGAGCTTGCAAGACAGAAAAAACTGGATCCTGTTATAGGAAGAGATGCAGAAATCCAGAGAGTTATCCAGATATTATCAAGAAGGACAAAGAATAATCCATGCCTTATAGGCGAACCGGGAGTTGGTAAAACAGCTGTTGTAGAGGGGCTTGCTTTACGTATAGTGGAAGGAGAAGTCCCTGAAACTATCAAGGATAAAAGACTTGTTACACTTGATTTATCAGGCATGGTTGCAGGTTCTAAGTACAGAGGTGAATTCGAGGAAAGGATAAAGAGAGTTATAGCTGAGGTAAGAAATGCTGGCAATGTGATTCTTTTCCTTGATGAGATTCATACAATTATAGGTGCAGGCGGCGCTGAAGGTGCTATAGATGCATCTAATATATTAAAGCCTTCACTTGCAAGAGGAGAACTTCAGCTTATAGGTGCAACAACACTTGAAGAATATAGAAAACACATAGAAAAGGATGCAGCGCTTGAAAGACGATTCCAGCCCGTTAAGGTAGAAGAACCAACAGAAGAAGAGGCTGTTGATATTCTTATGGGACTTAAGAGCAGGTATGAGGAACATCATAGTGTTAAGATAACGGATGAGGCTGTTAAGGCAGCAGTCAGGTTGTCTAAAAGATACATCAATGACAGGTTCCTTCCAGATAAGGCTATTGATCTTATAGATGAGGCATCATCAAGAACAAGGCTTTTAGCATATGCTGTACCAGCAGATATTAAAAAACTTGAAAAACAGATTGAAGAGCTGTCACAGGAAAAGGAAGCTGCGATAAAGAAAGAAAAATATGATGAAGCCTCTGATATAAAGAAACAGCAGACAAGAAAAAAGACAAGGCTTGAAAAGCTTAAGAATAAGTGGAGAGAACAGATGGATACATCTGAGCTTGTTGTTGATGAGGATATTATCGCAAAGACAGTTGCCATGTGGACAAAGATACCTGTCACAAAGATTGCAGAGGCTGAATCAGAGAAGCTTATTAATCTTGAACAGACACTTCATAACAGGGTTATAGGACAGGATGAGGCTGTAAGTGCAGTTGCCAAAGCAATAAGAAGAGGAAGAGTAGGACTTAAGGATCCTAACAGGCCAATAGGGTCATTCCTTTTCTTAGGACCTACAGGTGTTGGTAAGACAGAACTTTCAAAGGCACTTGCTGATGCGATGTTTGGAACAGATAATTCACTAATAAGGGTTGATATGTCTGAATATATGGAAAAGCATACAGTATCTAAGCTTATAGGTTCACCTCCAGGATATGTCGGATATGATGAAGGTGGACAGTTAAGCGAAAAGGTAAGAAGAAATCCGTATTCTGTAGTGCTTTTTGATGAAGTTGAGAAAGCCCATCCGGATGTGTTTAATGTGCTTCTTCAGGTACTTGATGATGGACACATAACAGACTCAACAGGAAGAGTAGTCGATTTTAAGAATACGGTGATTATTATGACATCAAATGCGGGTGCGGAAAACATAGTTGCACCTAAATCTCTTGGTTTTGCTTCATCGTCTACAGATGAACAGATTCACGATGATATGAAGAATAAGGTTATGGATGAGGTCAGGAGAATGTTCAGACCAGAGTTCTTAAACCGAATAGATGACATTATAGTATTCCATATGCTTAAGAAAGAACAGATAGGACAGATAGTTGATATTATGATGAAAACTATCAACGACAGGATTATGGAACAGATGAAGCTTTCTGTAGAACTTGATGATGATGCTAAAGCATATATTGTTGACAAAGGATATGATGCAAAATATGGAGCACGTCCATTAAGAAGAACTATCCAGAATGAGATTGAAGATGAACTTGCAGAAAGAATTCTTGAAGGAAAGATAAAGGCTGGTAACAGAGTATTAGTTACAGTTAAAGATAAGAAGCTTGATTTTGTTTTGAAAAGAGGATATAACAGATAAAAGTTAACAAATAATACTAGTAAAATACTAGCATTTTTATACAATTTGATGTATAATCAGAATATGAATAATTATTATGTTTCTTAAAGTAATCTATTGGTTATATTTGTGATACATAATAAAATCGTAAAAAACGCAGGAGGACAATAATATGCCAGTAATTAATGAGT
>ERZ1034691.2306-NODE-2306-length-10659-cov-11.357790_pt1 | contig 10659 bp, 6 predicted proteins | sample MGYA00520638_ERZ1034691 | MGnify/ENA primary metagenome ERZ1034691 (study PRJEB33766, sample SAMN09781763) | gut metagenome | biome: gut microbiome | host: Homo sapiens | place: Madagascar | study: EMG produced TPA metagenomics assembly of the PRJNA485056 data...
GCTGTAATCACTCAGACACAATCGCTTGCGTCCTGTATGAATTACTTGTAAATTTGGAATTGATTAACGTGGGTTTCCAAACCCACGATCAAGGTTCCACAAGTTTCAGTTTTGTTCAATTTTCAAGGTCCTGCTGCGCTGTCAGTTCTCATTGACAGCTTGTTAATTATACAACATCAAGTTCCGTTTGTCAAGAACTTTTTTGAAGTTTTTTCAACCCCGCAAAACCCGCACAAGCTGTTGTTATGGGCTTTTCAGCGCCTGCCCCTCGCGGGACAGCTTGATTATATTACCACAGGTTGTCATACTTTGTCAAGGAATTTTTTGACAAATTTCGGGCGGAATTTTTGGGCAGTGTGTATATTGTGGTGGGTTGGCGTTTTGGCACAAGTTGTGGGGGAGGTGGTTCTTGCCGCAAAACAGCAAGGAGGGGTCAAGACCCCTCCCTACGAGCAACCGGAAGACAAGTAACATTCGGGAAAATGCAAATTTCCGGCAGGTTTGTAGGGAACGGTCTTGACCGTTCCGTGCCGTTTACCCGTTGGATCGATTTGCCGGGACGGCTGCAACGGGCGGCATATATGCCGCCCCTACGAACCAACCCGTTATATTCATTATAATGTATGCGGCAAAGCCTTCTCCCTTAGGGAGAAGGTGGCGCGGTACGCGCCGGATGAGGGGGATATGTCCGGTAGTTGCCCCCTCATCAGTCACCTGCGGTGACAGCTTCCCCCAAAAGGGGAAGCCATATAGGCGGTTTACCCGTTATATTCATTATAATGTATGCGGTTGCGGGCGGGGCGTGCCCCGCCCCTACGGGGTGGTGAATTTTGTGTGTTGCGGTAATCGTAAAACAGCAAGGAGGGGTCACTGCGCCCGCAGGCGCGTTTCGGAGCGCAACCGCCGCACAGCGGCGGCTCTTAGCGCGGAGATAGACCCTTCCTACGAATAGGCGGTTAATAGGCACCTATTTCCGGCAGGTTTGTAGGGAACGGTCTTGACCGTTCCGTGCCGTTTACCCGTTAGATCGATTTGCCAGGACGGCTGCAACGGGCGGCATATATGCCGCCCCTACGGAGTACCCGTAATATTGTGATTACCGCAAAGTCGCGGGCGGGGCTTGCCCCGCCCCTACGGGGTGGTGAATTTTGTGTGTTGCGGCAACCGCAAGTTTCCCCCTCATCAGTCACCTGCGGTGACAGCTTCCCCCAAAGGGGGAAGCCAATTGGCGGCGGAAGTTGCCAAAAGGTAAAAAAAAGCCCCCACCGAAAATTCGGTGGGGACATGGTTTAAATGGACTTTACGGGTTGCTATCTACCATTTCGTAATCAGCCTTGGTTTCATCATACTTGCAGTGCAACTCACCCTGAGTCAGAATAAGCGAAGTAACGTGTCCTTTATCATTATAGTTGATGGTGATTTTTTTAATATTATTGGTAAGCGTATACTTAGAAGAGCCATAGCTTCCAACTTCTGCCAATACCACAATCTTATTGCCAATATCAGCAACCTCACCAGCGGGTACAGGCTGCTCTGCTTCAATGACGATGGTTCCCGTAGTCAATCCGCCCTTGCTATACGCCTCGGAGATCTCGGTCTGGGCAGCCATAACAACCTGACGGGTAGCGGCTTTAATCTTCTGCTTGTTTGCCTTGTCGATGTAGCCGGTCAGGGCGGGCACCAGCATGGCAGCCAGGATGGCCAGGATGACCAGAACAACAATCAGCTCAACCAGAGTGAAGCCCTTCTGGTTCTTCATTTTACGAATCTTCTCGAACATTTTTATTCCTCCAATTTATTTTGCGCGCACACCGCGCGCTGTTTATAGGTGTATTATAGTACATTTTCCTGCTATTTTGCAACAACCCCCGACAATTTGCGCAAAAAATATTTGGTATTGGCAAATCCCTATCGATTGTTTTTATTTGGTGGACAGTTTTTGTGCAGAACCGCAAGTTTACCGCGGTTTGTTTGGTGATTATGCCACCAAAATGACCTGTTTTCGTTGGGTTGTTACACGGGGTTACCGTTGCCGAGAGAAAACCGCACATATTTTGCGGTAGGCGGCGGGGTTAGAGTGGAGAGTGGAGAGTTAAGAGTTCAGATTTGGTGTGTCCGCGCAAGCGGATACATTTTTATATCGTGCGATGTAGGGCGGGGTGACCCCACCCCGCCGGGGAGTTTTGCAATAGCCGCAAGGTTGCCCGGAACGGTCAAGACCGTTCCCTACAAACAGCCGGAAGGTAAGATATAATTGGGGAAATGCAAATTTCCGGCAGGTTTGTAGGGGACGCATATATGCGTCCCGGGCGGTTTGCCCGTTAGGTTGCATTATCGGGATGATTGCACGGGCGGCATATATGCCGCCCCTACAGAGTACCCGTATTGTTGTGATAGCCGTAAAACCGCGGGCGGGGCTTGCCCCGCCCCTACGGGGTAGTGAATTTTGTATGCTGCGGCAACCGCAAGGCGGCAAGGAGGGGTCAAGATTCCTCCCCAACGTGTAGAAAAAGCCCTTTTTCGGGTAGTAATGTCGGGCGCGTGTCTTGACCGCGCCGTACCGCTGGCTGCGCGAAGCGCATAAAATCGCGCCGAACGGCGCGCTATTTCCCGATACATCGTACTATCCGGTTAAGTCGCACGGAACGGTCAAGACCGTTCCCTACGAACAGCCGGGAGACAAGTAATAATTGGGGAAAATGCAAATTTCCGGCAAGTTTGTAGGGGACGCATATATGCGTCCCGGGCGGTTTGCCCGTTAGGTTGCATTATCGGGATGATTGCACGGGCGGCATATATGCCGCCCCTACAGAGTACCCGGTATATTCATTATAATATACGGTACGTTGGCTGCGTTATGCCATTTCGGCGATTTCGTACAGGAGCTTTTCGGTGTCGTCCCAGCCAAGGCAGGGGTCGGTGATGCTTTTGCCGTAGCAATGCTCGCCGATCTTCTGGCTGCCCGGCTCGATGTAGCTTTCGATCATAACGCCCTTGACAAGGTTATGAATATCCGCGCTGTGGCGGCGGCTGTGCAGCACCTCCTTGGCGATGCGAATCTGCTCTTGGTACTGCTTGCCGGAATTGCTGTGGTTGGTGTCCACGATGCAGGCGGGGTTTTTCAGCTCGCGGCGGGCGTACAGCTCATACAGCAGGCGCAGATCCTCGTAATGGTAGTTGGGGATGGTCTGACCGTGCTTGTTGACCGCGCCGCGCAAAATGGTGTGCGCCAGCGGGTTGCCGGGACACTGTGCCTCCCACCCACGGAAGATAAAGTCGTGCGGGACCTGCGCTGCCACCACGCTGTTGAGCATAACGGTCAGGTCGCCGCTGGTGGGGTTTTTCATACCCACAGGCACGTCGCAGCCCGCCGCAACCAGACGATGGAACTGGTTTTCGACCGAGCGCGCGCCCACCGCAATATAGGACAAAATGTCCGACAGGTAGTGCAGGTTTTCGGGGTAGAGCATTTCGTCCGCGGTGGAGAAGCCGGTTTCCTGCAAGACGCGCATATGCATATGGCGGATGGCAAGAATGCCCTCGAGCATATCGGGCTTTTTTTCGGGGTCGGGCTGGTGGATCATACCCATATAGCCCTCGCCGGTGGTGCGGGGTTTGTTGGTGTAAATGCGCGGCACGATGACCAGACGGTCGGCGGTGCGCTCCTGCACAGGCATAAGGCGGGTGACGTAGTCCACGACGGCGTCCTCGTTGTCGGCGCTGCAGGGACCGACCAGCACAAGAAACTTGTCGCTTTCGCCGGTGATGATTTTTTTGACTTCGGCGTCGCGCGCCTGCTTGCGCTCGACCAGCTCCGGCGCCAAGGGAAACTGGTGCCGGATGACGTTGGGGGTGGGCAGCTCGGTAACAAAGGTCATTCCCATAATTTTTTAAACTCCCTCTAAAAAGTGTTGCACATGACTTTTAGTATAACGCAATTTTTGCCGTTGTGCAAGAAAAAAACGCCAAACCTTTGCAGGTTTGACGTTTTCTGTGCTGACTGTTCAGCCTCTGTCTGGTCCGAGTGGCGAGAGTCGAACTCACGGCCTCTTGAACCCCATTCAAGCGCGCTACCAAACTGCACTCTACACCCAGTCAAAATAGGCTACTTTTATTTTAATTGTTATAACCAACTAAAAACAATAATTCGCGGCTATTGTTCGCCACCATGCGGAATCTCTTGGTATGATTCAGATAGCATTGATATGGCTTCTATATTACTTCCTCGAAATGCAATTTCGATTTTAATAATAATCAGGGACAAATCAATGGCTCACACTCACCTACTGATGATGACCTCGTGATAGTTCAAGATGACGTACTGCGGCTTTTTGCCAACATTCTTGACCAATCAATGATTTATAGTCTCTTTCGTATCACATTAAACTTCATCTTTAAATATTTCGCATGTTGCAATATCCCAAATAAGTTGGAACATAATGGATACGATTCCTAAGTTAAGATAATCGAATGTCTCACCCACTCCATGCATAATACTATTTCGAATATTAAGCTTGACAAAAAGATCTTTCATAAGCTCCAAATACTCTGTCCGGATTTCCTTTCTGGCAAAGTTAGTTTCCAGTAGTGCGTTCAGCGTTCGCATCAATTTTTTCTGCCTTTCGTGTCCTACACCGGTCAAAATCATTTCCATCTCTGCTGAAGCTTTTAGCACACCCTCTCGTACAAAAAGTTCGTACATTTTTCCCATTACATAACTTTCACTTGCATTAAATTGAAAATTTCTCGTATTATGCAAAAATGCAGAAATGTACTCCTGTTCCTCTGTATCAAGCGGTCTACTCAGATTTCTGTCATCGGGCAAACTGCATATACTTTTAAATAGCAGTCTATTTTGTAGATTGGTCGACAGTCCCTGCTCTATCAGCGATGGTAACACAAAGCTAGCTGTAATTGCATGTTTCCGTCCGTAGGTAATCGCTGAAATATAGTCATCCATTGCCTTTTGATATATTTCATTATAATCAATTGCCAGTTTTTTCATCTCTATCGCAGGGAGTTCACTACTATTTTCATATATCAAAGTATGGTACTTTTTATATATACTTCCCAAATACCGAACCATATCCTGCAGCAGTATTTTCTTTCCAACAAACCTTCTTTTTTCTTTTTCACTTTTGAAGTGCCCGATTAGTTCGGGAAATTCTGCATTCCTCAAGTCAAAAAGATAAATATCACGAAAGTCTTTCAGGATAGATTTTTTAGCTTCACAAAGCTCCTCCATATTCTGCGAAGACGACAGGCGGCCCAAAAGTTCATCGCAATAAGATACGAGTGGCTCCTGGTTTTCAAGGTAAATCGATAGATCTGGTCGATTTTTGAAAACCTTATGATACAACTTCATAGTATATGCCTATTCCTCATCATATGTGCTTGCACTCATCTCAGTCTTTGTTTATCACAATTTAATTAAATGCTCGTTTAATTTTAAAGTGGTCTTTCATGCAACTTACTCTATGGCATATCGTCCAACCTTCTTCATCGAAGTATAGAACTATGCGTGTGCCACGGTTTTATCTGTGGTCCTTGGAAGAGTCGTCTCTGGCTGAGTTCGATTTGTTTTTTGTTGGCTGTTATTTTCTTTGCTGTGAGATCATCTTGTATACACTCAACAAATACTTTGGATTTGCTGAATTTTTTACAAATTCATATGAAACGCTCTGATATTGAACGCCAAACGATTCGAGCACCTTTTCTTTCGCCTTTGCTTTCACTTCCTCCAATTCTGTTTCTTGCGGTTGAGGAGCATAAAAAAATATTTCGTTTGATATTTCTAGCTTTTTCTTAAACCTGGCACGCTTATTTAAGAGCCACCATATATCAGTTTCCGAAAAATCAAGCCCAAAGCCAATAAAATAGATCGTTGCAGCAAAAAATAAATCTATCCACGTCTGAAATTGAACTGTTGTGATTTCCTTTTTTGACATATCGGATTTCGCTTTGTTGGGAAATTTCTTTTCCACTGGATTGTCAGTCTGTTTTCTGCCAAGCCGTCCATGCTTAATATAATCATCCATTTTCCCAATTGCACCACAATAGTGATCTAATCCCAACATAAGACTTTTAGGTGCTGCTGCATCCCCGTGAATTTTCCAAACCGTGATTGTTTTTTTGTTGTACTCATAGACATAATTCCTACGAATACTATAAATCGTTTCGGAATTATATTTGGAAATGAGTTTGGCGTTTTGCGATAATAGTAGATGCTCTATAAGTCCATCGTAATTTGTCGTCAAAATGTCTGTAATCTCATTTTTGGTTAAAAAGCTCAATAGCTTTTCTGCTGCATCTTTCAAATCGACCTTACTAAAGACAGAAAGTCGACTGCAAATTTCCTTTTTTAATGTTTCCTCATCAAATTTGTTTCCACCAAGATAGTTCATTTCATATTGAAATGTATACGGAATAGTCTGTTGAACTGCATCTGAAGAATCAAAACAACCAATCAACTGTCCCCATGTCGGCACATCCTTAACTAACGCCCGTGTAAATCCATTCCCTAAGAATATAGCTTTTCTTTTACCCATTGTTTTGTTCATATTATCTCCCGTTGAATCGACTAATCCTTCACTATCTATTTCTCGATATAATGTTGGAACGTAGAATACGGAAATAGTGATGGCTTATCCTTTTTTGATTTACATTTTGGATTACCAAATGGAGCAATTTGTTCGCGCTTAAGTAAAATTCTATATCCACTATCTTCTTCGCTTGATGGAAAGAAGTTTTTCTGCTGAACCAGATCCCCGTTACCCAGCATTTTATCAACCAAATCAACCCGCATTCTAAGTACACATGATACGTTTCGGCTTAAATCGCCATCTTTTGACAATTTTTTTACTATCCAGCCGTGTTGTGCACAGGGTCTCAGAATCACAGATGGAAGAGCTTTTCTTAAGTCTATTGTCATTGTTTCCGTTCCTGCGTACACACCTCTAAAACACTCTCCCTGTGTATCCGCAACATATAAAATTAGGTACGCATACGAAACATTTGAACGCTGGTCTCGTTCGTATTGCACTTCTGCCTCTTTGTTCCTTAGTTCTATACTTTGCTTCCGATTTTCCCACTCCTCCCTTTTTCTCTTGTTTCTTTCCTTGATTCCTGCTATTCTAACCCGCCGTGCATATTCAAGCCTTTTCCGCCTTTCATCGGAATTTTCTATTCTCATTAGATTTTTATAGGCATAGCACTCTTCAAATTCAGGATCATTCTCATCCTCATAGCGGGGTTCATTTGGTAGTTGTATTTTTTTCACTGTATTGAGTTCCAGACAAATTGGCTTCGGGCATTCTCTGCTTAATAAAGGTTTTCTTTTTTGATAGTAATAATTATAGTAGTTTGTTTTTTTGCTTTGACCTTTTTCCCTTTCCTTCTTCAATTCATATAGGGAAAACCATAATGCAGTCCAATGATTATCGACGAAATCATGACAGTATGTTCTGACACCGTAATGCTGCAGCATTGCTTCAACCACAATTTTCTTATAATTAGTGCGTTCCGCAAGATCTTCACCAAAGTGAAGTGTTCCTTGCATTAGGGCGTCGTTCAGAATTTTATCAACATAGAAATCAACCGATTTTTCACGTTTTTTTCTCTCTACTTTATCAGGATTTCCATGCAGAATACTCGGTATCAATTTTGGATGTAGTTCCGTTTGCCCTCTGTACAGAACTGTTCCATACGCAGCATTGTTATGTTTTACGCATCCAACAATTGCGTTTAGCCCCTGCATTGTAAGCACATCATAAACCGGAATTATACCATTCCATCTTCCCAAAAATCTCGTTCCGTCTATTGATAAGTTTTCAGGTCTGTACATTTCGCATTTTCCTTTTCGGATACTATCTGCTTATTTTTATACTTATACAGCAAGAGTAGAATTACAAATACATAGGGATATCCCTCTGATACTTTTCAGCCTTGTTTTACTACAGCATTTTTTCCCCGGAAAGCAATTCCGATTTTAATGATTGATTTAACTCCGGCATTTCGCAGTTCTGTATCATATTTTTTATCATCAATTTGCTGAAGCGCTTTATCTGCTAATGATTCCAAATTTTCCCGCGCATCTTTTGTATATTTAAATTCAAATAGAAAGCCTGGAATATCGTTTGCCAAAGGCATAAGCTGAATATCGAAGCGTCCAAGCCCTGATTCACGGTTGGAACGAATCCGATACCGATTTCCAAGGATAGCACATAATCCAAGCATCATCCCGTGGTAAAATCCCTCATTTGCTCCATCCATAGAAGAAATACTCTTCAGCATAAAATCTTCCAGCAAAAACTGGAGCCTTTTTGCGTCTCTTGAAAAAATTGCTTGATTGATAGAAATTGAGGTGTTATTCTGGTTTGTACGGTTTAGAACCTCTTTTTCATAGACAAATATAATCTCTTTATTAGGAATTGCAACATCACACATGAAATTCCCGTCATTCTGTGGATAGGTCGCAGCAACCTTCAAGTATCCGGCAACAAGTAGAAAACTATAGATGCTATATGGATTACTCTGTATTTCTGGATAAATAACACTAGTATCTACATAGGTTGTGATTTTTTCACCGCAGAGTAATTTGTAAAGGTTTTCCGTGGTTTCTGGCGTAGCTGATGCAATGATTTCGCCAATGATTTCATTGCTTCCTGTAGACTGCCAAAACGCCATTGGAAAGCATTTATCTGCAATGTAGTTAATTACTGACCATGGATTAAAAATTTCTGTATTGCCAAATCTATATCCATCATACCAATCACAAATTTCCTGATATTTTTCTTCTTTTCCGTAGTAGCACAGCATATCCTGAACTTCTTCTTTAGTAAAGCCAAAATATTCGCTGTAACTTTCATCAAGAATTGAATTTGTTTTTAAATTATTCATACCACTAAAGATACTTTCTTTAGCCACCCTCAGAATTCCTGTAAGAAAGCCAAAAGCCAAATGCGAATTATCTTTGAGTCCACCAGAAAAGAAGTTGCGCATGAAGTTCACAATTTCTGAATAAAAATTATAATTATGGCCCTGTTGAATTGGTGTATCATACTCATCGATGATGATTACACATTCCTTACCGAAGTGCTTATGAAGAAGCAATGACAAAAGTTGCAAACCCATTTGGCAATCAACTTCGGTGACCTTATCACTGGCGAATCGGTGATATTGTTCTTTTTCATAGGTAGTCAATGTTTGGCTTGTTTCTAGCTCACTGTGCCGCATGAATTCCAAGGAAATCAATATTCGTATTTTCTGATAAGTTTCCTCCCAAGTTAAGCACTTCACGTCCTTGAACGTCAGGAAGATTACTGGGTATTGCCCTTGATGCTGCGTGTAAAAATCGCCACACTGCCATATCTGTTTATCTCTAAAATAAATCGACGTATCTTCCGCTGTTTTTTCAAAAAAGACACGAAGCATATCCATATTCATAGTTTTACCAAAACGCCGCGGACGAGTAAACAGGGACACCATCGGTTTCGTATCAAGAAAGTCACGAATCAGTAAGGTTTTGTCTACATAGTAATAACTCGTTGTCGCGGCTTTAAAGTCGGAAACACCTATTGGCAAAGGCTTTTTCTTCTCGCTTAAATCTTCAGAAATGGCATTTTCTGGAATTCTCCACAATCCTCTATCTTTTTTAGCTCCCTGAAAATCTCCTTGTTTGCACATTTGCTGGACTCTACGAGTTGTGATTCCAAGTCTTTGGGCAACATCCCCGCAAGATAAGTAGTCCATAGCGAACCTCCCAATGATACTCTATTAGCTGTGAAAAAAGCACGCATAAACACGCAGAAAATTAGAACAGCGAGACTAATTTGTCGTTCAGAAACATAGAAAACAATCAACTTCTGTAATATAATTTATAGCGATTTTCAAAAATAAAGCGAATAGCCGCAGGAACGGAACCACCCTGAGCAGTTAGAAGGCGAAACAGTCTGAAAAGCATGTTGGATTGCGTTCGGAAGAGTATCCAGAGTCCTCACCTTGAATTTAAGCAGGAAAGCCTTCACCTTCGACCAGAGCTTTTCAATGGGATTCCGGTCAGGACTATACGGTGGAAGGTAAATGTATCGAACACCAGAACTGTCCAGCAGATCTTTTACTGCCTTTGCATGGTGCGACTTCATATTATCCATCACAATGACAGAACTGCTGTTTAGTTGAGGCAGCAAAATATCCTTCAAAAGGTGTTTTTATACTTTAACGTACGTCTCTGTGTGTTTGCCAGGGGATATACGCTCTTGCATATGTTTTCGTGCATCTTTTTATTTGCCGTGGAGCAGTTGAAAACCAGAAATGAGAGCGGGTCGTTTTGCTCATTCCTGTACTTTATTATAAGTATATCTCCTACAGCGAAATAAAGCAACTATATTTTTCGCTTAAATTTCGTCCAAAGCGAAATATCATAAATTGACGGTAAGATAAATTCATCACCCTCCGTGCTCACTTCAAAAGTAAAATTTTTATTTTCTGTCCTTCCCATTCCCACACTCCGACGCTATCCATTGTAATTGAGAGGAGATATACTTCCTCTCACCACAACTGAATAGCGTCCTCTGCCGTACCGCTTTTGGGGAAGCAGCGCCAGAGGGAGCGTGCCAAGAAGGCGTGACAACATGCTGCAAGGCCGGCCCAAAGGCTGCC
>ERZ1034691.2309-NODE-2309-length-10649-cov-17.723900_pt1 | contig 10649 bp, 11 predicted proteins | sample MGYA00520638_ERZ1034691 | MGnify/ENA primary metagenome ERZ1034691 (study PRJEB33766, sample SAMN09781763) | gut metagenome | biome: gut microbiome | host: Homo sapiens | place: Madagascar | study: EMG produced TPA metagenomics assembly of the PRJNA485056 data...
CGTCGCTGACGCCTCGCAAATAACGGCTGTCTATCCGCCCTCCTCATGCGTTCCCAGGGACCCAAAATGAGCGTGGATAATCTCTCGTTTTTGGGCCGCATGCAGGCTCAAAGTGGGAGATTATCCACGCTCGTTATATTTGGCTGGGCTGCGATGCCTATCTAATCGGCTCGGCGTCTTCCCTGAGAATCGAAAGATACTCTTCATATCCGTACCGTCGATATCTCTGCTTTGACTCGTCGAGCGGACGAAGGATGTTCAATTCTTCGAATGATTTAACGAGCGAACTCGCGGTGCTCCTGCCGATATCGAGTTGGGCAGCGATGAATGCGGTGTCGACGATGGGGTGCTCTTCAAGAATGCCCAACAGCCTTTGCCCGTTTGCAGCAGTCCTTCCGAGATTTTCGGTAATGGTTGCTGTGGAACGGTTATGGAGGTCAACAAGGTTTTTTAAAGACCCTACCGAGTCCTTCGCACTCTCGAGAAGACTGGTGCAGAAAAACTCTATCCATTCCTCGTAAGTGCCTCGCTCCCTTACGGATGTGAGTTGCCGGTAGTACTCGCTTCGATTTTTCTTGAACTGGAACGATGGATAGAACAAGCAAGAATGAAGAATGCCATCATTGATGAGCATAAGTGTAATGAGAAGCCTGCCCAGGCGACCATTTCCGTCTAGGAATGGATGGGCAGTTTCAAATTGGTAATGGACGAGCGCCGCCCGCACAATCGGATCCATTTCGACTTGAGGCTCATTGATAAAGCGTTCGAGGTCCTGGAGCGTGTTACTCAAATCTTCAATGTTTGGAGGGACAAACGATGCGGTTGCAATGGTGCAGCCTGAGGGGCCAATCCAGTTTTGTGAGGAGCGCAGCTCGCCTGGATTCTTCTCCGTTCCGCGCACTCCGTCCAGCAGGACCGCATGAACCTGCCTGAGAAGTCTCGTGCACAAGGGCATCTTTTTGAGCAGTTCTACGCCGCGGTCGACAGCACGGACGTAATTCACGACGTCTGCGACGTCTTTATGATGGAGTTGTGTTTGCGATGGACTAAGTAGGTCGTCAAACGTGCACTGGGTTCCCTCAATTTGCGAAGAAAGGAGTGCTTCTTTGCGTACGTACATTGTCAGATACATGTCGGCGTTGGGAACAAAGTAGAGCATGCCTTCAAGCTCTCCAAGCTTTCGTGAGCATGCGGAAAGCGTGCGATAGGTTTCCTCGGTGAGGTTTAGCTGCCTCAATGATTGCAAGGGCGTTGGCAAAAACGAATAGTAAGTCAATTTCCCCGATAGATTATTGCGGAGCGTTCCCTGGCCGTTCTCCTCGATTTGCATCGCGCCCTCCATATCTTTAGTGCCGGAAACTCGTTATTAGGCTAATCATATCAATTCTAATAACGAGTTTAAGGATTAAATAGTTATTAGAATTGATGTAAACAATCTAATGATGAGAAGTCGTTATTACTTGACCATGGAGCTCAGCTTGGTACAAGGGGGTCATCCAAAATGAGTGTGGATAATCTTCTGGTTTTGGCCTGTGTGCGGGCTCAAGGTGGGAGATTATCCACGCTCGTTATCTAAGTGTCCAAAAATCCACGCTCGTCGCTACTTGAGCCCGGGCAGGCGGGTGTAGGGAAACGACCGCTCTAGGAACTCGGAGCAGCGGGTGTAATCTTTGGCAAAGTAGCTGCTATAGAGCGAATCGAGTACGTACTGCACGGCGATGTGGCTGGCGAACTGCGTGATGCGGTGCGTCATGCTCTCGTGGTCGCTCACCGTAAGGTAGGCGGCAAAACCGGGGTGCAGGCGCGCGCAGTATGGCGTGCCGATGACGATGACCGGAACATGCCGGCTGCTGAGGATCGGCAAGATTTCCTTGAGATTGGGGCAAGGCCGCTGTAGGAGATGACAATCGCCACATGGTCGCGGTCCGAGGCAAGCGCCGTGTGCGCTTGGGCCTCGGCATTGTCGTGACACGTCGCGCTTTTGCCGGCGGAGAGCAGGCGATCGCGAAACATTCCCGCTGGATAGAGGTTGTGCGAGCCCGTGTAGATGTCAACCTGTCGGGCGTTCGCGATGAGCCTGGCGGCGTGGTCAAACTGCGTGGGGTTGAGCAGTTCCTGCGTCTCGGCCAAAGTGGTCTGGTAGAGCCCCTCCATGCGTTCTATCACCTGCGCAGAGGTGGAAGCGGCATCGAAGGGAAAGTTGATGTCCACGTCGCGTCGGTTGCCCGATTCGGTTGCCAGGCGGATGAGCCCGACCTTGAGGTCCTTAAAGCCCTCGAGGTCGAGCTTTTTGCAAAAACGGTGGACGCTCGCGACCGAAACATTGGTGCGGGCGGCAAATTCCTTAATGGAGAGTCCGCGGGCGTCTTCGCCCATGGCAAGGGCCGAGATGCCGAGCTGTTGTTCGGTAGGGGTAAGGCCCTGTGCCTCGGAAATCTTGCGTTTGATATCCATGCGAACTTCCACACTCGCCAAACCTACCAAATGGGGACAGGTTTATTTTGGCACGTTTCGGTCGGTATCAGGAAGTGTCAGGGGCGGGGCGGCGGTCCGTGGGCGCGAAAAGAAGCGTCGGGTTTGGTGCGCCCGCTTCTGCCCGTCCCGTGCGCAGGTGATACTCGGCTTATCGACCCACGATGCAAAGGAGATGCCCTATCACCTGGTCGAGAAGTGCAACGGTTGGGCGAGCCGCGAACTCATCGGCTTCTTTGAGAAGTGCTGCCAGACCGTCTTCGACCGCTATCAGGACAAGGTCGAGTTCTGGCTCACCTTCAACGAGATCAACTGCGGCATCATGGATATGGGCGCCATGATGGAGACCGGCCTGATCCAGGGCTTCGAGGGTCCGGCAAGCGCTATCAAGATCACCGCTCGGCAGCGCTACCAGGCCCTGCATCACCAGTTTGTCGTCAGCGGTCGTGTTGTGCGCTACGTCCACGATCACTACCCGCAGTTCAAGATGGGCAACATGGATTGCTTTATCCATGTCGATAAGTACGACGACGGCACCGGTACTTACGAGCGCCGCCGTAAGGACAGCTTCTTCGCATATCAGAAGATCATCGAGTCCAACGGCGCCTAGGGCCTTTAAATTCTGGCGTTCTGCCGAACGTCAGACCGGCAGACGCTGCGAAGATTGATGTCCCCATATTCGAGGCACGTGCCACAAGTGTGTCCATGGGGTCAGGCGGCAATGAGTGTAAGGCGGCAGCCGATTACGTGACCAGCGATGTTGACGATGATGGCATCTGGAATGCCTTTGTGCACCTAGGCCTTATCGAGAGCTAGGAGAGCGAGGCGGGCACTTACTGGAGCAGGGATGGGAAGAGGGGTTGGCGAATCGACTATCCGCCTTAGTTTTCAGGGCATTTGGCACTATAATTGTCTAAGGTATGCGCATAAGGGTGCGCTTAATCAAGAGGAGAAAACGTATGGGTCTGTTCGACATGTTCAAGAAGAAGGCCGAGCCTGCAGCTGCTGCGGCCCCCGCTTCCATTTCTGCTTCTGCCAGCGCTGACGTGCTGTGCTCGCCCGTCAAGGGTAAGGTCATCAAGATGGCCGACGTGCCCGATCCCGTCTTTGGCGGCGAGGTCTTGGGCAAGGGCTGCGCTGTCTGGCCCGAGGACGACATGGTCTACGCTCCCTGTGATGGCAAGGTAACCGTTACCATGGGTCACGCCGTAGGCCTGCAGTCCGATGCTGGCATCGAGGTCTTGGTGCATGTTGGCGTTGACACTGTCAACATGAACGGCGACGGCTTCGAGGGCTTCGTCAAGGCCGACGACGTCGTGAAGGCCGGCCAGCCCATGCTCAAGATTGACCGTGAGAAAATCGCCGCTGCCGGTTACAAGGACTGTGTCGTCGTGGCCGTGTCCAACACCGCCGAGTTCGCCGACGTTGAGCTTGCCGTCGAGGCCGAGTCCGTTGTCGCCGCCGGTGACGCCATCGTCAAGGTCGTCCGCAAGTAAGTTGCAGCATCCAAAGGATGTGTAAAGGGTGGTCGAGTTATCCGACCACCCTTTTTTAATAAACCGAGCAGGTGCATTTTATTGCAGGGGGTTTGCTTTACATGCCATTTGCCCGTCAAATTGAGCCGTCTGCGCTTTTGAGATGCAGGGGGTTGGGCCGGGCCACTAATATGGACTTGCTGTTACGACGTGCGCTGCGCAGGGAACGCGGCGCCGCTTGTTTGGAGGAATGTCATGAAAAAGAAGCTGCTGCTTGTGCCCCTGATGGCTGTCCTGGTCGCGTGCGTGGTTTTGCTTTCCGGCTGCGGAGGGCCTTCGGTGGAGGAACTCATCACCAACGACCTTACGAGCCAGTTTGACGAGATCAAGAACGGCGGCGATGACTTCCTCAAGGGCCTTAGTGATGCCTCGGGTGATGATTTCGAGCAGCTGGGTATTGACCCTAAGGAGTACGCTAAAAGTTATCTTGAGGGCTTCGATTACAAGATCGGTGATGTGACGGTCGATGAGGACAAGGGCACCGCGACCGCCGAGGTTACCATCACCTGTAAGTCCATGAACAAGATCGTCGAAGATTTCGCCACCCAGTATCAGGAGAAGGTCGCCGCACTCGATACGATGCCTTCCGAGGACGACCTGTACAAGATGGCGGGCCAGGTTATGGTTGACGTAACCAAGAGCGCGAAACCTAAGGACTCTAAGGTTACTTTTAAGTATTCCGCAGACGACGACAATGTGTGGTCTGCCGACGATTCCGCTGTAACCGAGATGATGAGCGCAATGATGAACTAGTTTGTTGCGACGTTTTGCCACACACCGTAACTGTTTGACGCTGCAAGCCCGCCAGAGCGGCAATTTGCCTTTCAACTTCGGCGGCATGACCAGAAGGTCAATGCCGCCTTGTTTCAAGGCACCTTGCTCGCTCTGGCGGGCTTTCGCTGTCGTTGCCAAAACAACGGCGTTGCCATCGCTGCCGAAGGTGGCAGTTGGGGACACTCCTTGAGCCGGCGTTGCATCGAGTGGTCGGGAAAGCGCGACCCGGAATATTGCTTCAAAACGGGATGCCGTTTCCCTGACAAGGCTCAACCGGAAAGCGCATCCCATTCTGAGACGCCAAAACGGGATACGCTTTCCGTGAGACAGAATCGCTGCGTTTGTGTTGAGCGGCGGTTACGTTACTCGCCCAGGATCAACGTCACGAGCTCTGCTTGGGTGTCCACCACGTAGTCGGCGCCGGCTGCTTCGAGCTCTGCGCGGCCGCGGAAGCCCCAGCTAACGCCCGCACTCTTGAGGCCGGCATTGTGGCCGGTCAGGACGTCGACATTGGAATCGCCCACATAGAGCGTGGTTGCCGGGTCGGCGCCCAGCGCTTCCATCACATGCAGCGTGACGGGCGCTTCGGGCTTGGGTGGAAAAGCGTCGATACGGCCCTGGACCAGCGCAAAGCGTTCGGGGCCAAAATACTTCTCGATAAGCGGCGCTGCCGAAATGTGGTCCTTGTTGGTGAGCACGGCAAGTTGGATGCCCGCGGCGCGCAGGCGGTCGAGCATCTCGATTGCGCCGGTGTAGGGGGCGGTGTGATCCTCCTTATGCTCGCCGTAATAGGCCCAAAACTCGGCAAGCGTCTGCTCAAACATACGGCCGTCGCCCGCATACTCGGCAGGCATAAAGCGCTCAACCAGCTTGAGCATGCCGTTTCCCACCTTATAGCGGTATTCGTCAACGGCAAACGTGGGCCAGCCGTGCATCTCACAGGTATGGTTACCGGCAGCCGCCAGGTCCTCGAGCGTGTTGAGGATGGTGCCGTCTAAATCAAAAATCACATGGGAAAAAGCTGCTGCCATGAAAGCTCCCGTCATTGGGTTTCAAAACGCACCTCATAATACTGGGCTTATGCGTTGGGCGCGCTTGGAATCTGAATATCTCCAGGGATGTCAAGCCACATCGCGACGACCGTGCGGTTCCGCCCTAACAAATCCTCGGCAGCTGCTCGCCCACGAGCATGTCGAGGATACGGGTCGAGCCCCAGCCGGTGCGTACGCGCACGGCGGGGCGAGCGCCTTCGGCGATCGGCAACACGCGACCGATGATGGCGGCATTCTCACCGTAGCGCGCGGCGCGCATGGCCGCCAGCGCGGCATCGGCCTGCTCAGCCGGCACCACGGCGACCATCTTGCCCTCGTTTGCCACCTGCAGCACGTCATAGCCGAGCATCTCGCAAGCCGCCTGCACATCGGGGCGCACGGGCACGGCGTCCTCATCGACCTCCATTGCAACGCCGCTGGCCTGCGCAAACTCATTGAGTGTGGATGCAAGGCCGCCGCGCGTGGGGTCGCGGAAGCATCGCGTGTCAGGGGCTGCGGCCAGCACATCGGCAATCAGGTGGTTGAGCGGCGCGGCGTCGCTCTCGATGTTGCTCGAAAACGCCAGGCCCTCGCGCTGGCTCATGATGGCGATGCCGTGGTCACCCAGCGTGCCCGAGACCAGGATGACATCGCCAGGCTGGCAGTTTGCGCCGCTGAGCGTCACGCCCGCGGGCACCTCGCCCACGCCGGCGGTATTGATGTAGACGCCGTCGGCCCCGCCGCGCTCAACCACTTTGGTGTCGCCGGTGATGATCACCACGCCCGCCTCGCGCGCCGTCTCGGCCATGGTCTGCACGATCTGACGCAGCTTGTCCATGGGATAGCCCTCTTCGAGGATAAAGCCGCACGACAGGTAGCGCACATTGGCACCCGAGGTCGCGACATCGTTGACGGTTCCGCACACGGCGAGTCGGCCGATATTGCCGCCGGGGAAGAACTGCGGCGTCACCACAAAGCTGTCGGTCGACATAGCGATGCGCCCGCTCGCGGGCAGTGCGGCGACGCCGGCATCGTTGCCCTCGAGCAGCTCGGGCGACCCAAAGGCATCCAAAAAGACCTCGTCGATGATGCGTTTCATCATCTGGCCGCCGGAGCCGTGGCCTAGCAGGACGGTGCTATCGGTAACGCTATGGGACATATCGAAAACTCCAATCGTGGGTGGAATTATATGGGTGAGGCACAGCGTCGACCGGTCCGCCGTTCGTTAGAACGGCGGAACCTATTAGCCTCGGTAGCGGAAATATGCTGCGCAGCTGCCCTCGGAGCTCACCATGCAGGGGCCGACGGGATGCTCGGGCGTACAAGCGTGACCGAACAGAGGGCAGTCGCTCGGTGTAATGGCTCCGCGCAACACGTCGCCGCAGCGGCATCCGCGTGGCTCGACCGTCGGCTCGATGGACACGTCAAAGCGGGTGCGGGCATCAAAGCGCGAGAATTCGGGGCGGATGGAAAGGCCCGAGTTGGCAATCGGCCCCAGCCCGCGCCATGTGGTATCGCACGACTCAAATACCTGCTCGACCAGCTGGCGCGCCACGGGATTGCCGTCGGCATTGACACCGCGACGGTAGGCGTTGTCGATCGCGGGCCTGTCCTCGACAACCATCTGGACCAGCATGCAGATGCCCTGCAGGATATCGACCGGTTCAAATCCCGTGACCACACCCGGGGTATTGAACTCGTCGACCAAAAAGCTAAAGGGCGCCAAGCCCGTGATGGTGGCGACGTGGCCCGGCAGGATAAAGCCGTCGATGGCGGTCTCGGGATCGTTGGCGATGGCGCGCAACGCCGGCGGCGTGGTCTTGTGGGCGCAATAGACCGAAAAGTTCAAAAGCCCGCGCGCCTCGGCCTCCAAGATGGCGGCGGCGATGGTGGGCGTCGTAGTCTCAAAGCCCACGCCCATAAAAATGACCGGGCGATCGGGGTTTTGCTCGGCAATGTCGAGCGCGTCGAGCGGGGAGTAGATGATGCGAATGTCACGCCCGGCCGCCTTTTGCGCAGCGAGCGAGGTGGATGATCCGGGCACGCGCATCATGTCGCCAAAGGTGGTGATGATGGCGCCGTTTATGTTGGCGAGCGCGATCGCGTGGTCGATGTCGCGGTTGGCGGTAACGCAGACGGGGCAGCCCGGGCCGCTCAGCAGCTTGAGCCCGGCCGGCATAATGGAGCGAAAGCCATAGCGGCCGATGCTCACGGTGTGCGTGCCGCAGACTTCCATAAGGTTGATGGTGCGGTCGCCGACAAGCCCGCGAATGCGATCGATAAGCTCGCGGGCCAGCTTGGAATCGCGAAATGCCGAAAAGTCGATACCGGAGCGAGCCGGCTGTCCGGCCGCCACTAGTATGCCTCGGCCGGGTTAGTGGCCAGTTGGTCTTCTTCGGCCAGTTCGGTCATGGCATTAACGAGCTCGAGCGTTTCTTGCGCTTCCTGCTCGTCGACGATCTGGATGCCAAAGCCGGCGTGTACGAGAATATAGTCGCCAACCTGCGCCGTCGGCACGAGTCGCAGCGACACGGGGCGCTCGATGCCCATCATGTCGACGGTGGCCTTGAGGTCGTCGTCGCGTTTGACTACTTTGCCGGGAACGGCAAGGCACATATTGTTCCCCTTTTATACGCTTTGCGCTGGATGGGCGCTTAATAATCCATCAGTTGATGGTAGCGCTCGCGGGGTTTGCGGGCAAACGCGTTACGCCTGTGAGACGGCTGGGCACAGCGGCGTGTGAGGGCGAGCTACTGTGATGCAATCTGCGCAAGACGAGCGCTTGCGACCGCCGCCTGACCGTAGGCGATACAGCCGTCATTGACGGGCACGGTGTGGGGGACAAGTACGGTAAGGCCTGCGCTTTTGAGCTCGCGGGTGAGGAGCTGAAGCAAAAGTCGGTTCATGAACACGCCGCCCGAGAGGGCGACGGTGTCGATGCCCTCGCGCGCGCAGATATCGCTGGCGATGCGTGCCGAGGAGCGCGCGACGGAGACATGGAAGTCGAGTGCGAGCCTGTCGGCGGGCGCCCCGGCTTCAATTCCCTCCAAAAGTGCCTCAAAGAGTGCTTTCTGGTCCAACCACGATGGGTCAGATGCGAAATAGCCGACGTTGTCGTCGGGAAAACGGGCGATTTTGCCGTCCAGTGCACGCCAGGCGGCGGCTTCGAGCTCGATGGCGGGTTCGCCCTCGTAGGTTGCCTGGCCACAAATGCCCAAAATCGCGGCTGCGGCATCAAACAGGCGACCCATGCTGCTGGTGCGCGGACTGTTGATGCCGCGCTCGATCATCGTTGCCGTTATGCTGCGCGTTTGCTTGTCAAGGCTGTTCAAGAGCCCCACGGCTCCCGGGTGCTCGAGCAGGTCGAGCTCGCTGAGCAGGGCAAAGGCGTTGCGGCGGGCATCGTGTACGGATGCGGCGCCACCGGGAAGCACCCAAGTGCGCAGATGCGCGACGCGCTCAAAATCGGCAAGACGGGCGACAAGAAACTCACCGCCCCATATGGTGCCATCGGTGCCGGCTCCCGTGCCATCGAAGGCGATGCCGAGGGCGCGTGCATCGGGCGCAAGCCGGCCTGCGACAATTGCCTCTGCCATTACGCTCGCGATGTGCGCATGATGGTGCTGGACTTCGATAAGCGGCAGATTGTGCTCCCGTGCCCGCTCGCGCGCCCATTGGCTCGACAGATAGCTGGGATGCATGTCGCATGCCAGGGCGGCAGGCGCCAGGTCAAAGAGGTTTTCCAGACGCGTGCGCGCGGCGCTCCAAGCATCGAAAGTCGCGCCGTTTTCGACATCGCCGATATGCTGCGACACAAAACAGGCCGCATGGCCGTCGGCGTCCTCGCGTGTGAGTGCGATCGTGGCTTTTTGCTGCGGCCCGCAGGCGAGTACGCAGGGCATGGCGTCGTCGAGCGCCGGCAACGACAGCGGTTGCGGCGCATATCCGCGAGCGCGACGTACGGGCATAACGGCATCATCGACCACACGCACCACGGAGTCGTCGTAGCGCGACAGAATCGCGCGGTCGTTACCGAGCAGCGCGTCGGCGATGCCGGCAGCAACGAGATGCTCCCAGGCAAGATCGTCATCGGTTTCGATAGGTTCTTCGCTTAAGTTTCCGCTGGTCATGACGAGCGCGTACATGCCTCGGGCTTCTGCCGCGGCAAGTAGTAGATGTTGAAGTGGGGTATAGGGGAGCATGACGCCGAGTTCGGGCAGGTCGCGCGCGACGGACGGCGCGAGTTCGAGGGCGTTGGGGGAGCCGTGGGCGTCGTTGCCGGTCGCGCGGCGGCGCAACAGCACGATGGGGCGAATGCTGCCGACCAGCAGGTCGCGCTCAACGCCATCGATGTGGCACAGGCGCTCAGCGTCGGCAAGGCCGCGCACCATAACGGCAAGCGGCTTATTACTGCGACGCTTGCGACGGCGCAGCTCGCACACCGCCTGTTCGTTGGTGGCATCGCAGGCCAGGTGGAATCCGCCCAGACCCTTGATGGCGACGATGCCGCCGCCTGCCAGCAGCTCGACGCAGCGTTCGATGATGGCATCGCTGGTCTCGCGCGTGGAGCCGACGGCTGGCGTTGCGTTGACGACCGCTGGCGCAACGCCGCGGTCCGCCTCGCGCCACGTAATATGCGGTCCGCAATCAAAGCAGGCATCGGGCTGCGCGTGAAACCGCCGATCGAGTGGGTCGGCATACTCTGCGGCGCAGGTGGGACACATGGGAAAGCGATCCATCGAGGTGGCCGCTCGGTCATAGGGCAGCGACCGGATGATGGTAAAGCGCGGCCCGCAGTTGGTGCAGTTGATAAAGGGGTAGTGATAGCGTCGGTCGG
>ERZ1034691.2313-NODE-2313-length-10630-cov-4.699196_pt1 | contig 10630 bp, 10 predicted proteins | sample MGYA00520638_ERZ1034691 | MGnify/ENA primary metagenome ERZ1034691 (study PRJEB33766, sample SAMN09781763) | gut metagenome | biome: gut microbiome | host: Homo sapiens | place: Madagascar | study: EMG produced TPA metagenomics assembly of the PRJNA485056 data...
CCGAATGTGACCCTGGTGGGAGTGCTGGACGGGGATTTAAGCCTCTATTCCGGAGGCTTCCGGGCAGGGGAGACCACCTTCAATATGCTTACCCAGGTGGTGGGTCGGGCAGGCCGAGGCGACAGCTCCGGTCGGGCGGTGATTCAGACTCTTCAGCCGGAGCATCAGGTCATCGGCCTTGCGGCAAAGCAGGATTACGATGGGTTTTATGATTTGGAAATCCGCCTGCGCCAGGCTCAGGCGGCGCCGCCCTTCGGGGATTTCGCCCTGGTCACCTTCTCCGGTCAGGAGGAGGGACAGGTACTCCGGGGAGCTGCGGTGTTCCGGGACAGCCTGAACGCCTGGCTGCGTCAGGTTCCGGAGGAAAAATGCAGCGTGCTGGGCCCGGCTCCCTGCGTGGTGCCCAAGGTCAACTACAACTACCGCTATCAGCTGACCCTGCGCTGCCATATGACGCGGCCCCTGCGCCAGCTGCTGGCCGCGCTGCTGCGTAAATTCAGTCAGGACAAAGCAAACCGGGGCGTCAATGCCTATATTGATGTCAACGGCTATGATATGTAAAGAGAGGAACCGGAAATGGGACTGCGGAAGATTTTAACGGATAAGGATCCGGCTCTGCACAAGGTGTGCAGACCGGTGGAAAAATTTGACGGACGGCTGCACAAGCTGCTGGACGACATGAAGGAGACGCTGATCGATGCCAACGGCGTGGGTCTGGCGGCTCCCCAGGTGGGCATTTTGCGCCGGGTGGTGCTGGTGGATACCGGCGATGAGGTTCTGGAGCTGATCAACCCAAGCTTGCTGGAAACCTCCGGCGAGCAGGTAGGAGCCGAGGGCTGCCTCAGCGTCCCCGGCAAGTATGGCCTGGTGAAGCGCCCCAATTACGCCAAGGTTCGGGCGCAGGATCGGAACGGCAACTGGTTCGAGGCCGAGGGAGAGGAGCTGATCGCCCGGTGCTTCTGCCATGAGCTGGATCACCTGGACGGCATTCTCTACACCGAGGTCATGGAGCGGTTCCTCACCGAGGAAGAGCTGGAAGCCCAGGAAGAAGAGTAATCCGATAAGGGGGAAAAACCTTGCGAGTTGTGTTTATGGGCACGCCGGACATCGCGGCGACCTGCCTGAAAAAAATTTTGGCCGACGGCTTTGAGGTGGTCGGCGTCTATACCCAGCCCGACCGTCCCAAAGGACGGGGCATGAAGCTGGTGGCCTCTCCCGTGAAGGAGGTGGCACTGAGCGCAAATATTCCCGTGTTCCAGCCGGAAAATTTCCGGGAGGAAGCGACGGTGGAGACCCTGCGGGCATTGAAGCCGGATATCTGCGCGGTGGTTGCCTACGGCCGGATTTTGCCTCAGAAGGTGCTGGATGTGCCGACTCTGGGCTGCATCAATATTCACGCCAGCCTGCTTCCCAAGTACCGGGGCAGCGCTCCCTATCAGTGGGCGGTGCTGGACGGCTTGAGCGAAAGCGGCGTCACCGCCATGTATCTGTGCCGGGAAATGGACGCGGGGGACATCATCGATGTGTCCAAGACCCCCATCGGGGAAAACGAGACTGCCGGAGAGCTTCTGGATCATCTGGCGGTGCTGGGAGCGGAACTGCTGAGCAAGACGCTCGGCCGTTTTCAGAAGGAAGGAAAGCTTCCCGGAATCCGGCAGGATGCGTCTCAGGTGTCCTACGCTCCCATGCTGGACAAAACCATGTGCCCCATCGACTGGAATAAGACTGCCTGGCAGGTGCACAACCAGGTGCGGGGTCTGCACCCCTGGCCGGTAGCTACCATGGTTTTGCAGGGCAAAACCTTCAAGGTTCACGATACCCGGGTGGTGGAGGGCACCGGCAAGCCCGGACAGATTTTGGGTCTGACGAAAACCGGCCTGCGGATTGCCTGCGGTGAGGGAGCCGTGGAGATCACCTCCCTCCAGGCCGAGGGCGGAAAGCGGATGGCCGCACCGGACTACTTCCGGGGTCACCCTCTGGAAGCCTGATGGGCGCCCGGGAAACCGCGCTGAACGCGCTGATTGCCTGCCGCCGGGAGGATGCCTGGCCCAACGCCGTGCTGAAAACAGCCATCCGTCGGGATGGGCTGGACAGCCGGGACGCGGCACTGGCAACGCGGCTTTGCTACGGAGTCTCCCAGAACCGGGAAAAGCTGGATTTCTATCTGCGCCAGCTGCTCACGGGCAGACTAAAGGATCTGCATCCGGTGGTGCGGGACATTCTCCGCCTGGGGCTCTATCAGCTCTATGCGCTGGACAAAATCCCGGACAGCGCGGCGGTGAACGAATCCGTTGCCCTGGCAAAGAAATACAGTAAAAATCCCAAGGCGGCCTCCCTGGTCAACGGTGTTCTGCGAAACGCCGTCCGTGACCGGGGTCAGCTGAAAGAGCCAACTTCTTACGCAGATAAGTACAGCCATCCGGATGCCCTGATTTCGCTGCTCAAGCAGAACCTTCCCAAGGGCACTCTGGAGCCTATGCTGATTGCGGACAACGGCGTGCCGGAGACCACGGTGCAGGTCAATACCCTTCGGATTCCCACGGAAGCTCTGAAAGAGAGACTGGAAGGGGAGGGCGTTTCCGCTTCCTTCCATGAATGGATGCCGGACTGCCTGATTCTTTCCGGTACAGGCGACTTGGAGCGGCTGCCGTCCTTCCGGGAGGGGCTGTTCTACGTCCAGGATCCGGCGGCAAAGCTCAGCGTCCTGTGCGCTCAGCTTCCCAAAGAGGGAGCGCGCATTCTGGACTGCTGCGCTGCCCCCGGCGGGAAAAGCTTCGCCGCGGCCATTGCCATGGGCGGCCAGGGCGAGATCACTTCCTGTGACGTGCACCCCCACAAAACCGAACTGATCGCCAAGGGTGCGGCTCGGCTGGGGCTGGATCACATTACATCGAAGCTACAGGACGCTTCCGCTTTCGTCCCGGAATGGGAAAGCACCATGGATGCGGTGATTGCGGACGTGCCCTGCTCCGGCCTGGGCATCATCCGGAAAAAACCGGATATCCGGTATAAAAATCTGGAAGAAACGGAAGAGTTACCGGCGTTGCAGCTGGCCATTCTGGAAAACCAGTGCCGGTATGTAAAGCCCGGCGGACTGTTGCTCTACTCCACCTGCACGGTGCTTCGCCGGGAAAATGAGCAGGTGGTGGAGGCCTTTCTGAAAAACCACGAAGATTTTGCCAGGGAGCCTTTGCCTCTGCCGGAAATCTTCCCAAAAAACGAAACCGGGATGCTGACCCTGATTCCCGGACAGTACGACACCGACGGCTTCTTCATCTGCCGTCTTCGGAGGAAAGCATGAATCTCAAATCCCTGACCCAGCCGGAGCTGGCGGACATCTTAAAACAGCTGGGTCAGCCGGCCTTCCGGGCAAAGCAGGTGTTTTCCTGGCTTCATAAGGGCGTTCGCTCCTACGAGGAGATGACGAATCTGCCCAAGGCTCTCCGGGAGGCGCTGGCACGGGAATATCCCCTCTACGCCCCTATGGCGGTTCGCAGGCAGGAGTCTCAAAAGGACGGAACCATCAAATATCTCTGGCAGCTTTCCGACGGAAACTGCGTGGAGACGGTGCTCATGCGCTACCGCTACGGCAACACCGTGTGCATCTCCACGGAGGTGGGCTGCCGGATGGGCTGCGCCTTCTGCGCCTCCACCCTGGGCGGTTTGGTGCGGCGGCTGGAGCCGGCGGAAATGCTGGATCAGGTGCTTTTTACCCAGGTGGATTCGGGACTGCCCATTTCCCACATTGTGCTTATGGGCATCGGCGAGCCCCTGGACAATTTGGACAATGTCCTGCGCTTTTTAGAGCTGGTAAACAGCCCGGAGGGCATGAACATTTCCATGCGGCACATCAGTCTGTCCACCTGCGGACTGGTTCCGAAAATCGACGCTCTGGCGGAAAAAAAGCTGCAAATCAGCCTGGCCATTTCCCTGCATGGCCCTAACGATGAAATCCGCGATCAAATCATGCCGGTAAACAAGGCCTATCCCATTGAGGAACTGATGGAGGCCGTCCGCCGGTACTACGATGCCACGGGGCGGCGCATACACTTCGAGTACGCCATGATTGACGGTCTCAACGACACCCCGGCGTGTGCCCAGGAGCTTTTGCGGCGGCTGAAGGGTCTGGGAGCCCATGTGAATCTGATTCCGCTGAACCATGTGGAGGAAAGCCCCTTAAAGCCCAGCTCCCGGGAGGCGGTAGCCCGGTTTCAGAAAATTCTGGAAGACGGCGGGGTTACGGCTACGGTTCGCAGGACTTTGGGCGGGGATATCGATGCCTCCTGCGGGCAGCTGCGCAGGAAATACGAGAAAAAGCACGAGTAAAGAAGAGAGGTGCTGGGACGATGCAGAGCTGGGGACTTACGGATCCCGGATGCGTGCGCAAGCAGAATCAGGATGCCTACCGAATTGAACGGTTGGACAAGGAGACCCTGCTGGGCGTGGTCTGTGACGGCATGGGCGGCGCCAAATCCGGCAACATTGCCAGCACCCTGGCGGTGGAGGTCTTTGTGGAGGAAATCCGCCGGAGCTGGCTGCCGGGGATGGAGTCTGACCGGATCGACCAGATGCTCCGCAGCGCGGTGAAGCTGGCCAATTTCACGGTTTACGACCAGGCGGCTCAGTTTGAGGAATTTGACGGCATGGGCACTACCCTGGTTGCGGTGCTGGTGCGCCGGGATCGGGCAACCGTAGTCAATGTGGGCGACAGCCGGGCCTATGGCATCAGCCGGACGGGAATCCGTCAGATTTCCAAGGATCATTCCCTTGTGCAGATGATGGTTGACCGGGGAGACATCCCAGCCGAGGCGGCCAAAACCTACCCGGGCAAGAACTACATCACCCGGGCGGTGGGCACGGAGCCTGTGCTCATCTGCGACATTTTCCACGTCAGCGTGAGCAAGGGCGATTTTCTGCTGCTGTGCTCCGACGGACTGAGCAATCTGATGGACGACCAGGAAATTCTCTTCGAGGTCGCCCACGGCGTAAATAAGCACCACTGCTGCAAGCGGCTGCTGAACATCGCCAAAAGCCGGGGCGCGCCGGATAATGTGACCAGCGTGCTGATTCAGGTTTAACCAAAGGCAGGAAAGGAGCTTATATGGATCAATATATTGGACGGCTTCTGGACGGTCGGTACGAGATTCTTGAGGTCATCGGTACCGGCGGCATGGCCGTTGTTTATAAAGCTCGCTGCCATCGGCTGAACCGATTGGTTGCGATTAAAATTCTGAAAGACGAATTTTCCAGGGATGAGGAGTTCCGCCGCCGGTTCCGGGCGGAGGGCGAGGCTGTGGCCATGCTCAGCCACCCGAACATCGTCCAGGTCTATGACGTTTCCTCCTCCGACGGGGCGGACTACATCGTCATGGAGCTCATCGACGGCATTTCCCTGAAGGAATATATGGAGAAAAAGGGTATCCTCAACTGGAAGGAGACCCTCCATTTCTCCCTGCAAATCGCCAAGGGTCTGGAGCACGCCCACAGCCGGGGCATTGTCCACCGGGACATCAAGCCTCATAACGTGATGGTGCTGAAAAACGGCTCCGTGAAGGTCATGGACTTCGGCATCGCCCGGGTGATGAATAAGAGCAACACCCTGACCAAGGAAGCCCTGGGCAGCGTTCACTACATTTCCCCGGAGCAGGCCAAAGGCGGCCACACGGACAACCGGTCTGACCTGTACTCTCTGGGCGTTGTGATGTACGAAATGATGGCCGGTCGGCCGCCCTATGACGGAGAGTCTGCGGTTTCCGTGGCCATCCAGCATATTAACGGCGGTGCGCCCCTGCCCTCAACCTATAACCCCAACATTCCTACGGGCCTCGAGCAGATCATTATGAAGGCCATGGCATTGGAAGTCCGGGATCGGTACGTTTCCGCCACGGAAATGCTTCAGGATATGGAGGAATTCCGGAAAAATCCTGCCATTGTATTCGACTATCACACCCTGATGGACGATGCCACCCGGAAAATTCCCACGGCGGGGATGCCTCTGACCACCGCGGAAAAGAAGGTTCAGGCCAGAACCGGCGAGCGTCCCTCCACTTCCTTGCCCAGAAACAGTGCGGTGATGGCTCACACGGGCACGGCTTCCAGGTCTACCGCCAGCCGGGAGGTCAGCCATACGGAAAGCCGCCGGAGAAGGCGTCGGGAGGCCGAGAAAAAGAAGAATACCGAGCGCAGCCGGATCGCCACCACCGCCGTGGTGGTTTGCAGTGCGGTGGCGCTGTTTGCCATTATGCTGTTCCTCATCGCCCTGTTCAACGGAGCGCTCCTGAACCAGGAGAAGGATATGGTGGAGGTGCCCTACCTCACCGGCGGCACCTACAGCGAGGAGCTGGCGGCGGCGCATGATGAGTTCAATTTCCGACTCCGTCCCCAGGAGTACAGCGAAAACCATCCGAAAAACGAGATCATCAGCCAGGAGCCGGTAGGCGGCACCAAGGTGCAGCGGGGCTCGGATATCTGGCTGACGGTGAGCATGGGCCCGGAGCCCGCGGTGAAGAAGCTGGATAACTTCGTCGGCGCGGACGCGGAAGAGGCCTGCAAGCTGCTGGAAAGCCAGGGCTTCAAGCCGCTCAAAAAGAAGGAAGCCAGCTATGTCTACCAGCCCGGCGAGGTGACCCGGACGGATCCTTCCGCCGAAAGCGAGGTCACCGAGGGTCAGACCATCTATATTTATGTCAGCACCGGCCCGGACATCGTGGAAAATTCCATGCCCAACGTGGTGGGGCTGGAACTGAACCGAGCCAAGGAGCTGATGACTCAGCTGGGCTTTACCAACGTGCGCTATGAGCCGACGGAAAGCTCCCGCCCGGAAAACGAGGTGGTCTACCAGTCGGTGGACAAGGATGAGACCCTGGATGTTTCCTCCGAGATCATCATCCAGTATTCCAGCGGCGTGTCGGAAACCCAGCCCACCCAGACTACCGCCCCTCAGGAAACCGAGCCGGACAATTCCGTGCTCATCAGCGTATCCTGGGTGGTGCCGGAGAGCGCCGAGGAGGCAAGGCTGGACGTATGTCTGGGGGGCACCCGGGATGTGATCGTCTCCAAGTCCATCGCCCCCGGGGCCAAGACCGTGCTGCTGGATCTGACGGGTACGGGCACCGTGTCCTATGATCTGTACCTGAACGGCCAGTTCCTGGAAACCAAAACATTGGAGTTTACGAAATGACCCAGACATTGCAGGGGCGGATTCTGCGCTCCATCAGCGGCTTCTATGACGTGCAGACGGACTCCGGCCTCATTACCTGCCGGGCCAGAGGTATCCTTCGCCGTGGGGGCAATTCGCCCCTGACCGGGGATCTGGTGGAAATCTCCGTGGAGAAGGGCAAGGGCATGGTGGAGAAGATTCTTCCCCGGAAAAATGCCTTCGTCCGTCCGGCGGTTGCCAACGTGGATGCCCTGGTGGTATTCGCCGCCAACGTCAACCCGGTGACGGAGCCCTTCCTCATCGATCGGGTGGCGGCCATCGCGGGAGATCAGGGAGTGCCGGTGTATCTGGTGGTCAACAAATGTGACCTGGATCCGGCTGCTAACCTGGTACGCATCTATGAACACGCTGGCTTCCCGGTGATCTGCACCAGCGCGGAGACCGGGGAAGGAGTGGAGGAACTGAGGACGCTTCTCACCGGAAAGCTCACCGCCTTCACCGGCAATTCCGGCGTGGGCAAGAGCAGTGTTCTGAACCGTCTGGCTCCGGAGCTGGCTCTGGAAACCGGGGAGGTTTCCGAGAAGCTGGGTCGGGGGCGGCACACCACCCGGCATGTGGAGCTTTACCGTCTGGGGAAAGACACCTATGTGGCGGACACCCCGGGCTTTTCCTCCTTTGATACCGACCAGATGGAAATTATCCTCAAGGAGAATCTTCAGTATTCTTTTCCGGATTTTGAACCCTACCTGGGCAAATGCCGGTTTGACGACTGCTCCCACCGGAAGGAGCCGGACTGCGCCGTCCGGGGTGCGGTGGAGGCCGGGGAAATCGAGCCCAGCCGCTACGACAGCTACCTGCGGCTTTACGAGAAGTCCAGCCAGGTGAAGCTCTGGGAAATCAAATAACAAAGCCCGCCGCGAAAAATGCGGCGGGCTCTTTTCGATGCGCCAATGAAACGCTGAGTTCTTCCAAGCACTTTCGACAGAACTACCCATAGCGATCCGAAACATTCTTTTGCGCTTCCGGCGATGCGGCCGGGGGATTCTCAAGGGGGCGGCTTTTCGGCAGCGCCCCTTGAGCCGGCTTCTTCTCAATGTTCTTGCCGGGACAAGAACATTGCCTCCGGAGGAACCTGCACCGAAAGCTTCTGCGAGACGACAGGTGATGTGAAGAGCTTATGGCCTGGGTGAATACATGCGTTGCTTTTTAAGGAGCGTTTGTAACCTTTTGGCCTGCTCGATTGTATTCTATCTGAAAGGCCTTTCAGAGAATCAACAAGCCCCAAACAGAAAGAGGGAATGCCCATGAGAATGGAAACCCAGGTGCTGGCGGAAGCCTACCGGGACAGGCTCTACGCGGCGGCCTTCCAGGTCTGCAAAAATCCCGCGGACGCGGAGGATGCCGCCCAGGAAGCCCTGCTGCGCTATCACGTCAGCACAAAAGAATTTGAATCCGAGGATCATATCCGCTTCTGGCTGCTGCGGGTGGCTATCAACTGCGCGAAAAACGCGGGCAGCTCCTTCTGGCGGCGGAAAACGGTGCCGCTGGAGGACTACATGGATACCCTGGAATTTCCCACCGGGGAATCCCGGGAGTTGTTCGCCGCTGTGATGGCGCTTCCGGAAAAGTATCGGTTGGTGATCCACCTTCATTATTATGAAGACGAATCCGTGGCACAGATCGCCAGGCTTCTGAATCTGACGGAAAGCAACGTCAAGGTGCGGCTGAGCCGGGGCAGGGGAATGCTCCGGGAAAAACTACAGGAGGAATGGGACAATGACGAACCGTGAAAAATACAAGCAGGCCTTTTCCGTGCTCCACGCTTCCGGCGGGAAAGACTGGGACGCACTGGCCCGGAAAAGAAAGCCGAAAGGGAAGACGGCGGCCAGACTGGTGCTGCTGGCGGCGGTTGTGTGCCTTCTGACGGTGACTGCCTCCGCTGACAGTCTCCGACAGATTTTCGGCTGGGGCGGAAATCTGGAGGTGCGGCAAACCGATGCCGGGTCGGAGGTTCGGGTGCACACGGACAATCTGAGCTCGCCGGTGGAACTCCGGGAGGGACGGCTGTACTTTGTGGTCAACGGAGAGAACCTGGACATTACCGACCGGGTGTCCAGAACCGAAAGCTTTACCTATGAATATGAGGACGAGCAGCAGGTTACCCATTACTGGGTGGTAGGGCTGAACGGGGACACCCCGGACAGCTACGGCTATGCCGAGTATCTGAAAACGGATACCTGGATCGGCGGCTATTCCGCGCGGGTGAACATTCACGAGGGCGGCAAAACCGATGCCCAGTGGCTGGAAATCTGGAAAGGGGAAAACAATTGCCCCTGGTAGGAAAAAAGGCAGGGCTGACGCAACCCGTCAGCCCTGCCTGAGATTGTCAAAGAACCATGTCATTGCGAGCCAGTGCTCACACTGGCGTGGCAATCCCCCTGATATTCAAATATTTTCAATCCTAAACCAGTAGCTTTTACGTTCAACCGGGGGATTCCCACACCAGTCTGCGGACTGGTTCGGAATGACACCGTATCTTTTGGACTTTTTTGTCGCACCGCGTCAGCCCTGCCTATTCGTTGTCCTCTCGGTATTCGGCGATATCCTCCAGACGGCAGTGGAGAATCCGGCACAGCCGATCCAGGGTGCCCACCTCCACATTCCGGTTGTGCTTGAGCCGGTTGATGAGGGAGCGATTGAAATTGTAATGGGTGTAAAGGTCGTATTGGGTTACGCCCCGTTCCTTCATGGTCTGCCAAAGCCGGTCGTAGGTTATCATGGGCTCTGCCCCCCTCCAAAGAATCCTCTTGATTTTTCCCTATTATCGCAGTAAAATAAACCGAGGAATAGTGTTCGTATAAATACACTATTTACAGGAGGGAGCCATGGAAGAGCTGATCGCCGCGATTGCCTGCGCCAACGAGGACGAAATCGAAAAAATACTGCGCACCGCCATTTGCCGCAAGCGGGAGCTGTATCCCGGCTGGGATATCGAATACCGGGCCCGGCTGAAGGGGCAGGGCGAGAATCCGAAACCGGGAAAGGCGAAAAAGACAAGGCGCAGATTGCACGAAAAGCGGGAATAATTTTTGTGATTTTTCCTGAAATTTTCCTTGACAAAAGGGAAAACAGGTGGTATCATAATTGAGCGCGTGTAGGGAAAGACTGCGCGTGCAATGCGATGATGCAGGAGATTGCGCCGGAAGGCGGTAACTTCTGCGGAGTATGTCCGGTCATCGGGCGGCTGAACTGCCTTGTGTGCGCTTGCGTATATCGCTGCGCCTATGGGAATGGGTCGGCCTCGGTCGGCCATTTTTCATGGCTTAGAGTGATACGCACGGCGGCGCGGACAAGATAGTTCGACCGTACCCAGCCACTACGCAAACTGAGTACGACATTCAAGGAGGAAAACAAACCATGGCAAACCAGATGATCCGCATTCGGCTGAAGGCTTACGATCACCAGCTGATC
>ERZ1034691.2317-NODE-2317-length-10623-cov-5.683195_pt1 | contig 10623 bp, 11 predicted proteins | sample MGYA00520638_ERZ1034691 | MGnify/ENA primary metagenome ERZ1034691 (study PRJEB33766, sample SAMN09781763) | gut metagenome | biome: gut microbiome | host: Homo sapiens | place: Madagascar | study: EMG produced TPA metagenomics assembly of the PRJNA485056 data...
ACGATTGCCTATCTGAACTCCAAATCCGTTATAACCTCTCAAAAGCTCTCTTGCCTTAGTCTTTCCGATTCCTAAATAATCACATACTTCTTGAACATTTAATAAAATTCTACCATTCATCATTGCTACACTTTCTATAAATAATCACACTCCTTAATATAAAAGGCAGAAGTCATTACAACCTCTGCCATCAAATTTTACTCTTAATAAATTATTGTTTATCTGTATATTATCTGTTATCTATCTGTACTATCTCATTACACACGATAACGATTTTTTCAAAAATTTTATTCACATAAAAGTACCCACTGCCCCCTATGGAAAGCATATAAAAAATAAGAATTTTACCTACCATATTTATCTTTCCTGTAAGATGCTAATTCTGCATCATCATCGATAGCATTCCCCTTTTTGCGTAACTGCTCAAATCTTGCAAAAGCATCTTTCCTTTCCTTATTAGAATCATTATATAATTCATTTACCCCCTGCATAATCCGAATTACAAAGGATAACTTATCTTCTGGTATTTTTTCCAGTTCCATTATTGCACTCTGTCTTAATGCTGTAATAGGTCATACCTCCTTTAAATTTTCGGATGCAATAGCTGTTTTTTACATGCTATTATTTCGCATTTTTATAACGTTCTTCATAGGATAATTCTGGTTTTAAGTCTACTTTCCATTCCATTAAATCTTGTGGCTGACATTGTAAGAGCTGGCATATATCCTCAATAGTTTTTGTTGATACATCACACATAAAATCTTTTCCGTTGTGATTGTCTTTATACTCCTGCAGTTTCTTTTTTATCTGATTCATTGAAGCACCACTACACATTTTTAATTTTGTCAATGTGCTTTGTGACATCAAGCCTTTCTGCCTTATAACATAGGTTGTTATGCCTTTATCATCCAGCTTTTTCATCAATTTATTATAATTTATCATTAACATTCTCCGTTTAAATAATATACATCATTTTTCGTGTATATTATAACATTCCTTTCCATATTTTTCAATCTCTTATACGTTAATTGGAGAAATCTCCCGGTCTGAAAAATTAATCGTCTTTCTTATCGTTTTTATCAATGTTATCAGAGAATGACTCTTCATCAGTCTTTCACAGATGTTTTCGCTGCAAGTCTTGCCACAAGTTTTGTATTTGATGTTTTACATGGTACTCTCACTCAGTATTTTATTGTTTTTGTGCAGGTATCATGTTCTGTTTTATTTTTGAGGAAACAGGTAATATATGGATGTGTGTATTTAATGCACAGCTTATATAACTTCTTGACCATGGCAATAGCTTATCAGATTCCGTGCGGTTTTTGGACTGTAATATTGCACTTGACCTGTCTTGTTATGCTGCTGTCTGCATATTATGTCAGATATGTTTCAGACGGGTCGCGTGGCGCGTTATCGTGTCCAAATTTACGTCAAAAATGCGTTGACGATAAAATTGTGAGGGTTTTGTGTTAAAACGGCTTAAAAGGCAGAAGATGAGGTTTGTATAAAAAATATATCCCCTATACTACAGCAGCAGTATAGGGGATATTTATGTTATGATAATGAATTTGTATTACCACTGACCTTTAATAGGCAATACTGGTCCGCATCCCGGGTAGCTAGGTGTGGTCTGTCTGAGGTTTGTGAAGAAATATTCAGGATCAGTGTAATACACAATACCACCTTCAGGTACATTCTTTGTGCTCAAAATTTGGGCTATATCATTTTTATTTTCACCGTCTTTTGTTGCACTACATGAACAATCGTAATGGTCAGTTAGTCGTCCAGCTTGTTCAAAGCGTGTCACTGTTACTGTGCCACCCGGTACATACTGGTCTTCGCTTGTTGTCTGACTTGCAATCCACTCGATATAGCAGTATGTTGGTACCCAGTCATGTTCGTGAGCAGCAGGCTCGGCTGGAGCAGGTGTATTATCTGCAGGTTCTTCAGCAGGTGCGCTGTCAGGAATATTAACAGGTGTGTCTGCTGGTGCAGTATCTGTTGGTTCATAAGCTGGTGTATCTGGTTCTGTCGCTGGTTTATAAGACAGCTCATTTGCCGCAGCAACTTCGTTTGCTGGTTCCGTTGTAACAATTGCATCACCGGATACTCCGGCTTCTGTTGTAACTTCCTCTGCTGATGTTGATTCTTTCGCTGCATCTGTTATTACATCAGCAGCCTTTTCAGTCTGCTTCTGTGTCTGTTTAACTGTATCACTTACAGTTGTTTCATCGTTTTTGGCTGTAGATTTAGCTGTTGCCTCAGTATTCTTTTCGGTCTGATTCTGTGTCTGTTTAACTGTATCACTTATAGTTGTTTCATCATTCTTAGCTATAGATTTGCTTCCGCAACCTGCTAATGCTGCAAATGATAATGTCGCAATCATTCCTGCAGCAACAATGCTCTTCTAATACACGCTATGTGCCATAACCTGGCTGTAGAATATAATCATTAAAGGATTATACTATAAATTTACCGACCTGTTCTTTAAGCTGGTTAGCAGATTCATGTGCAGCAGCCGCTTTTTGTGCTATCTCAACCGACTTCTTGCTTACCAGTGAAACTTTTTGCGCTATCTCTGTAGTTCCAGATGCTCCCTCGGTTGTCGCTGTACTTACATCATTAATTGCACTAATAACACCATTTATTGAAGCTAACAGCTCTTCTGCTGCTGCTGAAAAGTCAGCCACAAGTTCATCGACATTTCCTGCATCCTTTGTATAATTATCCGCTGTCTGTGAAAATTCTTTAAGATTATCCATTACATCAGTACCGACAAATTCCAGAAGCTTCTTAGAATCATCGGCAAGATTATCAACAGAATCAACAACATTTCCGGTAACATTCTGGATATTAACTACAGCATCCTTAGACTGCTCTGCAAGCACTCTTATCTGTTCTGCAACTACTGCAAATCCCTTTCCTGCATCACCTGCTCTTGCTGCCTCTATTGAAGCATTTAATGCAAGAAGATTAGTCTGTTCTGTAATCTCCATAATTGATTCTGTAAGAACTCCAATCTTATCTACAACCTTAATATCCTCTAAAGCCTTAGTGAGGTGTTCATTAATCTGTTCGTGAATCTGTGTCGTATGCTTACCATTAGTTTCTGTGCTGTTTCTCAATCCAACAGCTCTGTTTCTAATCTCATCGACTTCCAGTGCTCCATCCTGTGAACGTGTAGCAATACTCTTTGCCGCATTTTCTATCTCCTGGGACATTGCATTAATCTGCTGTGCTGAGGCTGCTGTTTCTTCCATACCTGCCGCAAGCTCCTGCGTTGTTCCTGTCATATGGTCGATCTCACTATCAAGTGACTGTATACTATCATCAATATCTTCAACCATATTATTTATCTTAGAGGATTCATCTTTGACGTTATTAATAAGTGCTGCAACCTCTGAACGCATATTTTCAAGATGTTTTGACAACACTCCAAAATCATCTTTTCTCTTTAAAAGAGAAGCCTCAATATTATTTGAAAAATCCCCCTTTCCCATCACAACTATATACTCACCAAGCTTCTTCATAGGTCTTGTAATGCTTATTGATATAAGTATAAGTATTACAATTAATATAACATCTATAACCATTGCTACTGACATAAATATCTTTTGTATCTTACCAACAAAGCTGTTAAGCTGTGATTCTGTCTGTGCTACCTGATCATCTATATAATCAGTATAATTACCTGTTCCTATAACCCAGTTAAATGGTTCAAATGACTTGCTATATGAACGCTTTGGAGAATTCTGTGTTTCTCCCTCTTTAGGAAATACATAATCTGTATAACCGCCATCTTTCTGCTGCCCTACTCTTATTATCTCTTTAACCATCTTGTATCCGTTACCATCAGTAGTTTCAAGTCGGTTAGTTCCCTCTGTCTTATTACCAAGAAGTACAACATTAGTTCCATCATACTTGTCTACCCAGAAATATCCATTATCGCCATATCTAAGCTGTCTTATCTGGTCTGCTGCAAGTTTTTTTGATTCATCCAGTGTATACTTACCAGCCTCATACTCTTTATAAATATACTGGCATAATGATATTACATTCTCAACCTGTGTCTTTATCTGTTCATCATAAGATGCTCTTTTATCTGTATCCAGCTCTGTTGCAACATTCTTCTTCATCTTTTCCATACAATTATTTGAAAATGTTACGCAGGCTGTCAATGCCAATATTGAAACAACCATAACAATTATAAGCTTTGTTCTCACCTTAATATTATTCATACGCTCCTCCATTCCGCAGGCATTAATCTAAAAAGACCATGTATCTGAAATATTTACAAATACATGGTTCTTAATGATTATAATGTAGTAAACTTGCTGCTTGTTATTTTACACAGCCTCTAAGCTCAGCTATGTCTTTTACGCCATACTTTAACATATATTCCTTTATTCCATCAATGACCTTAATAGTAGTACATGGATCATTAAAATTAGCTGTTCCTACTGACACTGCTGTAGCACCTGCCATTATAAATTCAAGTGCATCATCTGCATTGGCAATGCCGCCCATACCAATTATAGGAAGCTTAATGGCATTGGCAACCTGATATACCATTCTTACTGCAACCGGCTTAATCGCTGGTCCTGAAAGACCACCCGTCTTATTGGCAACTGCAAATGTACGTCTGTTTATATCAATCTTCATTCCTGTAATTGTATTAATAAGCGATACAGCATCCGCTCCGCCTGCCTCAACAGCCTTTGCCATCTCTGTTATATCTGTTACATTTGGGCTTAGCTTCATAATTACCGGCTGTGCAGCTACCTTTTTAACAGCCTGTGTTATCTCCATAGCCGAATCAGGATTTTGTCCGAAAGCAATTCCACCCTCCTTAACATTAGGACACGATATATTAATCTCTAACATATCTACCGGCTGGTCTGCTAACTTTTCCACAGCATCTACATAATCCTCTTTGCTTTTTCCACATACATTAACAATTATCTTAGTGTCATACTTCTTAAGAAATGGAATATCCCTCTTTATGAATGTATCAAGACCAGGATTTTGTAAACCAACAGCATTAATCATCCCACCATAAGTCTCGGCTATTCTAGGTGTAGGATTACCCGGCCACGGTACATTTGCAACACCCTTAGTTACAACTGCACCTAATCTGTTAAGATCAACATATTCACAATATTCCATACCTGAACCGAATGTTCCGGAAGCTGTCATTACAGGATTTTTTAACTGAACTCCTGCCACATTAACTGAAAGATTAATATCCTTTTCTGTCATCAGATTTCTACCTCCTTCGCATTAAATACAGGTCCTTCTTTGCATATTCTTGTATTATTAACCTGTGAATGTTCATCCTTTTCTTTTGTTTTACATACACAGGCAAGACATGCACCTATACCACAAGCCATCTTTTCTTCAAGTGAAATATAAGCCTCTATATTATTCTCATCGGCAAATGCCTTAATTGCACGAAGCATAGGCATAGGTCCGCATGCATAGATTACATCTCCTGTTATCAAATGTTCCCTGACTGCATCAAGCACATTTCCCTTAGTTCCCGTACTTCCATCTTCTGTAGCTATAGTAACATGTCCGAATTGTTCAAACTCTTTATTTAAGAATAATTCATCTTTGTAGCCTAATACAATTTCTTTTTCACAATTAAGCTGCTTTGAAAGCTCAAGCATAGGAGGTACACCTATACCACCGCCAAATATAATAGCTTTATTAATCTTTTTTCCATCTGCTGTTAATTTTCTTTCATTAACTTCTGCTATATCATATCCGTTTCCTAAAGGTCCCTGAATATTAAGATATTCACCAGCCTGCATCTTAGAAAACTCATCCGTTCCCTTTCCTGCAACCCTGTATACAATTCTTATTTCATCATCCATAATACAACATATACTGATAGGCCTTGGAAGAAGTCTTGAACCATCGTTAGAATATACTGAAATAAACTGTCCTGGTCTTGCTTCCTTCGCAATATCAGCCGTCTTAAACCACATCTCATATACACCTGTTGCAAGACAGGCTGTCTTAGTAATTAAAGCATGTTCTCTAAATGACATATTCTCTCCATTCTGCATATATTACTTTCCTAATGCACCATTAATATCTTTAATCATATCAAGTGCTGCCTGTCTTGAAGCTTCTGCGAAGTTCTTCTCTCCAAACTTAGCATATTCATCCTTAGTATAGGCAGCAATAATTCCTCTTGAACTGTTGACAATTGCTCCAAGTCCGTCTTTGTTAAAGAAATTAACAAGATCAGAGCCTTTTCCACCCTGAGCGCCATAACCAGGTACAAGAATATATGCCTTAGGCATAATCTTTCTTAATGCTGCTCCCATCTCAGGATATGTAGCACCTACCACAGCACCAACATAGCTGTAATCATCACCCATACATTCTCTTCCCCATTCATCTACCTTAGCTCCTACATGCTCATAGAGTGGTCTGCCATCAATAAGCTTATCCTGAAATTCTCCGCTCGATGGATTAGATGTCTTAACAAGGATAAAGATACCTTTTTTTTCTTCTTTACATACCTTAGTAAATGGATTAATTCCATCTGAACCAAGATAAGGATTGACTGTTGCAAAGTCCTCGTCAAAAGCTGCAATTTTCTTAGAGCCAACTGTAACCTTTCCTAAATGAGCAACAGCATATGCTTCTGATGTTGAGCCTATATCTCCACGCTTAACATCACCAATAACCACCATATCCTTCTCATGGCAGTAATCCACGGTCTTTTTATATGCCTTAAGACCTTCAATACCAAACTGCTCATACATGGCAATCTGTGGCTTAACAGCAGGAACAATATCATATATATTATCTATTATAGCCTTGTTAAACTGCCATATAGCCTCAGCTGCTCCCTCAAGTGTCTCTCCGTACTGCTCAAATGCCGCATCCTGAAGATGCTTAGGTACAAACTTCATCATAGGGTCAAGACCTACTACTATTGGTGCATTCTGTTTCTTAATCTTTGATACTAACTTGTTAATCATTTATTTATATTCCTTTCATTATAATTCTCATTTCTGAACATCTTATAAAACAAGCTATCAAGCTTATTTTTCACACTATTCACCTGTAATTATATATCATATCTTGCTACATCTTTATCTACAATACATTCAAAACCCGGCTTATAAGAATATACAACCTTTCCTCCTGCTATTGTATATGTAACTCTTCCTTTGACCTTCTTACCATCAAATGGAGTATTCTTACCCATTGAGGCAAACCTTTCACTGTCAATTACATATTCATCCTCTGGATCAATTATAGTTATATCGGCAGCTTTTCCCTCAAGGAGAGTTCCTTTATCAATATTAATAACCTTCGCCGGTGTATAACTCATTCTCTCTGCCATCTGCATAGGTGTCAGTATTCCTGTATGTACAAATTCTGTCATTATAAGACTTACAGATGTCTCAAGTCCTGTCATTCCAAATGGTGCCTCTACAAATGAACGTTCCTTCTCAGTCTTATTATGTGGCGCATGGTCTGATGAAATAACATCAATCACGCCTCTCTTAAGACCATCCCTTAAAGCCTCTACATCTTCTTTTGTTCTAAGAGGCGGCTTTACCTTATAATTAGCATTATCGTCTGTAAGATCATCCTCTGTAAGTATAAGATTATGAGGTGTTACCTCTGCTGTTATGTTAAGCCCTTCTTGCTTAGCCATCTCGACCATCCTGACACTATCTTTTGTTGAACAGCGGCATACATGAAGTTTAGCACCTGTATTCTTAGCAAGAAGAATATCCCTTGCTACCATAATGTCCTCAACCACATTCATAATTCCAAAAAGTCCCAGCTCTTTTGCCTTATTGCCGGCATTCATAACGCCTCTTGCTGCAAGATTCTTGTCTTCACAATAAGCAAATACCGGAATATCAACATCTGCTGCCAGTCTCATTGCCTGTCTTGCAATTCTTGCATTCATTACAGAAGTTCCATCTTCACTTACCGCTACCACACCATTATCTGCAAGCTTTTCAAAATCTGTTATGTATTCTCCATCCTGGGCTGCAGTCACAGCCGCAACCGGAAGTATATTAATGTCTGTAACATCCTTTGCCTTCTCATTAATAAAATTAACCATATCGACACTATCAATTACAGGCTTAGTATCAGGCATGACGCACACAGTTGTAAATCCACCTCTTGCAGCAGCTCTGGCTCCTGTTCTTATTGTCTCCTTATATTCATATCCGGGTTCCCTGAAATGTACATGCAGATCTATAAGTCCCGGCATTACAAAACATCCAGCCGCATCTATTATATTGTCTGCTTCTTCCTTGATATCCTTATCCACTTTAAGAATAATTCCATCTTCTAATAAAATATCTTTAACTTCATCAGTACTGCTTGCCGGGTCAATTACACGGCCATTCTTAATAAGTGTCTTCATAATAATCTCCATTCCTGCATCTATATGATATTTTTAAGATTAACCTCTTCAAATTCATCACTTGGCAACGGCTTTCCAAACAGATAGCCCTGAATATAATTAACACCAAGTTTCTTTAACAGCCTGTACTGTTGTTCATTTTCAACACCTTCTACCACAATCTTTGTACCAAGTGTCTTGGAAAGTCCTACTATCAGCCTGATAAATGCCTGTGCATATTCATCTTCTACTATATCATCAATAAATGTCTTGTCCACCTTTATAATATCAAATGGAAGCTGCTTAATATAGTTAAGGGAAGAATATCCAGTTCCAAAGTCATCAAGTGCTATCATAGGACCGAGCTTTTTAATTCCTTCTACAATCTTAAGCACACGCTCCATATCATTGATTGCAAAAGATTCTGTAATCTCAAGTACGATATTTTCAGGATTTACCCCGGTCTTTTTCATGATCGAAGCAATATTGCCTACTACATCTTTCTGTAACAGCTGTACAACTGACAGATTGACGTTAATCCTGAAATCTGGATATCCATGTTCATTCCAGTATCTGCACTGCTTACATGCCTCTTCAAGCACATATTCACCTATTGAAGTAATAAGTCCAAGATACTCAGCCAACGGAATAAAATCTCCCGGCCCTAAAAATCCAAGCGCCGCACTATTCCACCTTACCAGTGCCTCGCAGGACACGAACTTATTAGTCTGTACATCCATAACCGGCTGATAAAATACCACAAATTCATCAATCTGCGATGCAATTGCCTGCCGCATGCTGTTTTCTATGTCAAGCCTTTTCTCTGTATTATGCCGGCCTTTACCGTCATAATAACAATATCTGTTTTTACCTGACTTTTTAGAATCATACATAGCAATATCTGCAAGACGGATAATCTCATTACAATCTGTACTATCATCTGGAAATATAGCAATCCCCATACTCATTGTACAATAATATTCTGTTTCTGAAAGATACCATGGCTTGTTAAACATATCAATAATATTCTTTACAATATTATCAATATCAGAATAACATTCTTTTGTTATAATAATAACAAACTCATCTCCACCCATTCTGTAACAGTGATCCTTAAGATTAACCATTGCCTGAAGACCGGCTGCTATCTGTTGTAAAAGCATATCTCCATATTGATGTCCAAGACCGTCATTAATATGTTTAAAATCATCAAGATCTATAAATAATACGGCGCCCTTCTTATTACTCCTTACAGACTTTTCAATCTCTTTAGGCAGGTCCAGCTCACACTTCATTCTGTTATACAGACCTGTAAGAAAATCATTATGCGCCTGATATTCAATTCTTTGCTGATTCTTCTTTTTCTGTGTAATATCAACTGTTGTACATACGAGTGCCTTGCTTCCATCAATCCATTTAAGGTCAGAAAACCTGACTTCAAACCATAAACCTGACAGAGCATCGAAATGCTCCATACTTGCACATTTCTCTCTGTCTGAATGTGGTGTACCAAAATACTTTTCAATACATTCCTTTATGGTTCTTCTTACTTCCTGTGACGTATTGGCAATATCATTTTCAAAGAAAATGGAACCATCCTGTGCACTGCACACGATTATTCCCGAACCAATATTACTTAATATGTCCCTAAGCACTTCATATGAAGCAATAAGTGAATTTCTTGTTACTTTCTTTTGTGCAATACTCTGTATGACCTTAGCCACCAAATTGATAAAATTAATATCCATATCCTCAGGATTAATCTCGTTCTGCGTATCAAACATAGCAAAATACATCTCAATTCCTTCGTTGATATATATTGGAATCGTAACACTTGTCTTTATTCCAAATTCCTTCATCTGCTGCCTTATCTTATCATCCAGTGTATCATCTGTATGGATACATATTCTCATATCATCTGCTATCAGAAGAAACTTATCATATGCCATTCCATCTATAAGCACATCATCTGCCTCTTCTCTTCTACATTCAGCAATCTTTATAAGGCTCTTATGTTCCTCACTTATCTGAATCACACATAAATTAGTCACGTCAAGATATTCCTGTGCCCTCTCAATAATAGCACGTGCAACCTCTGTAAATAATCCCTTATCCCCCAGAAGCTGTACAATATCCGTAAGCACGCCTTCTCTTAATCTGTTTTCCTTCAAAATAATCCCCCGGTTCATGATTATATTTAATTTATAATAATTCACACATTCATATTATAC
>ERZ1034691.2319-NODE-2319-length-10611-cov-3.969685_pt1 | contig 10611 bp, 9 predicted proteins | sample MGYA00520638_ERZ1034691 | MGnify/ENA primary metagenome ERZ1034691 (study PRJEB33766, sample SAMN09781763) | gut metagenome | biome: gut microbiome | host: Homo sapiens | place: Madagascar | study: EMG produced TPA metagenomics assembly of the PRJNA485056 data...
GCGCGGTCTGCGGCGACCACTGCTCGCCCATCTCCGACACCACCATCATGGCCTCGGCAGGCGCCCACTGCAGCCATGTCAACCATGTTTCCACCCAGCTGCCCTATGCGCTGACCGTGGCCGCCATCTCGGCGAGCTGCTATGTGCTGGCAGGCGTGGGCGAGGCCGTGCTGGGCAGCAATGCCAACGTCTTCAGCTCCCTCATCCTGCTGGCTGTGGCCATCGCCGTGGAGCTGGTGGTGCTGAGCATCGTCCGCATCCGCACCGGCCACGCCCGGCCGAAGGCTGCGTCCACCAAATAATTTTGCGGCAGGCGTTGATTTTTTCTCCCCAACCGTGATATACTAAAGGAAATTGAGTTATTTTCCCACGGAGGAGGAATCGTCATGCTGGAACAGGTCTTCCAGGAAGTTTACACCAAATTCAAGCTGCATTTTTACCAGAGCATCTTCCAGCGGTTTGCCACCCGGGAGGCCACGCTGACCACCGTGGAGTCCTTCTGCATGGAGGGCATCATGGCCATGGGAGAGCCCACCATTGCGGAGTTTTCCCGCCTGATGGGCATTTCCACCCCCAACGCGGCCTATAAGATCGGCAGCCTTGTCAAAAAGGGCTATGTGGAGAAGATCCAGTCCACCACCGACCGCCGCGAGTACCACCTGCGCCCCACCCAGAAGTATATCGACTACTACAGCATCAGCTACTCCTACCTGCACACCGTCATCGAGCGGGCGCGGGCCCGGTTCTCCCCGGAGGACTGCGCCAAGATGGAGGAGATGCTGTTTGTCATCAGCCACGAGCTGATGCCCGAGCTGGATATGCTGACCCGGGTGCAGACAGAGGCTCCCCAGCGGCAGGCAGAGGACGCCAAAGCCGCCGGACAAAACGGATGATCTGCGCAAAAAGATCCCGCCGCTGTACCAGACAGCGACGGGATCTTTTGTTCTTTTCCCAGCTTACAGCACCATGAACAGGGTGCCTGCCGTTATCAGGGCACAGCCCACCAGGCTTTTGGCCGTGAAGGGCTCGTGCAGGAAAACAAAGGCCAGCGCCAGCGTGATGACCACGCTGAGCTTGTCGATGGGCACCACCTTGGAGGCCTGCCCCACCTGCAGCGCATAGTAGTAGCACAGCCACGACGCCCCGGTGGCAAGGCCGGACAGGATGAGGAAGAGCCAGCTGCGGCGGCTGATGTCGCCTATGCCGCTCTGGGTGCCGGTGAGGAACACCATGCCCCAGCTCATGGCCAGCACCACCAACGTGCGGATGGCCGTGGCCAGCGTGGAGTTGACCCCCTCGATGCCGATCTTGGCCAGGATGGAGGTCAGGGCTGCAAACACCGCCGACCCCAGTGCAAACACAAACCACATACGCATTCCTCCAAAACAAAACGCTCTGCGCTGTTTCTCGACACCCCCAGTGTACTCCTCCCGGGAGCAGATTGCAAGCGTTTCCCCTCTGCCAAGACGGCAAAAGGGCCCGGACGCTGCCGTCCGGGCCCTTTTGTTTAGAAGAGTAGATACATGGTAGGAAAGAGTTTGTTTGGGATGCCTTCAGGCTGCTTGCGCACGCCTTACAGCATATCGGCGAAAGCCTCCAGAGCAGTGGCTGCCTGCCCGAAGTCGCGCATCTGCTGGTCCACGCCCAGCTTGATGTGAGGGATGTGTGCGGCATCCAGAGCCTTCTTCAGGTAGGGATACTCCATCTCCTCGGGGTCGCAGAACTGCTGCATGAACAGCACCAGACCCTGTGCGCCGCTGTTCTTTGCCAGGCTTGCCACAAACTCGCCGCGGCGGTTCTGGGCAGACTGGGGATCGTACAGCAGGACGTCGTAATCGATGTTGGCAAACTGCTGTGCCAGAGCCATCATCGGGTCGTCCATCTCGGGCACATCGGTGCGGAGGGAGCGGCTCTCGTGGGCCACATCGTCGGCCACGATGGCCATGTGGTTGTCGTCGATGATCTGCAGCAGCTTGGGGTTGTCGCAGATGATGCCGCTGGTGATGATCTTGACGCCCTTCCAGTTGCTTGCGGGCAGGGCCTCCAGCTCATCGTTCAGCTCCTTCAGCTGTGCGGTGTAAGCGTCCTTCAGCATGAACCAGGATGCCTTGAGGACGGCGGAACGGTTGACGGCGGAAACAGCCTCGGGGTGCTCGCCAGCCAGCTTGACGAAGCGGCGGCGCTCGGCGCGGCTTGCGTTGTAGACCTTGATGGCGTTCTTCAGGTCCTCGGTGGAGATCTCCTTACCGGCGATCTTCTCCAGTTCCTTCTTCACGTTGGTGTACTGGTCCACGCAGAACTGCAGGCCGTAGCTGTCAAAGCGGTTCTGGGGGTGTGCCAGGAAGATGACGGGCAGCTTATCGCCCATTGCCACGCGGAAGTTCTGGCTCATGGGGCGCAGAGTATCGCAGATGGTGGGGGTGATGATGCCATCCAGCTTGTCCATGGTGCCGTCCAGCAGCATTTCCAGAGCCAGCTGTGCGATGGTGCAGTAGAAGGTCGCGCAATACTCCTTTGCGCGGCTGATGGTCTTGTTGTTGGAGCCCCAGATGCCCATGGGGACCAGACCGGCAGCGTAGACCAGCTCCTCGGGAGCGTAGTAGGGCAGAACGCCAACGACCTTCTTGCCCTCTGCCTTAAAAGCGTTCAGCTGGCCGTTGGGGTCAGCGGCAACGCGAGAGAATTCCTGCAGCTTTGCTTCGATGCTCATAATCACTGCTCCTCCTTCTTCTCATTGGCCTGCATGGCTTCCACCAGGCCCTGGACGCGGGTCTCGTACTGTGCGGCGTTGAAGTTGCGCGGGTCAGCCTGGTCGCCGTCAAAGCCGGCGGTGGGGATGCCCAGATCCTTGGTAAAGCGGCGCTGCATCTCGGCCATGTAGCCGGACCAGGGCTTGCAGGAACGGTTGTAGTGCACCAGAACGCCATCGACCTTGTTGGCGCGGCAGATGCCCTCACGCCAATCCACGCCCTGCTCGATGCAGACGCTGTTGGGGGCCTTGCAGTAAGCGCGGACCATCTCTTCCATGCCGTTGTACACGAAGCCGAATGCGGGAGCGTACACGACAGCGGTGACGTTGATGCCGTTGGCCTTCAGGGGCTTGAACAGGGCCGGCAGCTTGGGCCAGCAGGGGATGCCCTCGAACATGACGCGGTACTTCTCGGGGAAGGGAGTGGTGGAGTGGCCGGTCTTGATGGCCTCTTCCAGGTCCACTGCCAGCTGCTCGAATGCTTCAGCAGCAGCCACCTTGCCGCGGGCGGTAACGACGTCGGCCATGTGGTTGAACAGGTCGAAGCCGGAGTAGGGAGCCGGCTTATACTGCAGGTAATCGCAGACCTTCAGCCAGGCCTTGGCGGTGCGGTTTGCGTTGGCGCAGGCCTGCTCAAACTTCTTCTCGTCAAACTTCTTGCCGGAGATCTCCTCCAGCTGATGGATGGCGTGGTCGAACTGGCCGCGGATGTAGGCGACATAGGTGTCGTCCACGGTGGTGTGGTTGTTGTAGGGGATGTCGATCATCACCAGCGGGATGTTGTGCATACGGGCGATGTTCTCATACCACTTGGTCATGCAGTTGCAGATGTTGTTGCAGCACAGCACGAAGTCGGGCATGGGGATCTGCATCTGCTTGATGGGCTCGATGGCAGCCAGGCGGCGCTCCTTCTCGATGCCGTCGGGCAGAGCATTGATCTCGTTGATGTCGTCCAGCACGACATAAGGAGTCTGGGTCTTGGGGTCCTTCTTGGGCTTGCCGGTGGCCTCATCGATGACGACGTTGCCGTCTGCATCCTTCAGGGGCTTGCCGGTGGAGGGGTCGATGATGTATGCGCCGGTCTCGGGGTCGAACTTGCGGGCAGCGCGCTTGCCGGCGGCATAAGCCAGGCTGATGCGGGCATAGCCGCAGATATCGTTGTCGTAGCCCAGATCCTCAGCGGCCTGGCACAGGATCTCGCCGTAACGGTTTGCGGCGATACCGGCTGCCTGGTTCTCAGGATACATAACGTGCAGATCGAAAGCCTCCGCCAGCTCGCAGGGGAACTTGGAGGAAGACCAGCCGACCAGCTCGCCTCTCTTTTTGGCCTCACGGGCCTCTGCATAGACGTCATCGACGACCTTGCGCAGAGCCAGAACGCCAGGACTTACTTGTTTTGCCATAATACAAATCCTCCGTTTTCAGTGATTTTTTAATACTCATCTTTTTCCGGGGAAAGCAACTCCCGCGCCGCCCGGCGCAAACCGGGCGGGGTAGGAGGTGTCTATTATTTTGCCGCCTTCTGCCAGGCGAACAGGGCCGCGCCCAGCGCGCCGTTGTACTGGGTGAGGGGGGAGGTGCGGATGGGCAGGCCCAGCTCCTCCTCCAGCGCTTTCACCACGCCCAGGTTCTGGGCCACGCCGCCGGTCATCACCACGTCGGGCTGGACGCCGATGCGGTGGGCCAGGCCCACCACGCGGTGCGCCACCGAGTGGTGGATGCCGTTGATGATATCGCGCTTGTCGGTGCCCATGGACAGCTGGCTGATGACCTCGCTCTCGGCGAAGACGGTGCAGGTGGAGCTGATGGCCACCTGCTTGGTGGACTCCGCGCCCAGACGGCCCAGGTCTTCCACCTTGACCTCCAGCACCCGCGCCATCACGTCCAGGAAGCGGCCCGTGCCCGCAGCGCACTTGTCGTTCATCTGGAACTGGGTCATGATGCCGTTTTCGATGTGCAGGACCTTGACGTCCTGTCCGCCGATATCAATGACCGTGTGCACATTGGGGAAGAGGAAGACCGCGCCCCGTGCATGGCACGAAAGCTCGCTCATCTGCTTGTCGGCAATGTCCATCAGGCTGTTGCGGCCGTAGCCGGTGGCCAGCACGAAGGCCATGTCCTCGCGGGTCTTGCCTGCTGCTTCCAGCACCGCATCAATCGCGCGCTGGGGGCCGCTGGTACCGGCGCCGACGGACACCAGGGATTTTGCCACGATGTCCGTGCCGTTTTTCAGCATGATGCACTTGGAGGCCGTGGAGCCGATGTCGATGCCGAGGGTGTAAATGTCGCTCATGGGAATCAAACCTCACTTTATTTGGGGCAGAAAGTTGGTAAAATCAAAGAAAAGAGCAGGCTGTTCCAGGTGCTCTTGATAAAGAGATCAGGAACAGCCTGCTCACAGCGGTTCAGGCAGGGGCCTGTCTGAACCAGGGGAAATTTTTCGTCAGATCATCAACGCAGATTGTTGACCAGAGAACCTGCAATGGACAGGAAGATCGGGTTGTAGATATCGTCGATGATAACGGCGAAGGAGGGGTACAGCACCCATGCGATGTTGTGCCAGCCATACTCGTCCATGATGGCCTTCTCGTTTGCAACAGCGTTGGAACCAGCGCCGCAGCCCCAGCCGATGTTACCAGCGGTCATAACAGCTGCGCCGTAGTCACGGCCGAACATGTTGAAGGAAACGAAGATACCGAAGAGGACGATCAGGATAGCCTGAGCCAGCAGGATGATGCCCATCTTGCCTGCGACGGGGAGCAGCTTGATGAAGTCGATCTTCATCAGGGTCAGAGCCAGGTACAGCTCCAGCCACATGTGCTCCTGTGCGTCGAACTCAGCGGTGTAGGTCTCCTTGCCCATGGCCTCAATGATGTTGCGGACGATAGCGCCGGCAAACAGGCAGCCGATGAACTTGGGCATCTCGATCATGGGGATGTTGTCGAAGATCAGGTAGAAGGGCAGACCGAAAGCCACGATGAGCAGGATCAGGCCCCAGCTGGTGATCATACGGCTGTTGACGATCTCGGGCTTGGCGGTGAGCAGCTCGCGCTCGGGCTTATCGTTGGGGTCGCTCTTCAGGTTGTGCTTACGGATCAGGTAAACAGCAACGGGGCAGCCGATCAGGGAGCCCATGACGTTGCCCAGAGTACCGGCAGCCACACCGACGGTGGTGGCGTCCTGTGCGCCCATAGCCTCCCAGATGGGGCCGAAGGCACCGGCAGTGCCGACGCCGCCGGACATGGAAGCGGAAGAGCACAGCAGAGACAGCAGCGGGTCAAGGCCGATGAAGTGGCCCACGACCAGACCGACGACGTTCTGCAGGGTGATCAGCAGGCAGGCTGCAATGGCGATCATGGCAGTCAGCTTGCCGCCAGCCTTCTTCAGCAGCTTGGCAGAGAAGCCGTAGCCGACACACATGAAGAAGATGTTCTGGGACAAGTCCTGGATATTGGTCATGTCAAACGTGATGTTGACAATGTGCATACCACGGACGATGGACAGGATGATGGAAACGACCAGACCTGCAACAACAGGTGCGGGGATGCAGTACTTCTGCAGGAATTTGCTGTGGCGGACCATCCAATGGCCGAGGAAGATGACGCAAGCCGCAATGCCCAGAGTCATCATGTAGTTGAACTGGTATCCGGTGATGGTCACCTTCTCACCAATGGGGATCAATTTGCCAAAATAGCTAAGCAAATCCATAATATAATTCTCCTTTACTTTTTCAAATCTCGCAAAGATACGGGAATATGAATTCAACGCTGCGTCCGGCCTGCCATAGCCGGGCCGCTGCGCCTACCTTCTATCGGAAAAGAGCCCCACGGACTTCCCGCCCTGAACGCGGAAAGCCATCTTCGCCGATAAAATTCAACAATAGGGATAAAAAGGTATCTTCTGCACTGCCGTCCGGGGACGCAGGCAGCGGTAAAGGATAGTCACAAAGAAATGGGAGTGCGGGGAAAAGCAAACCATGGGGGAGAAACCCGCACTCCCAAAGGAGGAAGATTACTTCTCGTCGCGGATGATGCGCGGCAGAAGCATCTGGTGAATGGGGCAGATCTTCTCGGGGTTCTGGTAAGCTGCGTCGGTAAAGGCCAGGACGTAGTTGCGCAGAGCCGGCATCTTGACGATCTCATCCACGAAGCCCATCTTGGCGCAGAATGCGGGCTTGGACTTCTCGTTGTAATCGTTGATCATGGCGTTCATCTTATCGATGGTGGGGCCCAGATCCTTGCCGGCCTTCTTCTCGCGGACCAGCTTGCCGGTGTACATGGCAGCGGCTGCGGTCTCGCCGTTCATGACGTTGATCTCGGTTGCAGCGGTGCCGATGCTGAAAGCGTTGGTGTCGTTGCCCTGGGGGCCGCCCAGCACATAGTGTGCGGCAGCGGTGCCCTTGCGCAGGGTGATCTCCATCATGGGCAGGTCGCTGTTCTGGATGGAGTAGATCAGGCTCTGGCCCAGGCCCAGCAGCTCGGCCTTCTCCGCGTCGTTGCCGACGTCGATGCCGGTGGTGTCCTGCACCCAGATCATGGGCAGCTTGTCGCGGGCGCACAGGGTGACGAACTCGTTCATCTTGATCAGGCCCTGACGGTACAGCTTGCCGCCGACGCCCACGGAGTTCTCTTTGTACTCGGGGTAGTTCATCAGCAGGCCCTGCTTGTTGGCCACGATGCCCACCAGCAGGCCGTCGATCTTGGCGATGCCGCAGATCATCTCGGGGCCGAAGCTGGGCTTGTACTCGCTGAACTCGCTGTTATCGGTCAGGCAGGCCAGCACATTGTACATCTCGTAGGGGCGCTTCTTGTTGTTGGGCACGATGTTGTACAGCTCGGTGGGGTCCACAGCGGGAGCTGCAGGCTCTGCCACGCGGAAGAAGTCCAGATCGAACTTGGGCAGCATGTCCAGATACTTCTTCACACCGGCCACGACGCCTTCCTCAGCGGCATAGACCTCACGGAAGAAACCGGTGACGTTGTAGTGGATGGAGACGGAACCCGGGGGATCGTTGCGGACGCCCTCGGTGCCCTTGATCAGAGCCTCGGCGCCTTCCTCATCGACATAGCCCTTGGGGTTCATGCCGCCCACGATGCCTGCGCCGCCAACGGCCATGTTGGCCTTCTGGTGGGCGATCAGGATGGTGGGGCTGATGGAGTGGTAGCCGCCGCCTGCGGGGTTGGTGCCGTAGATGCCGACGATGACGGGGATGCCCAGCTGGTTCAGCTCCGCATTGCGGTAGAAGGGGGTGCCGCCGCCGCGGCGGTTGGGGTAGACCTTCTCCTGCTGGTCCAGCTCGACGCCTGCGCAGTTGAGCAGGTAGACGAGGGGGATGCGCAGACGCTTGGCGAGGTCGGAACCACGCAGCAGGCTGTCGGCCTGGCCGGGCACCCAGGTGCCGGCGTGCTTCTTGTTATCGGAAGCGATGACCATGACCCAGCGGCCGTTCACGCGGCCCAGGCCCTTGACGACGCTGGTGCTGCCGAACTTGTTGTCATCGGGGTTGTAGATGGTGTTCAGCGGGCACCAGGTGCCGGGCTCCACCAGCAGATTGACACGCTGCATAGCGGTCATCTGGCCTTTTGCGTTCATATCGGCGTCGGCCTTACCGGCGGACAGGGCAGCGCTGGTGATCTCGTCGATCTCGGCTTCGATCTTCTTCAGTTCCGCCTCGTTCTCGGGGTTGGGACGCACGGGCTTATTGACAGCGGGCATCTTCTGGAAATAGCCCGGCATAGAATAGTTACCCATAGGTATTGATCCTTTCTTGTTCCGCTCAAACGCGGGTAACAGAGCTTACTTCTCCTTGGGGACCTTGATGAAAGCCTGGCCCGGGTCGATCTCCTCACGGATCAGCTTGATGATCTCGGGAGAGGGGCCTTCCATCAGCTGGGCACGGGAGACATCGATCTCAAAGCCGGTGTTCTCCTGCACCATCTCGGGGCTGCTGAACGGATAGTAGTAAGCCAGATACATCCGCTTGGTCTCTTCGTCAAACTTCATGATGCCCAGATCGGTAACGACCATCTGGGGGCCACGGTTGCCGGGCAGGCCGGCGCGCTCACGGCCGCCAGGGCCGTCCATCCAGCCGCAGCTGGTGATGTAGTCCACGTGATCGATGAAGCGGCGCTTCTGGTGCTGCATCATGATGACGGTGTTGACGTAGGTAGCGATGCCGTTTGCGCCGCCGGAGCCGGTGAAGCGGGTCTGGGGCTTGACATAATCGCCCTTGCCGTAGATGCAGGTGGAGTTGACGTTGCCGTACGGGTCGATCTGAGCGCCGCCAATGAAGGCGATCATCCGATCTTCGTCGTGGATCCACTCGTTGGCCTCAAAGCCCACGAAGCGGACGTTGGGCCACTGCACGGCGCAGTGAGCCATGAAGCGCAGGTCGCCGACGGAACGGGGGACCTCCACGGGGTTGCAGTCCATCAGGCCGCTCTCCACGATGGGATGGCAGCTGGGGCAGACCGAACGCTTTGCAACGGATGCGCCGATCAGGGGCAGACCCGTACCAACGATGACGATCTGGTTCTCTTTGATGCTCTTTGCAATGGCGTAAGCCTGCATTTCCTGCTTGGTATACTTAGTATAATCAGACATTGCGTTTTACCCTCCCTGTTCTCAGTTCGCTTAGTGCGTGGTGGAATAACCGAGATGCGGCTCGACCTTGAGGCGCATCAGGCGAGAGCCGCCGATCTTGTCCAGCAGAGCGGGCTGGTCAGCAACGCTGTACACCCACTTGTCCAGATAATCCTTGAAGGTCTCGGGGATGAGGGTACCGGCAGCTGCATCCTCTGCAGCCTTCTTTGCGCGCTCTGCAGCGGCAGCCAGCTTCTCGTCCTCGGGCTTTGCGTCGGCAGCCTTCTGGGCCTTGGCGGCAGCCTTGGCCAGCTGCTTGACGGCGTCCTCTGCATCCTGGTACTTGGAGGCCTTGTCGTACTCCTTCAGGGCTGCATCGTCGTCATCGTAGTAGCCGTAGCACTGAGAGGGCCATGCGCCGTAGGGAGCCTTGACGACTGCGTTGACGCACTCGCCGAAGATCTTGTTGGCGGTGGGATCCTGACGGATGAACTCGTCGCTGACGATCTCCTCGCAGGTCACGATGACCTTGCGGGCTGCCACAGCGATATCCACATCGTGGAACTCATCGCCCAGGATGACGCAGGTGCCGTCGGGGCTGGCCTTCTGGACATGAATGATGGCGGTGTCCAGCTTGGGAACGGGAACGGCCACGACCTTCTGGCCCGGCTCGAAGGGGTTCTCCACCTCGACGCACTTCAGGTTATCGACCTTATCGAGGGTCTTGCGGACTTCCTCGCTGATGCCCCAGTACTTGACGAGGCCGGAGCCCTGCATCAGACGGACGGGCAGGTAGGGCAGGCCCAGGCTGGCTGCGTGGAGCTGCAGCATCAGGACGTCCTGGCTGTAGTCCTCATAGATCAGCTTGCCCTGCTCGATGGCAGCGCGGAAACGGCGGCTGACGTTGGTGTAGCCGGAGTTTGCGGTGTAGCAGTTGATGTAGGCCTTGACACGGCCCTCGCCGATCATGGCATCCCAGTCGCCGCCAGCGGGACCGGCCCAGACGGTGAAGTCGGTCTGGCCCTGACGCAGGATCTCATACATCGCAGCGTAAGGCTTGCGGTTGGTGGTGAAGCCACCGAAGCAGATGCAGTCGCCGTTTTCGACGTACTTGGCAACTGCGTCATGAAGAGACATGACCTTATTCATACAAAAGACCTCCGTTTATTGAATTGTATTGGCTTACAATTTGAAGACTGTGAGGAAGAAGCCTGCCGCAACGGCCGAGCCGATGACACCGGCCACGTTGGGGCCCATGGCGTGCATCAGCAGGAAGTTGG
>ERZ1034691.2322-NODE-2322-length-10600-cov-5.094642_pt1 | contig 10600 bp, 8 predicted proteins | sample MGYA00520638_ERZ1034691 | MGnify/ENA primary metagenome ERZ1034691 (study PRJEB33766, sample SAMN09781763) | gut metagenome | biome: gut microbiome | host: Homo sapiens | place: Madagascar | study: EMG produced TPA metagenomics assembly of the PRJNA485056 data...
AGCATTGCAGAACCGTTCTTGCAGGCTGCTACGCAGCAACCGCAACCGATACATGTAGCGCAATCCATAGCCTCGTCAGCGTCTTCCTTCGGGATGAGGATGGCGTTGGCATCCTGGGGCTGGCCAGTGCGAACGCTAACGTAGCCACCTGCCTGCATGATCTTGTCGAATGCAGAGCGGTCTACCATACAGTCCTTGATAACTGGGAATGCAGCCGAACGCCAAGGCTCAACAGTGATAACGTCGCCGTCGTTGAACTTACGCATGTAGAGCTGGCAGGTTGTGGCACCCTGATTAGGTCCGTGGGGATGACCATTGATGTAGAGTGAGCACATACCGCAGATACCCTCGCGGCAGTCGTGATCGAATACGAAAGGCTCGTTGCCTTCCTCGATGAGCTGCTCGTTAAGGATGTCGAGCATCTCAAGGAAAGAGGTATCCGTAGGGATATCCTTCATCTCGCGTGTGTCGAAGTGGCCCTTGTCCTGAGGACCGTTCTGACGCCAATATTTCAGTGTGAATGATATATTTGCCATAATCTTTATTAGTTCTTATAGTTACGTGTCTGTACCTTGATTGCCTCGTACTCGAGCGGCTCCTTGATGAGCTCAGGAGCTGTCTCGTCGTTGTTCTTATACTCCCAGCAACCTACATAGAAGAAGTTCTCGTCGTCGCGCTGTGCCTCGCCCTCTGGAGTCTGATGCTCCTCGCGGAAGTGACCACCGCATGACTCCTCACGTGAGAGGGCGTCATGTGCGATGAGCTCACCCATGAGGATGAAGTCGCGGAGGTGGATAGCCTTGTCGAGCTCTACGTTCAAGCCTTCCTTCGATCCAGGAATGAAGAGGTTGGTGTTGAACTCCTTGCGGATCTTCTTGATGAGCTCAATACCTTCCTTCAGGCCCTCAGCAGTACGACCCATACCTACATGCTCCCACATGATGTGGCCAAGCTCCTTGTGGATAGAGTCAACAGAGCGCTTACCCTTGATGTTCATGAGGCGGTCGATTTCAGCCTGAACACCCTTCTCTGCCTCTGCAAACTCAGGCATATCGGTAGAGAGGTGCGGCCAGATAGCCTGGTCGGCGAGGTAGTTCTGGATGGTGTAAGGCAATACGAAGTAACCATCGGCCAAGCCCTGCATAAGAGCAGAAGCACCAAGACGGTTGGCACCGTGGTCAGAGAAGTTACACTCACCGATAGCGAACAGACCTGTGATAGATGTCTGGAGCTCGTAGTCTACCCAAATACCACCCATTGTGTAGTGGATAGCAGGATAGATCATCATCGGGTTGTAGTACTTAACGCCATTGATTTCGTTGGCAAGCTCACCCGGATTAACGTCAGTAATCTCCTCGTACATGTCGAAGAGGTTGCCATAACGCTGACGGATAACGTCGATGCCGAGACGGTTGATTGACTCAGAGAAGTCGAGGAATACGGCAAGACCGGTGTTGTTCACGCCGAAGCCCTTGTCGCAACGCTCCTTGGCAGCACGTGAAGCAACGTCACGCGGAACGAGGTTACCGAATGCCGGATAGCGACGCTCCAAGTAGTAGTCGCGGTCTTCTTCAGGAATATCGCTGCCCTTCTTGGTGCCAGCCTGCAGAGCCTTGGCATCCTCGATGTTCTTCGGTACCCAGATACGACCGTCGTTACGCAGTGACTCTGACATAAGAGTAAGCTTAGACTGCTTGTCTCCGTGTACAGGGATACATGTCGGGTGGATCTGAACGTAGCAAGGATTTGCGAAGTAAGCACCCTTACGATAGCACTGGATAGCAGCTGTACAGTTGCAACCCATAGCGTTTGTAGAAAGGAAGTATGTGTTGCCATAACCGCCAGTAGCGATTACTACAGCGTTTGCTGAGAAACGCTCGAGCTTACCGGTAACGAGGTTCTTGGCGATGATACCACGAGCACGACCGTCAACGATAACTACGTCTTCCATCTCGTAACGAGTGTAGAGGAGCACACGGCCTGTGTTAACCTGCTTTGAAAGTGCTGAGTAAGCACCGAGGAGCAGCTGCTGACCTGTCTGACCCTTAGCGTAGAATGTACGTGACACCTGAGCACCACCGAATGAACGGTTGGCGAGCATGCCGCCGTACTCACGAGCGAAAGGAACACCCTGGGCAACGCACTGGTCGATGATGTCATTTGACACCTCGGCAAGACGGTATACGTTAGCCTCACGAGCACGATAGTCACCACCCTTTACTGTATCATAGAACAAACGATATACTGAGTCGCCGTCGTTCTGATAGTTCTTGGCAGCGTTGATACCACCCTGAGCTGCGATAGAGTGAGCACGACGAGGAGAGTCCTGAATGCAGAAGTTAAGCACACGGAAACCCATCTCGCCGAGGCTGGCTGCTGCAGAAGCACCTGCAAGACCTGTACCTACAACGATAACGTCGAGCTTGAGTTTGTTTTTTGGGTTCACCAGACGCTGGTGAGCTTTATAGTTGGTCCACTTCTCGGCCACTGGGCCTTCAGGGATTCTTGAATTAATAGTCTTAGCCATAATAGAAATTATGATTTTTGAATGTTGATTGTTGAATTAGCAGCAAAGGCTCGGTGCGCAACCAAGGGCGAAAGCGATTACTACTACGAGGAAACCGAGGATGAGGAGGGTTGAGTAAACCTGACCGATAACCTTCCAACGGTTGAACCATACCTTACCATTCCAGCCGAATGTCTGCATTGCGCTCCAGAAGCCGTGTGTGAGGTGGAACCAGAGAGCTACGAGCCATACGATGTAGAGAACTACGTAAACCGGGTTCTTGAATGTCTCCTTAATCCAGCCGAAGCCGTCAGCAGGATCACATACGCCCTCGAAACCTACAAGCTCAGCAAACATCATGTTGTACCAGAAGTTGAAGAAGTGGAGCAACAGACCGAGCAGAACGATGATACCGAGTACGAGCATGTTCTGTGATGCCCACTCTACGTTCTGAGGCTTAGCTACAACCTCATAGCGAGAGGTACCGCGAGCGGCACGGTTCTGCATCGTAAGCCAGAAGGCGTAAACGATGTGGATTACTGCGAGGGCAGCCAAGCCCATTGTCGCAACTACGGCATACCAGTTGGCACCGAGTAACTCACAGATAGTGTTGTAAGCGTCTCCAGAGAAGAGAGCTGCAACATTCATTGACATGTGGAATGTCAGGAATAGAACAAGGGCGACACCAGTCAAGGCCATCACCACCTTTCTACCGATAGATGAATTGATTAACCACATAAATGATTTGAAATTTAAATTATTAACTGTTAGAATTATTGATGTTTCGTTCCTTAAGGTTACACAGTTATTTAAAGGCTGTTCACACTATACTATATAATAGGTATAGGCCATATCCTTACAGTCTGCAAAAATACTGAAATTTGATGATAAATCAAACTATTTCTCTCCAAAAATCATTTTTTATTCTTAATTTTGCGAGCATGAAACTTAGGAGGTATGGCTTGTGGCTGTACCGCACAAATTAACACCGACAAGCAATATATGATTTTCAACTACGACGTTATAGTCATCGGAGGCGGACATGCCGGATGCGAGGCTGCCACAGCAGCAGCACGTATGGGCGCCAAGACATGTCTGGTGACGATGGATATGAACAAGATTGGACAGATGAGCTGCAACCCTGCCATTGGCGGAATCGCCAAGGGACAGATTGTGCGCGAGATTGATGCGCTGGGAGGCGAGATGGGGCTCGTGACGGATGCTACTTCTATACAGTTCCGTATGCTCAACCGTGGCAAAGGACCTGCCGTTTGGAGTCCACGTGCACAATGCGACCGCGGCAAGTTTATATGGGAATGGCGCACACGTCTCGACCGTGTCGACGGACTCGACATCTGGCAAGACGAAGCTTGCGAACTTCTGGTGGAGAACGGCGAGGCAGTTGGAGTGGAAACGGTGTGGGGCGTGACGTTTCGCGCTAAGGCTGCAATCATCACAGCGGGCACTTTCCTCAACGGACTGATGCACGTGGGACGCAAGCAAGTGCCAGGCGGACGATGTGCCGAACCCGCCGTGCTGCACTTCACCGAGAGCATCACAAGACACGGCATCACAGCCGAACGAATGAAGACGGGCACACCTGTACGCATAGACCGACGCTCCGTACATTTCGAGGACATGGAATGCCAACCCGGGGAGACCGATTATCACGGTTTCTCGTACATGACAGCCCCGCGACATCTACAACAACTGCCGTGCTGGACCACATATACTAATAAGGAGGTGCACGACACACTGCGCGCTGCCATTGCCGAATCGCCTCTCTACAACGGTCAGATTAAGTCCACCGGACCACGCTATTGTCCTTCGATAGAAACCAAACTCGTGACGTTCCCCGACAAGGATCAGCATCCGCTCTTTCTCGAACCTGAAGGTGAAGATACCAACGAAATGTATCTAAATGGTTTTTCTTCGTCGATGCCGATGGAAGTACAGCTCGCTGCCCTCAGAAAAATAAAGGCTTTCCGCGATATAAAAGTCTACCGACCGGGCTACGCCATAGAGTACGACTACTTCGACCCAACCCAGCTGAAGCCGTCGTTGGAGTCGAAAATTGTAAAGGGCCTGTTCTTCGCAGGTCAGGTTAACGGTACTACGGGATATGAAGAAGCCGGCGGACAAGGCACCATAGCAGGCATCAACGCTGCCCTACTCTGCGGCGGCAGCGAACCATACATCATGAAGCGCGACGAAGGCTACATCGGAGTGCTCATCGACGACCTTACGACGAAGGGTGTTGACGAGCCATACCGTATGTTCACCTCACGAGCCGAATACCGCATACTGCTCCGTCAAGACAATGCCGACGCCCGACTCACCGAAACGGCTTACAACCTCGGACTCGCCTCACGCGAACGTTACGACCATTGGCTTAAGAAGAAGGCGGAGATTGAACGCATAGTCAACTTCTGCAACTCTACCAACGTGAAGCCTCGCGACGTAAACGCAGCTCTCGAATCGTTCGGTACAACTCCTATGCAGTTCGGTGCTACAATATCGAGTTTGATAGCCCGACCGCAACTCTCCATCAAACAACTCGCTTCTGTCATCGCCCCACTCCATGCTGCACTCGATACGGACGATACAAGACGCGACGAAATAATCGAAGCAGCCGAGATACTCATCAAGTACGACGGCTACATCAAACGCGAACGACAGATAGCCGACAAGATGCACCGCCTCGAAGACATCCGTATCAAAGGACACTTCAACTACGAAGAGCTTCACGAGATATCTACCGAGGGCCGACAGAAACTTATGCGCATCAATCCCGAGACACTCGGACAAGCATCACGCATTCCTGGCGTGTCGCCCAGCGACATCAACGTACTGCTGGTTCTGATGCATCGATAGAGAGAATGTTGAATGTGGAGTGTTGAATGTGGAATTATTCGCGGCTACGCCTGCGATTTTGAATTGCAAACTTCTGAATTAGGATCAATGAATTTAAGAACCACAAATTCTAAGTTGGGCTGTACAAGCAATGCAAAACAAACCATAGGAGGCTCTGGCGTCCCCGCCATAGCCTGAGCAGCAAACCGATTCAATAAATCGTAGCGCAAAAAAGCATGCGATACAAAGCCCCATCGAAATACAATTGTACAACTCTTCAATTCATAATCGAACAATCCAAAAGCGAAGCCACAGCCAAGAGCAATTCAAAATTGAACAACTCAAAAGCGCAGGCGTAGCCGAGCACAATTCAAAACTCAAAACTCAAAATTCCTAATTCCAGCAGCGTTGCCGCTGGCTTCTCGTTCCACGTGAAACCAAAAGAACAACGAATTTAATCAAATCAACTGATAATGAACAACAAACTATTGCTTGACAATCTGCGTTGTATACCAGATTGGCCGAAAAAGGGAGTCAACTTCCGAGACGTGACAACACTCTTCAAGAGTAGCGAATGCCTGAAAGAGATTTGCGATGAGATGTACGATCTCTACAAAGACAAGGGCATTACGAAGATTGTAGGAATCGAGTCGCGCGGCTTCGTAATGTCGTCTGCCCTCGCCCTGCGCTTGAATGCCGGAGTGGTATTATGCCGCAAGCCTGGTAAACTGCCATGCGATACCGTGCAGGAAAGCTACGCCAAGGAGTATGGCAAGGACACCATCGAAATCCACAAGGATGCAATCAACGAGAACGATGTAATCCTGCTGCACGACGACCTGCTTGCCACAGGCGGCACAATGCAGGCTGCCTGCAATCTCGTAAAGAAGTTTAAGCCCAAGAAAGTATACTGCAACTTCATCATCGAACTCGTAAACGAGGGACTGAACGGACGCGCAGACTTCGACAAGGACATAGAGATTACGTCACTCATTCAGATATAATGAAGAGCCGAACGAATATCAAAGAAACGACAAACGAAAGAGGAGGCGTCTCGTCTCCGATACAGGCGAAGCCATGGGTGGATGTATCGGAGACACGATGCCTCCTCTTTCCATATACACACCAGCCTTAAGCTTACACCCAAAGCAGTCTGAGCAGCGACACACAGGACGAACAGGTTATAGTTACACGTGAAACAACAGGAGGCAAAACTCTTAGTTTCAAGCAAGTTACAGGCAACTACATTCTAACAGAACAACGAGCAAGATGACAAGAGAAGAAAACGAGAAGCGCATAGAGCGATTGAAGAACATAGTGCTGAACATGCCAGAGAAACCTGGCAGCTATCAGTTCTACGACGCAGACCATACTATTATATATGTAGGTAAGGCAAAGCGTCTTAAGCAGCGCGTGTCGTCTTATTTCCACAAAGAGGTGGATCGCTTCAAGACCAAGGTTCTCGTCTCGAAGATAGAGGACATAAGCTACACGGTGGTCAACACCGAAGAGGATGCGCTATTGCTTGAAAACAGCCTCATAAAGAAATACAATCCACGCTACAATGTATTGCTCAAGGACGGCAAGACCTACCCCAGCATCTGCATCACGAACGAATACCTGCCGCGCGTATTCAAGACACGACAGATAAACAAACGCTTCGGAACATTCTTCGGACCATACTCGCATACTGGCAGCATGTTCGCCGTTCTCGAACTAATACACAAACTCTACAAGCCTCGCACTTGCCGAATGCCGATAACGAAGGAAGGTATAGAACAGGGCAAGTACAAGCCGTGTCTGGAATACCACATTCATAATTGTAAAGCGCCTTGTTGCGGCAAGCAATCGCTGGAGGATTATCAGGCATCCATTGCCCAGGCGCGTGAGATTTTGAAGGGCAATACGCGCGAATTGTCGCAGCACGTTTTCGAGGAAATGCAGCTGAAAGCGGCTGAACTGAAGTTTGAGGAGGCCGAGGAATTAAAGCAGAAATACATGCTTATCGAGAGTTTCTGCGCCAAAAGCGAGGTTGTCAGTCACACGATAACCGACGTTGACGTATTCACTATTGTCGACGACGAGCACAACCGTACCGCTTTCATCAATTACATTCACGTAAAGAACGGAAGCGTCAACCAGAGTTTCACATTCGAATACAAGCGAAAACTGGACGAAACCGACCGCGAACTACTGCTGACCGCCATCCCCGAGATACGCGAACGCTTCCAGAGCAAGGCGAAGGAAATAATAGTTCCGTTCGACATGGAGTGGCAACTGAACGAGGCGCAGTTCTTCGTTCCGCAACGAGGCGACAAGAAACACCTGCTCGAACTCGGCGAAATGAACTGCCGGCAGTATAAGTTCGACCGACTAAAGCAGGCCGAAAAGCTCAATCCCGAGCAGAAACAGACACGTCTTATGAAGGAATTGCAGCAGAAACTACAGCTCGCCAAGCTGCCGTATCAGATCGAATGTTTCGACAACTCCAACATTTCGGGCACCGATGCCGTGGCTGGCTGCATAGTGTTCAAGGGTATGAAACCGTCGAAAAAGGACTATCGCAAATACAACATCAAGACTGTAGAGGGTCCCGACGACTACGCTTCGATGCAGGAAGTGGTGCGCCGACGCTATACTCGAATGATGGAAGAAGGCACTACCCTGCCCGACCTCATTATCACCGACGGTGGATTGGGTCAGATGAGCGTAGTGCGCGAAGTTGTAGAAGGCGAACTTGGGCTGCATATCCCCATAGCCGGACTGGCAAAGGACGACCGCCACCGCACCAACGAACTGCTATATGGCAACCCTCCCAAGACTATTGCCCTGAAGACGGATTCCGAGCTCTTCCACGTTCTCACACGCATCCAGGACGAAGTACACCGCTATGCAATACAGTTTCACCGCGACAAGCGTTCAAAACACGCCCTACATAGCGCACTCGACGACATCCCGGGCATAGGACCAGCCACACGCGAGAAGCTACTCAACGAGTTCAAAAACGTAAAGCGCATACGCGAGACTTCGTTCGAGGCGCTTTCGGCAGTCATAGGAGCAAGCAAAGCAACAAAAGTGATAGAAAGTTTAGGCAACAAATAACATATTCCAATCTAATAAAAGTAATGGAAATAAAAAAAGCACTACTTCAGAGAAGGTTGGTATTGCCTACTCACAAGCATGCAAATTCTACTTGTTGAATAAGCAAAAAAAATGCGCCCAAACCTCACGGTTCCAGCGCACACACAGAGAAGATCTTAAATCTTCAAAAAAATCTTGCCTTCGACTCTCACGAGCTTATACAAGTCAATCCTTATATCAAATTATACTAAAAACTAAAAGTCCTTTAAACATTGCTTAAAAACCAGTCTGCCAACGTACCTTTAGGCAGACTTCCATTCACTTTGCAAAATTATTAATTTTAAAGGAGATAACAAAGAATTTGGAATAATTTTACAGTCATTTTACATTTTATATGATTACCTTTGTAAACGGCGTAAAAATTAACATATCAAAAACATACAAATATGAGAACAGTCATACAGCGTGTGCAACACGCATCAGTAACAATAGATGGTGAAATCAAATCCCAGATAGGCAAAGGCTTCCTTCTTTTGCTCGGAATAGAGGAGTCTGACACTACAGAAGATATCGATTGGCTCGTAAAGAAAGTGGCAGCTCTGAGAGTATTTGACGACGAGAACGGAGTAATGAACCGTTCGATTATCGATGTGGGCGGCGAGGCGCTCGTGGTGAGCCAGTTTACGCTCTACGCTTCGTACAAGAAGGGCAACCGCCCGTCGTGGTTTCGCGCCGCACGTCACGAGATTTCGGTGCCGCTCTACGAGGAGTTCTGTCGCAAACTGTCGGATGCGCTCGGCCGTGAGGTCGGAACGGGCGAATTCGGTGCCGATATGAAGGTGGAACTCTTGAACGACGGACCCGTAACTATCTGCATGGACACCAAGAACAAGGAATAAACGGGAAATAATGAGATATAATAACCGTAAACAACTGACATTAAGAACCACTTAATAGTTTAGCTTATGAAGAAGTATCTTTCAAATACTGCCCTACTGCTCGAAGCTGTAGGACTGGTGCTGATGTTCACCCGCGATTCGTGGGGAGCCAACAAGCCGTTGTATGCATTTACGGGTTGCGCATTGCTGTTTATAGGTTTCAGCATCATGACCTATATAGAGTTTCCACGTCCGTTCCACAGCGTGTCGCGAGGCAAGAAGATTGGAGTGATATTCCGTATCTGTCTGGTTGCTATACTCGCAGTATGGCTTGTCTACACGGTCTATCTAATGGTGCTTGGACTGCCTGTCAACATCTAAAATCAAACGTTATGACTATCAAGGAAGCACAAGAGACGGTAGACCGTTGGATAAGGGAGTATGGCGTGCGCTACTTCTCCGAACTCACCAATATGGCTTGCCTTACCGAGGAGGTGGGCGAACTGGCGCGCATCATGGCGCGCCGCTATGGCGACCAGAGCTTTAAGGAGGGCGAATCGCACGACCTTTCGGAGGAGATGGCCGACATTCTGTGGGTGCTCATCTGCCTTGCCAACCAGACTGGCGTAGACCTAACTGAGGCGCTGCAGAAGAGTATCGAAAAGAAGACCAGCCGCGACAAATTGCGCCATAAGAATAACCCCAAACTCAGATAAACGACTATAGATAACAATAAAAACAAAAGCATAAAACTATGGGAATAATTAAAGATGTGATTCTCCACGACGAGGAGACTCAGAGAGAGCTGAAGACGAACAAGTACGAACAGACTCTGGCTAAATACAACACCTCTATCGACGACAACGCCGTGCGCGATGCCGTACACAAGATTATTGCCGAGAAGGTGTCTGCCAACGACACTGTCGACGTGAAGAAGTTCCTCTTCGGCAGCATCGAACTCACTACACTCAAGACAACCGATTCTGACACGAGCGTACTGGCATTCACCGAGCGACTCAACGACTTCGACAATCAGTATCCCGACATGCCCCACGTGGCTACCATCTGCGTCTATCCGTGCTTCGCCAGCACCGTAGCTGAGTCGCTGGAAGTGGATGGTGTGGAGATAGCCTGTGTCAGTGGATCGTTCCCTTCTTCGCAGGCCCGCATCGAGGTGAAGATTGCCGAGACTTCATTGGCTGTAGCCGACGGCGCCACCGAGATTGACATCGTTATGCCAGTAGGCAAGTTCCTTTCGGGCGACTACGAGGGAGTGTGCGAC
>ERZ1034691.2324-NODE-2324-length-10595-cov-4.332448_pt1 | contig 10595 bp, 7 predicted proteins | sample MGYA00520638_ERZ1034691 | MGnify/ENA primary metagenome ERZ1034691 (study PRJEB33766, sample SAMN09781763) | gut metagenome | biome: gut microbiome | host: Homo sapiens | place: Madagascar | study: EMG produced TPA metagenomics assembly of the PRJNA485056 data...
GTACAACGTAGTGCTCAACACTGATGCCTACCTGCTTAAGGACAAGAGCCTTAAGTTCACATTCAATCTTAATGGCAATATCGGTGAGCAGAAAAAACCGGGCAATGGCGACGGCACATTTAATAGTGTAATGTATGGTCATAACATGCCTACACGTCCTTCACGGTGGTCTACCGGTAATGCTCGTAAGGATGCGGCAGAATCGCTCCTGAACAATGGCTTCCAGAATACAGATACGAAGCGTTTCCAGATGAATGCGGCATTGAAGTGGAATCTGCCATGGGTGCCGGGTCTTTCGGCTCAGGCAAGCGTGAACTACACAACTTCGCACCAGATGCAGAAGCGTTTCACTCATGATCAGGAGAACGTTTACGATAATCCTTATTCTACAACATTCTCCACTTATAATCCTGAGAATGCACAGCTCTATCAGTACTGGTATGACTACAAGCTTACCACTGGCATCTTCCAGCTCGACTACTCGAAGACCATAGGTAAACACACATTCTCGGTAATGGCCAACTATCAGAGCCAGATTCGCCACGAGAACTGGAGCAGTCAGACCAAGAAAGGCTTTGCCACTACTCTTGCTCCGCAGGAGGACATGGGTGCCACAATGGTATCAAGTGGCGGTTCGGCAAGCGACTGGGGTTCGGCTTCATTGATTGGCCGTCTCACATACGACTACGCCAACAAGTACATGTTCCAGTACTCTATGAACTACAACGGTTCATTGAGCTACAGCCCGGACAAGCGTTGGGGATTGTTCCACGCATTCTCTGTAGGTTGGAACATGGCGGAGGAGTCGTGGTTCAAGAAGTTCGTGCCGCGTTCTATCGTCAATGAATTCAAGCTGCGTGGCGGTTTCGGTCTTGTAGGTAATGAGGTCGGCTCTCCATTCAGTTACCTTACACAGTATACACAGAGCGGCAACCGCATACTCTTCGGCAGTGGTATGACATCAAATGTTGGCTGGTATATCAACAGTGTTGCCAGTGATTTGCAGTGGTCAAGTTCTAAGCAGCTTGGTGCCGGTGTTGACTTCAGTATGTTCAAGGGTCGTTTGAATGGATCTGTTGATACATACTTGTATGTAAACAAGGGTGACGTAATGAACATGACCACCGAGATGATTCGTACAGACATCCTTGGTATGCCAAGCATACCGAAAATCAATGCTCCGTTCGTAACCAACAAGAAGGGTGGTGTCGAGGTTTCACTCAACTGGCAGGACAAGATTGGTGATTTCGGCTATAAACTCGGTGTTACCTATTCACACTGGGATCAGATTACAACCCGCCATACTGACAAGGCAGAGGATTGGTACTATAGCACTTTCGACTATGTTGGCAAGCGTTCTGCTCATAACGATGCTACTTATTGGTATGCCCTTAAGACCGATGGAATTTTCAAGTCATGGGACGAACTCTACCATTCAACTCTTAACTTCAATCGTTCATATGCTCCCGGTACTCCGAAGATTGACGATTTCAACGGTGACGGACTTACTGACGACTATTATCTTACAAACCTCCCCGGCAGCACACCCCTTACTCAGTATGGTGTGACACTCGGCGGTTCGTATAAAGGCTTTGAGCTTGAATTGTTCTTCCAGGGTGCAACTGATGTAACCGGAACTATGGCTTCACCGTTCCGTTCACAGCAGGGCTATATGTGGAACTACGGACAGTATGGTTTCAGCAACTCATATCTGCCCAGCAACGGCAACATCAATGCTGCTATTCCAATGCCATCTAATCCAGACCGTGCATGGGGATACTCATTTATTGACATGTGGCAGTTTGATGCTTCTTACCTGAAGCTGAAGAATATCAGCTTGCGCTACGACATGAAGCGTGAGGTACTGAAAAACGTTGACTTTATCAAGGGTCTTGACCTGAGCTTTGTTGTTACCAACGCATTCACATGGACCAAGAGTTCTTATCCATACAAGAACCTTCAGGATCCGGAGTTTATCACATCGGGTGCTTCTATCTATAACGACAATGGTAGTCTGGGTAGCTACCCGACACAGCGTACATACACATTCAATGTTGTATTAACACTCTAATAGTAAACGACAATGAAGAGTAAAATTAATATAAAAAAATATATGTGGGCTGGAATGTTCGCTGTGGCACTTGGCGCCACATTGACATCATGCGACCCTCTGGGTGTAGAGCCTACAACAAAGGTGGATGAGGATCGTTTCTGGCTGAATCCACAGTTGGCACGTTCGTATGTCAACAATTTCTACTTTATCGATGCTACTGCATCTGGCGACAACTTCACATCAGAACAGTGGTCTGACAACTGCCAAGGCAACTATGAGCAGGATTGGGATACATACCGTCAACTTAAATTTAATAATCGCGAGTATGATGAGACCTCTCCATATAGCGGTCCGTGGGCAGGAGCATACAAGAATCTATACAATATCCATGTTGGTATGGATAAGATCGCTTCTTCTGGGGCTCTTAGCGATCAGGTAAAAAACCAGTTGCTCGCAGAGTGCTACTTCTTCCGTGCATGGGTTTACTTCGATATGGAGAAGTTCTGGGGTACAGTACCTTATGTAGACCATGCTCTTTCACTTAAGGAAGACACTTATCTGCCGCAGACCAAGCGCGAGACCCTCTTCGACAATATGCTTGCCGATCTGGACAAGTCAATCGAACTGTTCGGTAAGATGAGCGGTACCCCTGGTGTGGGTATGGTTAATGTAAATGTAGCCAAGGCTTTCAAGTCGCGCGTTGCCCTTTATGCTGCCGATGCAGCTTCTGCTTCAGCAAAGGGTTTATATACAGATGACAAAGCCGGACTGTTCAAGTTTGAGAAAAACGCCCAGCACTACTATCAGATAGCTTACGATGCTGCTAAGGACTTGATTGGCAAGTACGATCTGGAGCCTAACTACGAGGACCTCTTCACTTCGGAGACAGCACATACAAGCGTAGAGTCTATTTGGCCAGTTATGTTCAAGGAGAACCAGCGTGGCGGATTCAACCCTACTGCCAAGAACGGCCCTGACGGCAACTACTATGGCAATACGGATAAGGTGACACGTTCGTGGGGCTTCCGTACCGGACTATTCCCGACACAGGATCTCGTAGACTGCTATCTGCAGAAGGACGAAGCTGATGGCAAGTGGAAGCATTGGTGGGAAACTAAGCAGGCACAGGATTTGAATATTCAGGTCACTACCGATGCCAATGGCAACAAGGAATACTCTGGTTCGGGCGACAATTATCGCAAGATGTTCGAAAACCGCGACAAGCGTTTCTATGCCACTGTGACTTACGACGGTGCCTATATGGGTCCGACAAATAATCCTATCTACCAGATCCAGACTTGGATAGACAAGACGACAATGGGTGAGAAGACTTTGCAATATAGTTCATTGCACACTGGCTATCGTAATATGGAGACAATTGAATCGGCTCCAACTAACCGTGGATCTTCACAGACCATTAGCGGATACTACTCTCGCAAGTACTCTCACTTTGACCAGTTTAACGATGATGGTACGCTTAAGGCCAATCAGCGCACAACGTGCTACTTCAACATACGTTATGCAGAGGTATTGCTCAATCTTGCTGAGGCTGCTGTAAATCTTGACAAGGCTCCTGAGGCTATCACTTATATCAACAAGATACGTGAGCGTGCCGGCTTGAGCGCATACGATGGCGCTACCGACAAGCAGAGCGTATACGATGAGGTGAAGGTAGAGCGTCGTCTGGAGTTCGCATTCGAGAATCCTGGCTTCCGCTACTTCGATCTTCTGCGTTGGGGTGAGGCTGAAGGCAAGACTGTTATACCCGAACTCAACAGAGTGTCACGTGGTATCATGATCTTCCGCGTTGGTAAGCACAGCAATATTGCAGGCGAGAATGGTGTGGCTCTTAAGCCTGGTGAAACAAACTCCGACGGCAAAAACTACGAGACACCGACATTCCGCACATATCCGATGGACTTCAGCTACTATAAGCGTAAGTTTGATAATGTGCGCTACTATTTCACTCCGTTTAATGCTACCACACTGCTTACATATAAGCAGCTTCAGCAGAATCCGGGATGGACTAATTTCAAGTATGAAAACGAAAAATAATTAGAATAGTATGAAGATCATTAGCAAAATAAAGAAAGCTTATGTCGTACTTTTCCTTATGCTTGCGGCATTAGGAACGACAAGCTGCCAGTCAGGCCTTACCTATGAGGAAGTGCCCGAGAGCTATTATACTGAAGTAGGTCTGAGTTCTTGTACAGTAATGTCTCGTTATCTCTTCAAAGACTGCATCTATGCAAAGAACTTCGGTAAATATACTACTTATGTCGCTCAGTCAACTTTCGGTACAGAACGTGAATGGACTAATGAGACAGGTTCTAACTATACTCTGGCTGACGGTAGAGTAGTAGCTCCTGGCGAGAAGATTAAATTGACAAGTGGTGTGGCTAACATGACAACCCGCGATGACAACAATGCACCTGATGGTAAGGTTTACGTAATGACATATTACGTACCCAAGACTGTTACTTATAACACAGCAAACAAGGGATATTTGTTCGATCAGTCGAAGTTGCCTTCAGGCTTTAAGTGCGTGGATCCTGAAAATGGAATGTCAGTTAAAACCACTGCTGATGTAGATATCAAGCAGCTTGTAGTGACAATGCAGGCAAAGCAGTGGTATGGCGATGCTTCTACTTTCACACCGCAGAACGGTGCTCCCAAATTGGGTGCACCTGGCGATTATTCTGAACCACGTCAGTACTTGGTTAAGAACAATATGCGTCGCCCAGCAGGTGTACCGCAGTCAATGCGTCTCTACGAGATTCGTGTTGTAGTGTTGCCGTAAGCACACAATTGTACATGAAATACTTTTATTGACATAGAATGATTAAGGGCCGGGGAGCGTGATGCTCGTCGGCCCTTTTTTCAATTCCTTACAATTGCTTTTCGAGTGAACAGCGCGTGCTTGCGTCACATTCTATATACTTCTAACGGCTATTCTGTCTCTTTTTCCAGATGTATCAGTCGGCTGCTATTGTCCACTCCTTCCACTGTGACATGGTATTTCTTGGCTCCGTTCGGCATAAACTGCACTACGGCATTGTCAGCTTCCATCATCGGAGTTGCCCGTAAAAGCCATATCGCCATCAGCCGAACTCACCTTAACGACAGCCTGGTGTATGGGTCTGCCCGTCTGAGGGTTGGCAAACGCCAGAGAAATAATGCTGCCGCCACATGCGCATGGCAAGCGTGACGGGCTGTACCTTTCCAGCCGACACTATACAAAGCCATAACTAACAAATAGAATGTTAAGTATAAAAAGTCTTCGTATAACATTCATAAATCCCTTTTGTTCCGCTATTTTGGCTACATTATTTTTCAAATTGTTAATAATATAGGAACAGTAAAGCCAAATATTATTGTTCGATTTCTTTCTTCAGATCCTCATCTATTATTGTACGCATCCAACTACCCTCACCTGCATATTCCAATTGGAAAAAGCCAGAACCATTCATTACATTTATATATCCCCATGCACATAACTTCGTTTTGGTAATAGCATAATATGTGTTTGATCTCACACCATTTACAATGTTGTAATGTTTTAATATGTAATCAGCTCTTATTCTATCAACATCTATTCTGGTATTTGACGGTCGTATTGAAGAATCCCAACAATAGATTTCATAAGTCGTTTCAAAAGTCGGATAATGACCACCAAAACACTCTTCATCAGAACTTCCACCCATTCCTACCACAATATTGGGTGGAGAAGCTAAATGCCCATTATTATCATGATCATAGTATACATGAACATATATTCTGTCTCCATTATAAACAAGTTCATATGAGAAGTGGGTTGACTCAGCCCTTGTTGACGACGAACTTTTGACTTGAATCATATTAATAGGTTTTTTCTTCAGAATACCTAAGAATTTGAAATACTCTTCAAAACTTTCTACTTCTTGTTTGTTTAATTTTCTCTTAAATTCAGGAACAAACTCTACTTCTGCAGTGACATCATATTTATTTTGCAAATATTCAACTATGTTTCGATTATAACTGACATAGTCCACATTCTCATTGTCATTATTTTCTGTACTACAAGAAACGCACAATGAACAAAACAATAACATTAAATACAACACATTTTTTCTCATAATATTTTAGTTTTTTATAATTACAACTTAGGTATATACATACTCAAAATCTTTCCCTTGTCATCAACACCTTCAATATTTAGCCTTAATTCTCTTTCTCCGTTCTGGATGAATTCGAAATTTAGTTTACCTTTTATTATTCGCAGCGTCGGGTTCCAGTATACAGTTTGGCGCAGAGCGTATGCTTCCGGGACCTCGAACTTAGGATTATAGAATGCGACAGGGCGTTGGTAGCCGAGGGGATTTATCAGTGCAACGTTAGTTCGGTGAAAGGATTTACTGCTACGATTGGTTGTGATCAGAATTGCACATTTGTCAAAGCTAAGAGCATCAATACCACCAATACCTGGGAGTCCGTTCACCGAATGCCCTTTCACTATATCAACTTGATATACGTCACTTGCCAATAAAGACTGCATATACGCTTGTATCATCGACCAAGTATCTATAATACTGTTTCCTCTATCATAGTTACTACTCACCAATGTACCGTCCACAAACAAATACACCTCTTTATTACGGTAATTAAACCATTCGCGGTCGCTGTTGTACATAAGGCCGGATATACATGCATTTCGCAATACATTCAATATACTCTTATTCCCTTCTTTCTCCAACGACTCTCTATTTATTGTAGTACCTCCGAATTTTGCGAGTAGTTCATATTGTGTTCTTGGTGGCTTTATGGCATTGACTTCAATCTCAGGCAAGAAAACCATGCCGTTCTTATGACTCCATGATTGCCCCCTTGTTGTATTTATTGAAATATCAGAGTATTCATAAGAATCTGATGGTGAAGCAAGAGGCAGACTTGTGGCTACTGCGGGGTAAGACATATTATCTACACGAAGCACCACATTCATACTGCCCTTAGCACTTTGTGCCATTATCATATAACCCATACTATCCGGCATTTCAAAATTATTAAAACAAAACCTTCCCAAGGCATCAGTTACACCCGTATAGGCCAAGCCTCCTCGATTCGATGACATTGTTACTACGACATTCTTTTTGCCTCTTGGCGTAATATCAGACGTAACCACACCACTTATGCTCATACTTGTTTCAGGCTTTACCTTCGTCTCCGTTATATCGCCTTCCAGCGTTTTCTGTACGTCATAGCGTCGCCATCCCTGCGTAAGCATGAGCAGGTCGAGCTGTCCGGTTCTACCTCGGTTGGCAAAATACCATGCTGGCTGCTCTATATGTCCACGCAGTTCTTGCGAAAGAAGCAGTGTGGAGACTATGTCCTGCAGCGTATCGGCACACACGGCATCAGCATCGGTTATACTCAATGCGCAGTTGGCATTTACTGTATCTGGCAGGGAAATGCTCACCTGACGCATTCCGTGTCCTACCTCAGATGTCTTCACATCATTGGCTGTGGCATACACGCCACTTCCATTCCACACGAAGACCAATCTCTCGCTGACAATATTATAATTATTATCAACAAGAACGAAATGCGCTATACCATCACGGAAAACGGAACGCTCAAATCTAACGGACGACTGATTCATCTGTTTTGTAAATAGTGGAACACCGCCTTGATGGGCTACTAACCACAACGGACTCTGCGGAATATAGCCTTCTGGACGCAAAATACTGACGATAAGGCTACCACTGTTCTGAACGACAGAAAGCGAAGGCACGTACAATTCGGCTTTGGGCAAAGTGGCAGTAGCTGTACAACCATCAGATGCAGTACATATTACCTTATACGAATGGTCGGATTCGGGTGTAATGTAGAACATACCCATACCACGGTGAGTCCGTTCTGATACGGCAACTGTATCGTCCCTGCCGTCAATAACAACCGCTTTCATATCAATACCTATACCATTCTGCGATACAGCCTTGTATGCTACACGACAGCGCTGTCCCACTACAGTATGTCCACCTTCTGGCATTAGCTGCAAATCAATTCGTTGGCGCACAACTGGCACAAACTCTTCATAGTTGCCCACACGCACAAGAAGACATTGTTGTTTTGAGCCAATGTCGAGTGTATGTATCCTTACACCTTTTGCTGTATTGCCCGTAAATGCCACATCGCCTTCTGCATTCGTTACCTTTATGCTACCATTTTGTATTGCTTGACCTGTATTAGGGTCGACAAACGTCATTCGCATAGTTCCTCCATCCAATGTCGGGATTATCTTTACTGAGTTTCTCATTGGACTAAGCAGGTGTAATGGCCGTTGAAACAGATAGTCGGGTGTAGTGTCAGCCATATATCTCGTATAAGCACGGAGCATGTACTGCCCTGACGGCATATCGGTTGTAGTGGGCATATATCCGTATATAGCCCCATTCTCGTCCTGTCTCATCATCACGCGGCTCACCAGTGAGCCCATCGGGTTCACCAACTCCACATAAACGTATCGGCTGGCATACGACGGCATGCCAGTCAGAGCATCGACAACGTGGTGGCGCATCCATATAGTGTCGCCACACGTATACTCCGCACGGTCGGTCTGTGTATACAGTTTTTCCTGCGGAAAAGCGTTGACCTGCCGCCACAGACGGGTGGCAAGCGTGTCGGAATTGACAGTTTGGGCTAATGCTGAAGATGCTACAACTGCCAATAATATAAAGATAAGGTTAATATGCTTCATTGGCTTTTACAATTAAATAAGATACACATTTAAAGAAGCATTTAGTACAGCTTCGTTAAGACTCCGTTATGCCAACATTGGTTCGGGAAGTAATATATTACTTTGCCAATAAATACGTATTGCCTTTTTACGTTTTATAATATATTCTTTATCTCTACTTCAGACAAGCCCGATGCTTGTATGATAGTTTCAATAGGTACTCCAAGAGAAAGAAGATTAGATGCTATCTTTACCTTAGCTTCTTTTTCGCCTTCTGCACGTCCCTCTGCACGTCCTTCTGCTTTGCCATTCCTTCTGCCATTCCTTCAGCAAATTTCGTCTTTTCTGCGGTTCTAATAGCATTTACTATATCGCGATTGATGTATTTCTCTACCATAATGCTGCATTTTTTATTCCAAAGGCAAATATACGGTATTTTTGCGGATTTGCAAACTTTGAAAGTGCAAATTAATGTATAAGCGTTTGATTATCGGCTTGCACAGGAGGAGGTCAAAAGTGATGTTGAGGTGTTGGGGAGCCGTGCTCCCCTTCCTCTTAATCCCCGTCGGGAGCGTAGAAGTAGTCGTGCAATGGGTCGGGATATTCGAATATCTCGCCTTCGCGGAAGAAGCGCTTCATCTCGATTTCGGCAGTCTCGATAGAGTCAGAGGCGTGGATGATGTTTTCCTGACCGCTCATAGAGAGGTCGCCACGGATAGTGCCAGGGGCAGCCTTGCGTCCGTTGGTAGCGCCAACTATGTTGCGCACAACGGTGACGGCGCTGTTGCCCTCAACGCACATGGCAATGACGGGAGCCGACTTCATCGAGGCTGTGAGCCACGGGAAGAAGGGACGGTCGACGAGGTGAGCATAGTGCTCGTTGAGGATAGCATCGTCGAGCTGCATCATCTTCAAGCCAACGATGCGCAGACCTTTGCGCTCAATGCGGTTGATTACTTCGCCGATGAGACGGCGCTGTACTGTACACGGCTTTAATAAAATCAATGTTTTTTCCATAAAGATAGTATTTAGTTGAATAAATATTTTTACTTCATATACAGTTTCAAGGTAGTGGTCTGGTCGCCCACTTCCACGTCCTTGGTTTCCAATTCGCCCTTGCCGTTTGTGAACTTTACTGTGTACGACTGGTTCTTCTCAACCTTGAAGGTGAGCACGTCGTTCATGTCCTGCGTAGCGCCTGTGCTGCGACCGCCGAACAGCTTCTCTTCGCCCTTGAATACGTCCAGATTGGTGGCTATACGGTCGCCCGAATTCTCGGCATGATCCTTGTCCTTGAACACCATCACTCTCAGGTCGACGTGCTGGTCGTCGGCAGGAGTGGCTGATAGCTGCGCTCTGTAAAGACTTGTATAGCGGTCGGTAACGTTCTCGGCATGTACATAACGGATGTCCTTATCCCATACCAAGGGGAAGTAAGAACCCGTAGGCTTGAACGATGCTGCGTATATAGCCTTGTGCAGGTCTTCCTTTATGGCCTTGCCGGCATCGGTAAGGAACCACGACTTGTCCAAGTCTTCCGAAGGATAATACTCAGTGAATCGCCATTTGCCGTCAATCCACACTTCGTTCCAGTTGTGGTTGCCGCGGTCGTCGTACCACGCCGGAGTGCCAGCCACACGTGAGGGGATGCCCACTGCACGGAACGCATCGGTGAGCAATATCGACAGACCCGAACATGAAGCCATGTGCTGACGCATCGACTCGTAAGGAGCCTGGTCGGGTTTCTCGCGCTTAGTGTTATAGTCGACCAGCAGTTCGTCGCGTACATTCTTGTTGACAGAGTCTATGGCTTCGCGCATCGTCTTGCAG
>ERZ1034691.2330-NODE-2330-length-10572-cov-14.502520_pt1 | contig 10572 bp, 15 predicted proteins | sample MGYA00520638_ERZ1034691 | MGnify/ENA primary metagenome ERZ1034691 (study PRJEB33766, sample SAMN09781763) | gut metagenome | biome: gut microbiome | host: Homo sapiens | place: Madagascar | study: EMG produced TPA metagenomics assembly of the PRJNA485056 data...
CTTGTATAGTTACTTTTTAGATGATATTACATCAAAGAAACATGAGATAATAGAAAATGAAAGAAAAAAATATTTAGAAAATTATATAAAAAGTTTTAAAAAAGAAAATGAGAATGAGATAATTAAAATTTGTGAATTGATGGAAATATACGAAGAACAATTATATAGTCATTATTTCAATGTAAGTGAGTTTTTATATTCAATAGGAAGAAACTATAAAGATTCAATTAAGCTATATGAAGAAACAAATAATGTATATATATTACTTGGCATTTATAGTAGAGAAGACTATAAGATTAAAATTACAGAAGATAGGCAAGCAGAAAAAATTTTAAAATATGAAATACTCAATAGTAATTTGTTTTCTGAGAAATTATTTAAACAAGTAATGGTGAGTTATATAATTGGAAATAATGCTAACATAGATAATTATATATGTAGGATTATATTTGGAAATGAAAATTTACTTCAAAAAAGTGAATATATAAATAAAGCTATGGAAATAATTGATTTTTATAATCAAAAAAAACAAAGCATCGTACAACATTGTAGTTACTTAAATAAAGAAAACAAATTTGTAAATAAAATGAAAAAGAGAAGGTTAAGGAAAATATTTACAAACATGAGTTATAAACAAAGTGAATTTAATGATGACTTATTATTAGAAAAAACTTTTGAAGTCTATCCAGACTTGATAAGGGATTATATAAGGCAACATATTAAAAATTATAAGGGAAAATTCAGGAGAGCTGCATCTTTTCCTTTTTATGAATGCAGTAATAGTGATAATGAATTACAAAACAATATATTATTTTGTTTAGAGTTATTAAAGGAGAACGATTATTATAAAGTTTCAGAATATATTGAAGAGTTATTAGGAAGCTATAGTGAGAAGGTATTTAATGTGTTAAAGCCGATAATAGAGCAAAAGAAATGTTTAAAAGAAATAGTAGGGTTATTAAAAATTTTAGATGTATCAATATCAGGATGGAATGCATTTGAACTAATTATACAAAATACTAATGATGAAGATATATTAAATGAAATTGATTGTATTTTATTTTCAGTGATGGGAACAGGAGAATATGGTATTGCAAATGCATTTGAATCAAGATATAATTTTTTTAATGAATTATCTAAAGATAATCGAAAACATAGTGAAGAAGTTAAACTATTTATATCAAAACAAAGAGATAGATTTAGAAACTTATATCAAAGTGAAAGACTAAAAACTTCAAGAAGAATAATAGAAGAAAAAGAAAGATACAATATTGACAATAAAAATGAAAAAGATGATGGATTAAAAAAAGGGGAATAAAGATGAATATACCAATAGAACTGAAATCAGATGAAAAGGGGTATTTAGATAGAGAGTGCCCAAATGAAGAATGCTTGTATAAATTTAAGGTACATATAGAAGATTGGAAAAACAAAGTATCAAATGATGAAGTGCATTGTCCAATGTGTGGAAATACTGATACTTCAGATAAATGGTGGACACAAGAGCAATTAGAGGATATACAGAAGATAATTAAGAGTTATGCTATTTCATATATTCAAGAAGAGTTAGGAAAGGGGCTTAAGTCTTTAGAAAGGAGTAGCAACAAATATGTAAAAATAAAATATAACCCAGGCAAGAAGGTAACATTTATTAATAATCCTATAGGTCAAAGTGAAGAATGGAATCTAGACATAAAATGTCAAAAGTGTGAAACCCGATATAGTGTTATTGGTAGTGCATATTTTTGCCCACATTGTGGATTTAATTCAGTTGAAAAGGTCCTAGATGAATCGCTTGATACTATTAGTAAAATGTTAAATTCAGTATCTGAAATGAAATTAATGTTCAGTGATATGTACGGCAAAGATAAAGCAGAAACAATGTCTAGAAGTATGATAGAAGGAGCTATAGGAGATGTTGTTTCTGCGTTTCAAAAATTTGCAGAAATGAGGTTCAAAACATTATCAGATAAAAATGTAAGAGTGAATGATTTTCAAATGGTTGAAAAAGGTTCTAATTTGTATAGAGAAGTTATTTCTTATGGATATGAAAAATGGTTAAATGAAGAAAAATTAGACAAAATGAATCTATATTTTCAAAGGAGGCATATTCTTGAACATAACAATGGAATAATTGATCAGAAATATATAGAAAAATCAAATGATACAACTTATAAAATTGGACAAAGAGTGATTATAAAAATAGAAGATGTTTATGAACTGTTAGATATAATAAAAAAATTAACAAATGGTTTGAAAAAAATATAATAAAACGGTATCTGTCCTTGTGACATTGATAAAATTAAACAAAAATGTGTTATAGTATAGCTATATTATACCGAATAGTATATAATCACATTGAAAAGAGGTAGTTATGGAAAAGATTATATCAAATAAAATACAATGTAAACATTGTGGAGAAATAATAGAATCAAAAAGTGTGCATAATTTTATAACATGTAAATGTGGAGCATGTAGTGTAGATGGTGGTCATTATTATTTAAGACGTTGTTACAAAACATCAAAAGAAGCAGATTGTATAGAATTAAGTGTAATCGAAGAAATAGATGATGAATAAAAACTGCATATAGCAGTTTAAAAACATGTAGCAAATAAACTAAAAAAAGTCCAAGAAATTCAAAATTCCTTGGGCTTTATTATTAATCTAAACAACCAGAAATAAGTTCTACACCATCGCAGAAACCAAATCTAAAATACTTTTCATTCCAGTAGCTAATATAATCCATAACATTATCATCAAGTTTAGCTAATTGCTTTTGCATAAAATCTCTATTTTGTTCTGGAATGCTATCTAAAATTTTATCAGAAATTTCTTCAAAATAAAGATGGTGGTTATTAGTAAGGGTAGAAAAAAATTCTTCTTCTCTAAAATTTAACCATTCTTTTAAAATATCATCATTAACATTTTTAAATTTACTCATTCTAATACACCTCCTCGCAATTGTTGTTATTAATCACTTAAATATTAATAAAAGTCAAGAAATTTTATATAAAATACATAAAATTTATGAAAATAATTGATAAAAATCTTGAAATAATATATAATGTAACAAATAATTGAAGATAATAATATAATAGAAGGGGGAATTGAAATGAATAAAATAACAGTTTTTGATATTGCAAATTATTTTTTAAGCAAAGATAATTTGACACCAAAGAAACTACAAAAATTAGTTTATTATGCATATGCTTGGTTTATTGCATTAAACAATGAAGATGTAAATGAAGTTACTAATGTTTTGTTTGATGAACAACCAGAAGCATGGATTCATGGACCAGTTTTTCCATCTTTATATGATAAATATAAGGGCTATAATTGGAATGAAATTCAAAAAATAGATAATGATAGTTGTTCCAACATAAATAATGATTTAAAGGCTTTTCTGAATGATGTATGGATAAAATTTGGAAAATTTTCAGCAGATCAATTAGAATATATGACACATCAAGAAGAGCCATGGGCTAAAGCTAGGAAGAATATTAGTAGCACTATGCGTTCAAATGAGAAAATATCCAAAGAAGATATTTTTAACTATTATAATGGATTAATAAGTGCCTAAAGCTCATATAAACATACCTATTCCTAAAAGTCCAGAAAAAAGCTTAATAGTACCTAATAACGATTTTTTAAATTATGATAAAATTGCATTCGATTTCACATATTTCCAAACGTATAGTGTTTCAATTAACGGATTTAATAATTGTTATAAGAAAAAAATCGATTCAATAAATGCAGTTAATGATTTATTTGAAACATTAAAGAATATAAATTTATATAATAAAAAGAACTTTTTTGTTCCATCAGTGAAGAAGCAATTTCATTATAATGAGTTTACAGATAATATGTCTATTGATAGAATTGAGAAAGTATTAACAGAAGGGTATAAAATGCCTTATGATAAGATAAAAGAATTTGAAAGAATGTACTTTGAATTTTCTTTTAATGATGGGAAAAGAGTTATTGGTACAAGAATTTATGATAATATCTTTTCTATTTTATTTTTAGATCCAAATCATCTAATTTGTAATGAAAGTTCTAGGAATATAAAAAATAAGATGATATATTCTATTCCAGGAGCTTTTGAAAAGTGGAAAAATGATACTTTATCTAAGCAAGACTTTAACCAAAATGAGTTTTTAAAGATGATCGTAGATGATTATAATAAAGGAAAGTATACTTCTATGGAAGATATTGTTGAAAACTTGAAGAGTATAATAGATTAATAGCATGAGAAAAGGCAGGTACCCCCTGCTTTTTCTGTATCCAAAATGTATACATCACATATCCATAATCTTCCATAAATTTTGACGGCGGAAAAACGGCGAAAATCTCAAAAATGGTAAATAAGGGCTAATATTACAAAATAATTTACAATAAAATAAAACAACTTAATGCTTACAGCTGTAACACTTTAAAACATTTTAAAATAATTTGAAATAAACTGCAAAATAAGCAAGAGTACGCTCATAACCCGAAGGCCCAACTCATTCACCACCATAGCAACAATATCAAAATACACGTTTCATACAAAAGCAAAATCAAGGAGTTTATACGTAACTCACTAATTTGATCAACAAATCAAACAATAATTATATAAATAAAAAATATATAGCAATAGAAAAAAGCCACCATGTAAAAAACTTCATGGTGGCTTCCTACAAAGCACTCATTGTGTAGCATAGTAAGAGCTACAGCTTCCTCAGTTCAAGCAAAACTGTGGATTTTATACAGTATATAAAATCCTAACTATTCTTTTCTCCCAAATCTTCTGTAAATCTTAATAAATAACCATCAGGATCTTGTATTAGAAATTCTTTATTACCTAACAATTTATCATCTTGCCTATACCAATTTTCTTCTATATCAAAAGTTATTGAGTAATTGTTATTCTTAAAATTATTATATATCTCATCAACGCCTTCGACTTCTAATTGAAAGTTTATTCCATTTCCGAAAGGATATTTTAATTCTCCAATGCTCCACTTGTCATTATTAGATAATTCCTGTAACATAAATTGAATGTTACTTAAGGATATAAATGCAAATTTATCCTCCGGTCTATCATATTCTATTTTAAAACCAGCAGTTTTGTAAAATTCTAAGCTGTTTTCTAAATTCGTTACTAATAATTCTGGAATATTTTTATTCCAATTTATATAATCACTAGGTCTTAGGATATCACTTTTAAAATATTGCTCTTGAAAATCAGTTAGTACTCTAATTTCTTCATTGGTAAATTCCTTATTTTCAGGAACAATAATTAATTTATCATCATTATCGTTTATTCTATGAATTATTGCTATGCACTTTCCAGTAAAAGTCACTAAAGGATCATAAATTCCTAGAACATAAGCATCTAATTCCTCGCCATCTCCGCTTATTGTATTAGGTACATAGCCATAATTTACAGGATAAATAAATCCATGCTTTGGATGTTTGCTACCCATAGGCCTATCTATCTGTATTTCTAAAATTTTATTTAAATACTCCAAATTATTCATTATAATTCTCCTAACTTTATATTTTTTATAATAATGGATTCCTCATGATCTCCAATTAACTCAATCGAAATTTCATCAATGATAGTTGTAAATTCATAATTGAAATCTGCGAAATCTTTCAAGTTATCGGCTTGCCCAAGTGTTATATGTGGAATATATTTGACAGATTTCTTTAAATGATTTGGTATTATTTTTTGATATATATCGTCATGTAGTCTTGATATTTCTTTATTACCCTTTATGCAATTCAAAAAAATGTAGTTATCATTAGATAAAGAAACTCCTTTGAAAATTGCTACAAATATTACTACACATTTCTATTCTTCCTCACAAATAAATTTGTCCATATTATACCATACATTCTTCAAAAAATATCAAAATTCTATAAGTTAACTCAAAATATAGATGCAAAAAGTATGATAAAAATTAAAGTTTCTGCTTTTTCTATTATAGTTCGACAAATTTTGCAATACCATTATTGTATAATCTTTATTATATTTAGGGGGAATAAAAATATGAAATATAAGGTTAAAAAGATTGTTACAATTGTTCTAATCTGTGTTTTTTCAATAGCAATATGCAACATAACATTTGCACATTCTGGGAAAACAGATTCAAATGGAGGCCATAAAGATAATAAAAATAAAAGCGGATTAGGGAGCTATCATTATCATTGTGGAGGATATCCAGCTCATTTGCATACTAACGGAGTTTGTCCATATTCATCTAATTCATCAACAGCCGCTAACAAAAATAGTAAAACAACTTCTAAAACTAGCAGTTCAAACACAAGCTATAACTCAAGCGCGAACTCAAAGTCAACCACAACCTCAACCGTAACCTCACAAAGTACGAGTCCAACATACTCAAACAGTAAAACTCAAAATACAATAGAGGCTCAAAGTACAGATAAAAAAGGAGAGGGGAATAATATAGTAAATAACATAACAACAGAAAATGTTCAAAACAATATTAATATAGTTTCAAGTACTAATTCAGAAGGTTCAAATCCACTTGGCATAATTTTAGCATTAGGAACATTAGGCGGAGGCGGTTATTGGGGATATAAAAAGCTTAAAAAACATAGCAAATAAAGAGGTGTATAAAGTGGAAGAAATGTTATATAAATTTCCAGATTATAATCTATTGGAAAGAGAAAATATAGAAGATAATATAGATTCTATTTATAAAAAACAAGAAATAGAGGGATTCTTTAAAAGTTTCAATGTGTACATAGAATGCAATGATATCTTTTATGGTATAAATTCTGTAACATATGTAATCAAATTGAATCTGGGTACTAAATTAAGTAAAATAAAAAGCTATAAACAAGACTTAATAATGAGATTTAATGCTGTAGATGTTGAGTTTGAAATATCAATAAATGGAACAGGATACTTAGAAATAATTTTAATAAAAGAAAGAAAAAGGACGTTAAAATATAAAAAATGATATAATAAAGTCAAATAAATTTAGGAGAGAAAGGGATTAATCAATTAAATAGATTGATATTTCTATATAATTGATTATACGAGAGTAAAATGAAACATATATTTTTAATAAGACACGCAGACCAACTAAGAGTAAGTAATAACTTCGAAAACAGTCAAGTTGCAAATGAAAAGATTATACTTTCAGCAAAAGGTGAGAAACAAGCTCAGAAAATTAGTCAGTTAAAAGAATTGAAAAATATTGATGAAATATTTTCAAGCAGTTATTCAAGAGCAATATCAACTGCTAAATATATAGCAGAAGAAAACAATATTGATATAATTATAGATAAAAACCTAAATGAGAGAAAATTACGGAGATCTAGAAGAATTAAAAAAATTAGGAAAGAATAAGAAAAATACATATACAGTAGAACAATTAATAAATGAGAATCTAAAAAATATAGGTGGGGAAAGCAGAAAAGAAGTTACAAAAAGGATGGAACAATTTTTAAATAAAATTCTTAATGACGATAATAATAAAAAGATAGTAGCTGTTAGTCATGGTGCATCCATTAAATTTTTACTAATGCAATGGTGTATTTTAAATGAAAATAATAATTTAGAGTACCAAAATAAACAAATTATTATAAATTCGCCAAGTGTAATAGAGCTTACATTTAAGGGCAAAGAACTTATCAACCTAAAACAGATTGTATAATATAAAATTTGTATTTAGCAAATTTTAAACACTATATCAACGTTTAATCTAAGATGACACAAGTTAATAAATATAAAGCCACTACATAAACAATGCAAAATTAAATATATCACAAAATCCCTTCATTGTTAAACAAAGTGTTTAAAATGAGGGGATTTTCATCATTTATTAAAAAAATAATATATTAAACATTGTAACTAAATGCATATAGTTACTCAACTTTAATCCAATACTTTATAAAATAAAGGTTATAACAGGACGAACACCAAAATCAGTTTCAGCTGAATAAATTGAGCTTTGATATATATAGCTATTATTGTTGCTGCCAATAAAATAAATATTACCGCCTGTTTTACCGTTCGATGATCCAAACCAATAGCTTGATGTATATGCCCATGTATAACTGTCTTTTAATGGGTTAATTTCTTCATATGACGCTAAACGTACATCACATACAATGTTATTTAATTTTGCTCTATAGCTTTCTAGGTAATTATATATATTAGATTGACGGTTATAAACATAAGGACATGTATGATTATCCACCGTAGAATTATCTAAAGTATATGAATTATTAGGAAAATCATACCAATATAGAGAATTAGAAAAACTTGTTACCCCATTATATGGTTGATTTTCAGCTGAAAAATCATGTCCCTTCATAGTGCTATCTTGTAAACCATAACCTGAAGAAGTAGTATCTATTGGAGTTAATTTTTTGCTAGTCGGATCATAAATATTTCCTACCTTTAAATTATACTTAGCAATAGCAGTAGCAACATGAGTATCACTATCATAAGCAATAATATAAAACTCTTCTGTAGTAGTTTGATTAGATTTAATAGAAACTACATCTCCAACACTTTTACCGTCTCCACTAACAACAGTTATACCTTCAGTTGGTTTTGAAGAATTTTCAGATCCACTACCTGAATTACATGGAGTTACATTACCATCTTTATCTACCAAAAAGTTTTTATCATCTATTGTTGCTAATATAGGGAAACCATCTCCGATTTTTTTAGCCGTAGCCCCATAATCAGTTTCAATTGCATTTATTAATTTATCAGCAGATAATTTGCCATCTTCAGAATTTGCTATAGCAGTCAGAATCGATAATTTTACTTTCTCTTCTACAGTTTTCTCTTCTGCTAATATTTTAGAATCTTGAGCTTTAGATAATATACCATTCTTATTTATAGATAAAGAGATGGATATTGATGCAAGAATTATAAGTACTACAATAGTTATCACTAGCACAATCAGAGTTATACCACTTTGATTCTTTATTAAATCTTTTGTTGATTTCATTATTTTTCTCCCTTCTTTTGTCTATTATTTTATACAAAAATATTATATCAATCAACGTAAAAATGTCAATAACTTGCAAGCAATTGGAAGACGTGCTATAATAAAATAAGATTTACCTAAAGGAGGACATCTTTATGGAAAAAGCACCAGAGACTTATAACGGAAAACACCTCGTATTTGAGGAAAAATTCCGCAGTCCACTTGTAAAAGATACCGTGCGCGGTGCAGAGCAGGTGTTAGAACATCTTCGCGAGATGTATGATTCTGCGAGTGGATGGGTTGAGATTGATGCATGGATAGAGCCAAAAGACAATGGCTATATCGCAGTAAGACACCAGGCTCAATATAAATAACAAGGTGTGATTTACCTTTCATGCAAAAAGACAAATGTCAGAATACATGGAAGGTAATTTTATATATTAAAGTATTAAAAAAAAATAATATAATATTAATGCTCTTGCATATAAAACAAGAGCTTTGATGAAAATAGGAGATAAGAGATAAAATGAAAACATTAGATGAACTAATAGCAGATAAAATACTTGAAATGGTTCAGCTAGTATTGTTAAGAGTAATAAAGCCAGACATACATATATCCAAGTTAGATCAATTAAATTCCGAAGAAATCGAAAAATTGAAACAAGAGTATGGAATAGAAGGAATAATATTAGACGTTGACAATACCTTAAGAAAGGATCTACAAGACATTCCAAAATGTAATGATGACTGGATAGAAAGCTTAAGAGGGAAAATTAAAATCATAGTATTAAGTAATGGAATAGATAGAGAAATAGAAGAGTATTTTGCAAAAAAAGGAATAGATTATATAGGTTTTGCCAATAAACCCTTAAAGAAGAATTTTAGAAAAGCATGTGAAAAAATGGATCTAACTCCAGATAAAGTGTTAGTAATAGGCAATAGTTTGATTTGTGATATTTACGGTGGAAAGAGAAATAACATGAAAACAGCATTAGTAAAAGATGTAGAAGATAATGAGAGATGAAATTAATATAAAAAATATATTAAAATAATTATGTTAGGGGGAATTTATTGTATGGATATTACATTAAAAGTAGAAGACTACAAATTAAACATGAGGGCAGCAGGGATAATAATACATAATAACAAAGTATTGCTACATAAAAACGTAAATGCAGACCATTATGCTGTAATTGGTGGAAGAATAAAAATAGGAGAGAGTTCATACGACGCAGTAAAAAGAGAAATACTAGAAGAAACAGGAAAAGAAGTTGAAATTACAGGATATATAGCAACAATAGAAAACTTTTTTGAGCTAAAAGGAGAAAAATACCATGAAATCCTATTTGTTCACAAAGCAGAATTTAAAGATGAAAAAGATAAACAAATAGAAGAAACAATAAAAAATGTAGAAGGAAAAGACTATTTAAACTATGAATGGATAGATCTAAATAAAATAGATGACTATCGAATTAAACCAGATGTAATTAAGGAAATATTAAAAGAAGGAGAATTTCCAACACATAAAATAAATAGAGAAATTTAATAAAAATAGGGGTAAAGAACTATAAGCTTTACCCCTATTTTACTTACTAGAATATTATAAAT
>ERZ1034691.2345-NODE-2345-length-10527-cov-4.755539_pt1 | contig 10527 bp, 8 predicted proteins | sample MGYA00520638_ERZ1034691 | MGnify/ENA primary metagenome ERZ1034691 (study PRJEB33766, sample SAMN09781763) | gut metagenome | biome: gut microbiome | host: Homo sapiens | place: Madagascar | study: EMG produced TPA metagenomics assembly of the PRJNA485056 data...
CCATCAGGCCGCCCAGGCTATTGCCCTTGGCGGCGGTGACGGTGACGGCATTCTCCCCCTTTAGGTAGAAGTCCCCGGCGGTGTTTTTCACATAGCCGTACAGACCGCCCACATTTCCGTTGCTGTCGGACAGGTTCACGTTTACGCTGGGGTAGCCGCTGCTGCCGTTATAGTAGACCCCGGTTTTGGAGTAGGTATAGCTGCCGATCAGGCCGCCTGCCGTGGAGCTGCCGGTAATTTTCGTGGCAGTCACCTCCGGCATACCGCCGTCCAGAACCAGGTTTTCCCCGAGGCCGACCAGGCCGCCCGCGTTCTGGGTGGCCGTAACGGTACCGCTGACCGTGACCTTGGCGGTTCCGGACAGGCCGGAAATCCGGGCTCCGTCCTTCATTTCGCCCACCAGGCCGCCCACATTGCTGCCGCTCAGATTCGTTTGGACGGTGAGCTCTTTGGCATCGGGCAGGGAAAGGGCAGAGCCCTCCGCCATCCGACCCACCAGGCCGCCCGCGCTGCCGCCGGCCGTTACCTCGGTGACATTCAGAGCCAGGCCGCCCGTCACCGTCACCTGGGCATTTTTCCCCATCTGGCCTACCAGACTGCCGCCGGTGCCGCCGGCATCGATTTTGCCGGCGCAGGTCAGGCTGCCGGAAACCGTCAGGGTGGCATTTTCGCCCATTTCGCCTACCAGGTCACCGGCTCCCCCGGCGGCCTGGATGGTTTTCTCCGGGAAACTCAGGTCGGGCTTTACGGTCAGAGCCGCACCCTTGCCCATTTTGCCCACCAGGCCTCCGGCCGCGCCGGAGGTGGCCATGACAAAATACTCCGTTTCCTTCGCCGTGATTTGCTCGTAGTGCTCTAAGGTCAGCTGTGCGTTTTCCCCCATGCTGCCGCAGAGCAGGCCCGCGTTTTCGGCCTGCACCGGATACCAGTAGCCGTCCTTCACGGACAGCGTCATGGTGCTTCCGGCTTCCATGCTGCCGATAATGGGAACGCTGTAGGGCTGAACATCCTCTGCCCGGGAATTGTAAACGGCAATCTTCCACTCCGAGCTCGTTCCCCCACCCGTCAACACCTTGGCAAGGAGAGCCCCCTCCGCGTTGTTGTCGGTCAGCTGCAAATAGCCGCCGTTTGCGGAGTTATTCACCGTACAGGTAGCCTGAGAGGAAAGATAGTTGAAAAGAGGCCGGGACAGGGTAAGGCTGGCTTCCGCGTCGCCGTTGAAAATCAGGTTCCCGGCAAAGGGGGCACTGCTGCTGCCCAGACCCAGAAACTGATCCGCTACGGAGGACACGTCGCCGGACTTGAAGACAATCTCAATATTGCTGTTTGCGTAGTCGGAAGCGGGCAGAGTAGAAAGCCCCACCAGCTGGGCAAGGGAGTTGATTCGATAGGTGTTGCCGTTTTTTTCGGGAATCTCCGGCTCCGCAAACAGCGACAGATCAGGCTCCGTTTCCTCAGGCTCGGTGGTCTCCTGGGTGGCCTGGGTAGGCTCTGTCTGGGCTGTGGTTTCGGTCGTCTCCGCCGCCTGGGTGGTTTCTTCCGGAACCGTCGGTGCCTGCGTCTCCATAGTGGTCGAAGGAGCCGTGGTCTGGGGAGGAGCCGGAACCGTTTCGGTGGGTACTTCCGTCGGCTCTTCCGTAGGCTCATTTTCCTGGCTCACCTGGGCAGCAGAAGGCGCAGTATCCTCCTGCCCGTGAACCGGCAGCACAACCATATTCAAAAGCAGACTTGCCGCCAGCATCAGCGCAGTCAGTCTGATTCTTCTGTCCATTGTCTTGCGTTCCTTTCTGGAAAATGCGTTTTGGAACAGCGCTGCCTCAGGCAGGCCGGAAAGTGACGTATTTCAGAACATCCTCCCAGGTTTCGTTCTCCGGGATTCCGTTCACACGGTAAAATTGCAGCCGGTAGCTGGTGGGGTTTCCCTCACCGCCCAGATTCAGGGTCAGGCTGGAATCAGTGGCACTTGCCACCGGCAACTCGTCCCGAGACCAGGCGCTCAGGCTCACCTTCTCCGGATTCCAGGACAGAACCATGGTGGCCTGGGCCGTACCGTAAATCTCATAGTTAAAGCCGTCCAGCTTCTTGGAATCGGGATTGCCCTTCCGGTCGTCCTGGAACTGGCCGCTCCAGCTTCCGTCCTCATTTCCGGAGGCGGAAAGCCACAGTCTGGCCTTCAGCAAATGGCTGCCTATGGCACAGTTCGGGCAGCTGTCCGGCTCCGCCCGCATCTCCACGGTCAGGGTGCTCAGCAAGGCGAGATTCTCCTTGGCGCAGGTGACGGCGTAGACGTTCTGGGAGGCTTTGCCGCCGGTCAAGGTCTGTCCGGTCAGGGACAGGCTGCCGTCCCCGGCGAAGGCATGACCGTTGATCCGCAATGCCGCCACCGCCTGGGTCAAAGCGTCGCCGGTGAGCGCTTCTCCGGCGGTATCCCGCAGCTGGGCATAGAGGGTATAGGTGATGTCCTCTTCGTGAACCTTCTTCAGGTCGCTCTGGGGGTAGTTGCACACAGTCACAGCGGCGGACACGTCACCCTGGCTGCTGACGGAAATCATCTTCAGCGGCATCAGGCTATCGCTGCGCTCCCGCAGATACAGATAGTTGGAAGAAAAGCGGATTTCCGCCGTGGCGGTTTTCGCCACGGTGACGCTTTTGGCGTTTCGGATGCTGATATAGGCGGCGTAGGTTCCCGTAATCATCAGCAGGGCACATAAAATTACCAGCCACAGTGCCCAGAGATATTTCTTCTTCCCCTTCATTTACGCGCCGCCTCCCGTGGTTTCGGTGCCGGCCTCCAGAATTGTCGCAACCGTAACGTAGATCATTTCCGTCTCCTTATAGAGGCTCCGCTTCACCGCGTCCGACAGGGCAGACTGCTCCCAGTTGACCTCCAGCACATAGTACTGGGTCTGCCCCCGCTTGATTTCCCGGGCATCGTCCGCCTGCCAGTAAACCGGCTCGGCGTTGTACTGCACCTGCTCATAGCTGCCGAAGGTAATGGCGTGGGTGTCCGTCAGCTGACTGCCAGAAATGGGGTTTTGGTCGTCGTAGTAGAATTTATCCACCTTTCCGGTCAGGCCGTCCAGAACGCTCTGACTGGCACGGTAGATCTTGTAGCTCAGGGGCAGATTGGTGGTGTGAGAAAGCTGGAGCATATACTGCGTGTCGGCGGTGGCGTACACGCCGAACACCCGCAAAGTGGGGGTGGTGGAGCCGATATCCAGGCTTCCCAGATCGATCCGGGAAATGTCGCTGCCCGCCTCATCCCGCAGATAGAGGATGGGCATCTGCATTCTGGCCATGGTAATCAGGCCCCGCTCATAATTCAGCCAGGCCAGGGTGCCCATAATCACAGCCACGACGGTTGCCATCACCAGTGCCAGCACCAGCTGCCGCTTCTGCCAGCGGACGCTCTTTCCCTCGTTCTCTCCGTGATCCATGCGCACACCTCCTTAGGCTCGTTTTCCAATCATTTTCAGGGATACCGCAAATACATATTTGCCGATGTATTCATCCGCGCTGTTGTACTGCTCGTTCAGGGCCTGTAAATCCGCGTTCAGTCCGGCCTCGGGCACCGTCTCGAAGAAGCAGCCCGGATTGGCCTGGGCCAGAGCCAGAATCGACGCATTCTGGGCGGCTTTCTCCCAGGTCAGGGGCCAGAACCAGTTCACGGTGACCGGAATGGGCACATCCACCTGTTCGGCTCCGATCTCGCCGAAGTCCAGGGTGCAAGGCTCCGCCTGAATCAGATTTACCAGGGTCTCGGTGCCGTTATAAGAGAAGGCGAAGAGCAGGTGGCCATGGAGCAAATCCCGGGCCTTCCGGGCTTTGTCGTCCCCCATGTCCATCTTTACCATTCTGTCGCGCTTTGCGTCATAGTCGTAGGGATTGACCTCCAGGGTAAAGGCGATTTTCAGGGAGCCCGGCTCCCGGGGAATCACATAGAATTGGAGCTTCCCGGAGGCTCCGGGCCGCAGACCCTCGGATTCGGCAGAGCCGGACATGTTGTAAAAATTGCTTTCGTCGGTCATCTGCCACTGGATCACCTGATGCCGACCGGCGGTCCACTTCCATTTGACCTTGGGGGTATCCTGGGTGCCGTAGGCCTCGCCGGTTGGCTCGGTATAATCCTCCGGCATACCCACCTCCAGATTGGGCAGGTCTCCGGCACTGGCAAGATCAAAGCCGTAGCCGCTCAGCCGAACCGCCATGCCCTGAGCCGTTACCGCCCCCGCGCTGCAAAACCAGGCGTAGCAGGCCACGGCAATGACGATCAGCGCCGCCAGGGCAAGCAGTCCGCTGTGGACAATCTGCTTTCTGGCTTCCTTTTCCAGTTCCGCCCGGGACATGCCGGAAAAGCGGTTATTTTTTTCTGCCATTCCGGCTGCCCCCTTTCGGTTACGTTTCTTCGGAATGCGTTTGGGAAGCTCTGATGAAATCGGCAAGAGCTGGGAGCGAGAGATTTTGTTCTCAGGCAAGGTTTGGAAAAGGTCGGAATACTGTATGTACCCGCAAGGGGTATGCCGCATCCGTAAGCCAGCTTCGCTGGCAACGGCTGCGCTATATTTCCCATTTTTCAAACCGCAGACTGGGGGCAAAAGATCCGCTATCCAGCCGCAGACGATTTATTCAGAGTTTCCTTTGCTTTGCCCGGATTTCCTCCAAAGCCTGCCGGATGGCGGCCTCTTCCTCCTGCCGAGCCAAGTCCCTGGCAATTTTCACCGCGTGCCACAGGTTCCAGAGCAGGATTCCCAGCAGGGGCAGCAGAATCACACTGCCAAACACCAGGGGGTTGGACAGCACGGCTACCGCCTTGCCCCAGCCGGTGGACACATGCACGGCCTTGCCCACCACCATGTCCGCCCGGACGGGATAGGTATCCTCCAGCACGTTGGCATCGCCCTTGGTGCAGAAAATTTTCTCGCCGTTTTCCGTCTGAATGTCCACCACCCGGTGGGTATTCACCGCTCCCTCCAAAGTGGGGTCTGGGGAGAAAAAGGAAATCACGTCCCCAATCTGAATCCTATCCGTGTCGGTTCTTTTCACCAGAAGCAGGGAGCCTTCCGGAATCTCCGGCTCCATGCTGCCGGTGAGCACCCGGAACACGCTGAAGCCCATTACCTGGGGCACCTGCCCCGCCGGGGTGAGCACCACACTGAGAAGCACGAACACCGACGCCAGAATCAGCGCAATGGCGGCTCCGTTGAAAATTTTCAAAAACCAGCTTTTTTTCATGGTCAATTACTTGATTTCTTCCTCTTCCCGGGATTTTTCCGGTTCTGCGGCATCCCGCTTGGGATTGCGCCGGTTGGTGAAGGCATCCACCAATCGCCGGGCAAAGGTATTTTCCTCCAGTCTGGCCTGGGCTTCCTCCCGGGCGGCTTCCGCCTGACGAGCCTGTTCCAGTGCCTTCTGTTCCCGGTCGAGGGCTTCCTGCTCCCGCGCCAGCGCCGCCTGCTCGGCAGTCTTGGTTGCCTCCAACTGCTCCTGGGCAGTCTTGAGCGCTGCCTCCGCCCGCTTCAGAGCGGCGGTAATCTCCCGCCGCTTGTAGCGAGCCTGGAAGGCATCGTCCTGAGCGGCCTTGACTTCTTCTTTCAGCGTCTGCTCCCGAGCGAGAGCCTGGGCTTGCAGCGCGGCCTGGGCATCCTGAGCGGCCTTCTTTTCCGCTTCCATAGCCGCCTGGTGGGCATCTGCCTGACGGGCAGTTTCTTCTTGGGCTTCCGCCAGGGTCTTCGCCGCCGCTTGGGCTTGGGCTTCCATGGCGGCATTCAGCTCGGCCTCCCGCTGTGCGGCCTTTGCCTTTTCCTGATTCAGGGCATCGGCAGCGGACTGGGCAGCTTTTTCCCGCTCGGCGTTCCACTGGGCTTCCTTCCGGGCAGCTTTTTCCTGCTCCTTGGTCAGAGCTTCGGCGGCGTTCCGCTTCTCCTTTTCCAGGGTGCTCAGCAGCTCCTGCTTTTCCTTTTCCGCCTTCTGCTTGGTAAATTCCAGCCGATCCTCCGCCTGACGCTCGGCCTCCGCCCGCTGGAATTCCGCCTGCCAGCGGTACTCCTGGAAGGCCTTCTCACTGTCGGCAAGCTGGGCTTCCAGTTCCTCCCGGCGGGCGGTTTCCTCGGCCAGCTTGGCCTCCGCATCCAGCTGGGCCTGGGTCACCTCCTCAATGATGACCTTCCGCACCTCCACGTCGGGGATATTGTAGTCGGTGACAATTTCCTCCTGGATTTTCTTGATGAACTTGGGTTTTGTGATTTTTTTCCGCTTGGGGGGAATTTCGCTGAGCTTCCGGGGGTCGGCCTCCAGAAGGCTCTTGAACACCGTGTAGTTGGTAATCAGGTTGGAAAACAGCTGAATCTGGTATTCTTCGTCGAATTCCAGGGGGGTGTCCCGCTCCTCGATGGAGTAGCCCACCTCATCGTAGCTTTCCAAAAACTGCCAGAGCCGATAGCACACCCGGTAATCCGGATCCTTCATAATGGTGTTGGTTCGCTGGATAGGACTGCGCACCCTGGCGCAGCCTTTCATAAGATCGCAGAAGGCGCTGGTGCGCAGAGCCATGACCATTCGCCGCACCCGGTCGATGCGCATAAAGACGGACATGTTGTCGCTGTCGTTTTCCGCGAAGCTCTGGGTATTTTTGACCTTCATTTCCAGCTTGTACTCGATTTGCTCATAGGCGTCGTCCACCTTGCTGTGCATTTGCAGGGTGTTGCAGGTCTCGTCGCCGGTGGACCAGAAGATCACGTCCGTGCGCTTATCGATAAAGGTGACAAGCCGCTGGATCAGGTGGTAGATGAACCGGTTTTCGTACAGGTCGTAGGTTTCCTCCACGGTTACGTTCAGTATTTTGGTGGGCTGAATTTCCCCGTCCTTGCTGCTGGCAATGAACTGGGTGTTCATGCTCAGATGGCGGACACTGTCGGCGGTGATCTTCCGGGCCAGCGCCACGGGCACCACCTCTTCGTTGCTGGTAACAAACCGCCGGGGATGCTCGGTGATCCGGTTCAGGGCATCCAGGCTTTCCTCGATGACCCCCAGCCACCGCTCGTCCACCTGCTTATGCAGGACGGTGTGGTTCTGCCGCAAAGTGGTGCTGCCCGCCTGAACCATTTCGAAAAGGTATTGGAAATACCGGTCGTTTTCCAGGGTTTTTCCAACCTTATTCACATATTTTAAGTAGAGATCGTTGATGGTTCCGGCCATAGCCGCACCCCCTGTGTGATTTGGTAAAAAACGTGCGAAGATTAGTAAAGATTCTGAATTCTGGTAAGATACGCCTTGCTGTCGGCCATGTTGGACTTGCCGAAGATCTTCTCAATGTACTCGATCAGGCTCTTGATCTCGTCCCGGACGAAGGTAACGTTCAGGCTTTCCAGCTTCTTGAGCACCTTCCGGGCCACGATGTAGTCCATGCCGTCCAGCTCGCTGCCGCCGCAGGCCACATACACCGGCACGAAGTCGTACATCTGCTTGATGATACGGTTGCCGAAGGCCAGCTTGAACCGGGTCTGTAGGTACCCGTCCAGCTTATCGAGCTTGGCAATGGAAGCCTCGCTGATGGGATGCTCCTGCTTGGCCTTGGCGAACAGGGCCATCAGGTGAGCGCTCGTAATATGGCAGGGCGGCTGGGGATCGCAGGTAAAGGCCGCCGCCCGGTCGTTGAGCTCAATGGGCATGGCACGGTCGTAGACCTTATCGGTGATGGTAAAGGTGGAGTCGTCGTTGTTGGCGGTGCCGATGAACCAGATGGAATCCGGCACCTGAATCTTGCCGTCAAACAGGTGCTTGGGATCCTTGTCCCAGGCGGTGGGCACCAGGTCAAGCACCCACTCGTCATGGCTGGGCATTTCCAGCACGGAGAGCATTTCGGCAAAATAGTACTCGATTCTTGCCAGGTTCATTTCGTCCAGAATCACCATGCTGGGCTCTTCCCGGTAGCCCGCCTCGTACAGAGCCCGGAGGAACTCGGTCTCGTTGAACCGCTTGGAGAATTCGTTGAAGTAGCCCAGCAGCTCCGTCCGGTCCCGGTAGGAGGGCTGGACGGAAACCATGGTGGCCGGGTTTTCCAGGAAGCGGCTGAAGGAATGGGGAAGGCTGGTTTTACCGGTACCGGAAATACCTTCCAGAATCAGCAGCTTGGAGGAAGCCATGCCCGCCACAAAACGGCGGATGATCTCCGGGGAGTAATACAGGTGCATCTGGCTGCAAGCGAAGAGCCGGTAGTCCTCCACCAGCTCCTCCAGGGTAATCTGATCGTCAAAGACAGGCCGGACATAATCGGCATATTTTTCGTCCACCAGGGTCAGCTTGGGGAAACGGCTGGATTCGGGGGCGACTACCTCGCCCTCCTTGGCCTCACCGCGCATATTGCCGTTCTGGATGGTAATCTGGGCGTTGGCGATCTCGCCGCCGGCACCGGCCACCGCCGGGGCGGCATGACCCGTCACATTGCCCAGCGTGGGGATGGTGTCGTCCAGCAGGGCAGAAGCCCCGGCGTAGGGCACCCGCTCGGTGCCGCCAATGCTGCTGACCTTTAGAGCCAGAATCTTGTTCTTCTCGTCAATCAGGTTCAGCACCTGCCGGTTCAGCTTGCCGATCTCCCGATAGAGCTCGGCGTTGTCCTCCTTGTCGCCCTTCAGCTTCCGGCGCAGGCGCACCGCCCGCACCAGCAGCACAATTGCCAGAATGGGCACGGCGATGAGAATCAGCATCAGGATAATGGCCAGCAGCTTCGCCGGAAGGCTCAGCGTGCCGAAATAGGTAAAGAAAATGGCAAAATACTGCCCCCAGCCGGTGATAAACAGCCGCACAACCGCCGCGATCAGCTGGGCAATGTTGTAAACCACCTGAGAGATGACCTCAAAGGCGAATTTCAGAAAATCACTCATTCCGCTCCCCCGCCGCCTGTACGGCCTTGGCGGCCTCTTCCTTCAAACGCTTTGCTTCCGCCAGTGCGGCCTGAGCCTCCGCCCTGGCCTTCTCCGCCTCGGCCTTTGCCTGGGCAGCCTCCGCCAGAATGGCATTGGTGTCGGTTTTCTCCTCAGGCTTGGGTGCGGCCTGGGCCGCCTGCGCCTGCTCCCGGGCAGTCTCCACGGCGATGGCCTTCTTGAGATCAATGGACACGGTGATCAGGTGATACACCTGGTAGATGAAGAAAATCAGCAGGGGCAGCACGATGACAAGCAGGAAGCCCAGACTGCTGGACAGGAAGCTCATCACCTTACCGAAGCCCGCCAGATGACATACATATTTGCCCACGATGTCCCCGTCGGCAATCATGTGGATATCGGCAAGCTCGTTGTTGTCGCCCTTGGTCACATAGCTCCTTGCGCCGCCCAGATCCTGGATTTCCGTAATCCGGTGGGTGTTCAGGGCGAACTCATTGTTGATGATGGTGTGGAAGGTAACGATATCTCCCTCTTTCAGCGTCTGCGGGTCGCACTTGCGGATGATAATCAGATCTCCCGCCCGGAAGGTGGGGGACATGGAGTCGGATGCCACCGTCAGGGGGGTATAGCCCGCCAGGGAAGCCACCTGATTGGTATCCCGGGTGGCCAGGGTGGTGAAAGCGAACAGAGCCGCCAGCAGGATCACCGCCCACAGCACCACGCTGATAAAAATTTCCGTTCCTCGTTTCACTGCGTTCATAGTTACTACCTTCCTTTTCCGCCAAGCTTCAGTTGCCGGTTCTATGTTTTTCGTTGCGTTGATCGATTAAAGGGTTTCCGTTTTCATCGGTGCCGATGAACCGGAGCCAGATCTTGAAATCCGCGTTCCGGATGGAATCGTTGCAGGCCGGATCCGTGCCCTCCAGCCAGACGCGTACCACCACCGGCTTATCTTCGTTTGCCTTCAGAGAGAACAGGGCGTTTCCGTCGTTGTAGGTCACAGTCCCGCCGGACGGCAGACCGAACTGCTTGCCGCCGTCTATTGGGGTGGAGGTGTCTCCCAGTCCCGGGTCATAGACGCTGATATCCGCCTCGGTGAAGCTGATACGCATGGCGTCGGGGACACCCTGCCGCTGAGATTCCACCCGGGTTCCGTCGGAGCCGCCGGAGCTGCTGGCACTGGTCAGGTGGACGATCATGTCCTCGGTGGCCATAAAATGCAGGGTGAATTCCAGATAATATTCCTTTTTCGCCGCGGTTCCGTTTTCCAGCAGGAAGTTTTCAAAATTCCGGGTGGTCACCGGGGTCAGGGGATGGGTCTTGGGGTCATAGCCCTGATCCTGGGCGATCCGGGCGGCGATTTCCGCAAAGGACAGAGTCTTTACATAGTCCTCAAAGCTGTCGTGGGCATCCAGGTCAAAGCGCAGATTGGCGCCGGAGGTGATCTCCATGCGCATACTGCGCACTCTCGTCCGGTCGGCGATGGTCATCCAGGCGGCGGTGGCCGCGGTGACGCTGACGAAGGCCAGCAGTGCCAGGAGAACGGAGGTGGTCAGCAGCCGCCGGGTATTGTTTTTTTCCTTCATGGCCGCCTCCTCCTTATACGAGTTTTTAATAAAACGCTTAAAAGCGTTTTATTAGGCCGCAG